>Ga0082212_10000653_pt1 | contig 50451 bp, 40 predicted proteins | sample TergutNt197P3_FD_71548 | JGI IMG/M metagenome (GOLD analysis project Ga0082212, IMG submission 71548) | Neocapritermes taracua P3 segment gut microbial communities from Petit-Saut dam, French Guiana - Nt197 P3 | ecosystem: Host-associated > Arthropoda: Insects > Digestive system > Gut ...
ATAGCCCATGATACGACGACATTCGTCTCCCCCGATACGGGAGCTGACCTCAACCCTGGGACAACTACAGTCGTGGATCGACTGGTTCGCTTTCAAGGGCGAGCACACCGAAGACACATAGGGGCGATCATAGACATAGTCAAACATCACGCCACCCTTCCAGTCCCCCTTGCCACGGGTCAGGTCCAAAGGGGTGATGTCGAGCAGGAGGGCTGCAGTGGTTTTTTCCTCGGATATCTCCGGATAGAAGACGTAGGCCTTCCCATGGCTCAGGTGGAAAACCCCCATAATATCAGCGAGCGAATGACGGGAATCGAACCCGCATGACCAGCTTGGAAGGCTGGGGCTCTACCATTGAGCTACATTCGCTTTGGTTGTGCGCAACACAACCTTCACAGTCTAGTAAATGGGTGGAATACCCGTCAACTAGAAATCGAGTTCTCTATTCAGTGACCGTGTCGTAGGGCCAACTCAGGATTCCACCCATGGTGTAGACGTTGGTATACCCCAGATCGGCGAGAATTTTGGCTGCTTCGAGAGCTCTGACACCACTAGCGCAATAAACGATGATTGTTGCATCCTTCTTGGGTAGTTCTGCTTCTGCACGTGAGGAAATCTCATTGTGAGGAATGAGTACAGCCCCATCGATTCTCTCTTCGGCATATTCATCTTCAGTACGAACATCAACCAAGATCACCTTGTTGGAGGAATCCAGCATGGTTTTGGCTTCTTCAGCTGTGATCACTGTGAAGCCATCTTCGTTTGGTTCCCCTGCTGGTTGCTCAGCTGGAGAGCCCCCACAACCTGCGAGGAAGACGAGCAAAAATAATGGTAGTAAGAGTTTCTTCATGGTGATATCTTCTCTCATTGTTGTTCTTTTGTCCAATCACCACGACCTTGCCACACCCTCATGTCGCGATGTCTGACCCACCTCATTCACTTCGGACAACAACTCGTCAAGGTCAAACTCAGTGAGGCTCTTGTCGTCCAGGTAGGAATCTCTCACGTAATAGAATCCAGCTGCCACCTCATCAGGATCGACACCCTGACGTACCGCCCACCCATGAGCATAGATGGCCAGTTGGCGACGATTGGCGTCTTGGTATCCTGTCTTCCAATCCACGATGAGGTATTTCGCTGGAGATTTGACCAGTTCAGGATTGTTGGTGGCATCAAAGACGGCGTCTACTCGCCCAACGATGGCATGACCACCCACTGTGGTGAAGAATTCCTCCTCTACAGCGCAAGGAACACCACGAGCATAGTCACTGGCCACAAACAACCGACACAACTCAGCTATCTCAGGAGGGTAGGCCCCGGCCTCTTGGTGCCCAGGTGAGGTTTTTCTTCGGTAGTAATCCTTCACCCATTCATGGAAGAGTGACCCGATCTGTGCCCTCCTTGAGGGCTCTTGCGGCATGGGGCGTACAAGGGTGGCGAGATATTTCTTCTGGTCTTGAGCTACTTTCATCAAATCTGAGGCTGACAGTGGAGCGGGAAGACGTACGTTCACCTGGACCTCACCAGTCTCCTCCTGCGTGAGCATGTTCATCAGATCATTCCACTGATCAATTTCTTTCCTGACTTCCTCAGGCACCGATACCTCAGTGGCATCGCTGGGGGTGTCACCTGGGTTGCGCACAGCTTCCATCACCAAGGAAGCTGCCTCAGCCAAGTCACTATCAACCACCGGTGGCCACTGATAGGAACCAATGGATTGTTGTTGGGATCCGCCAACAGCGGTTGACTCGTCAAGCAGGTGAACAACCGTTCCTGGTTCCTGGGATACAGTGGAAAAGTAGTCGGATCTACGTCGATCATTCGCCAAACCTGGATACTGACGATGACAGGATACATACAGCTTGCGACGAGCTCGGGTGAGCCCAACGTAGGCAAGGCGATCCTCGCTGAGACGAATTGATGTCTTCAGGGCAAGGTTGTAGTCCTCAACCCCTGTGTTGGTGACCTCGGTGATCTGCGGGATCGCCGCTTGATCTGTTCGTAAAGCTGCCGGAAGAACCCATGGGGTGGTGAGAGGATTATCATTGACCCGGTCATGGGGAAAGACTGTTTCCACCATGGCAGGCAGATAGACCTGATCCCATTCCAATCCTTTCGCCTGATGAACAGTCATGATGTTCACTCCATCGCCACCCGTCACTGGTGAGGAAGTGGCCGCATATTCTTCTTCAGCTTGCAGGAAAATCAGCAGGCTAGAGAGTGTAGAGAGGGGATAGTGGGAAGCATAATCACCAACTAAAGAGAGGAATTGCTGCAGATAGCGACGCGAATCCACGAAAAGATGGTGCATTTCCACATCGAGACCAATGGTGACAATAATGGTGTTCACCACATCCACCAAACTCCCGGTGAACTGGGACAAGACCTCAAGGTCCCCCGCGAGCTGGCCACAGGCGTGCTGAGCCTGCTCGCAGAGGCCTTCGCCGGGATCTCTCACCGCAGCAAGGAGCCCCACCTTGGGGGAATCCTCATCGGTGAGCACTGTTCTTCGATGATTGAGCAATTCCAGATCCCTGCGGGCAAGGTTAAACCGAGGCCCCACAAGGATGTCCACCACCGCTGGGTGATCCTCTGGGTCCACCAGTAGTTTCATCATGGCTATCACCTGGTTCACTGGTTCAACAGCGAGTAATCCTTCAGTCAGGGAAACACATACAGGAATATCAAGTTCGCTGCAGGCTCGTACCAACTGCGCCAGGTGCTTACGTTGGCGTACGAGGATGGCGATCTCGCCATATTCTTGATGGTCTATGTGGTGTGAATGAGCAATAGATTGGGCAATCCACTGTGCCTCTTCTTCCCAGGTCTCACACTCTTTGGCATAGACCTGCGAGGTTCCTGGTTGCGCAGGTGTCTGAAGGATCGTGGCTAAGTGGCCACCCAGGAGAGGATCTGCTCGAACATCCTGGGAGAGGGTGTTTGCTGCCGACAGGATCTCCGGGCCACTTCTCCTATTGATACTGAGGGTATACGTCTTGGGTTCTTCACTGGGGAATTCCTGGGTGAAAGAATAAATCGAATCTGCGGCTGCCGCTCGCCAGGTATAGATAGCCTGGAGAGGATCCCCCACCGCTGTGATGGGGTAGTTGTCGATACCTCCCTGGCGCCCAAAGATGCCCGACAGGAGAGACACCTGGGCTGGTGAGGTGTCTTGATATTCGTCGACCACGACCACGTGATAGCGCTGCCTCAAGGTTTGGCCAACTTGTGCAAAAGACCGAACCACATCCACGGCCATAGCCATCTGATCACTAAACTCGATCAGCCCCCGCGATGTCTTCAGTTCCCGATATCGCTGGCACAAGGTCAGCAGATTGATCCGTTCTTGGCAGACATCCTGGGCTTTCTTCAAGCCAGCATACATATTACCCAACCTGTTGAGTGGCGCTTGGGCTAGTTGAGTGATGAACCGTTGTTGTTGATCAACAATGTCGCTATCAGTGACCAGATGGGACTGGATGCTTGCCTCAAGTTTCGTGATGGCTTCTGCCAGGGAACCCCACCAGCGTGTGTTTAAGGGTTCACCGATCTCTTCGGTGGCACCGAGCACCTCTTCAGCAAGCAAACCGGCCTCACCTGGAGAGATGATGCGCGAGGACCTAGGAACTCCAAGCCAAGACCCGAATTCTGTCATGATTGTTCCGGCAAAAGAATCATAGGTCATCACCTGTGGGCCCAACCCCAAAGAAGAAAGGTCTTGATGATCCTCTATCAGTGACAGGGCCTGCCTGACTCGGGAAGATAATTCACCAGATGCTTTTCTGGTGAAGGTAAGCCCCAGGACGCAGTGAGCTTCAACCTGTCCAGTAGCCACCAGCCAGACCACACGAGCTGCCATGACTGTTGTCTTGCCCGTTCCAGCTCCAGCGATGATGACACCTGGGGCCACAGGGGCTGTGATGGCTTCAATTTGTTCATCGGAGAATGGAATTCCCATCAGTGCAATGAGTTCTTGAGGTGTTTTCATTGTTGCCCCTCCTTCGCAGCCGGACATCCACGGCTGACCGGGCAAAAACGACACCGTGGACCTGGGATGGCTGGGTATTGACCACACTTCGTCAGTGCACTGACAAGGTTCAAGCGATGATCCACCCAGGTTGGCCATTGATATTGGTCACCCACCTGAGGAACCACATCAGCTGCCACCACACCAACAGTGATGTCCTGGTCGAGGTGGGGAGCGCGGTGCAAGGGATCCTGGACAATAACCTTCGGCCCTGGATACTTCTTTGATCCATCACATCCCAGACCAACCAATTCTGCTCCACCGATGGTTACCCCCCGGTTCAATCGGTCAATCCCCCCTTCACTGATAGCACGCTGATAAATACCGAGCTGGATATTGGCCTTGGCTTCCTTGACTGTCATACGGCTAAACCCAGCCCCGGTCTTGAAGTCAACAATCCAAATATTTCCTTGTTCATCTTTCTCTACACGATCAATACGACCTCGCACGACGCCATGGGTATCCCATCGCAGGGTCACAGGAACCTCACTGGCGATGACCTGGCGGTTGCGAGATTTCATCCACAGGTCATAGCGAACAAGGGACTGCTCGGCCGCTTCTAACCCCACCTTGGCCTGCCACGGAGCAGGGAATTCAACCTCCTGGAATCGATCACTCAATACTGCCATGCGTTGGTCATGATCCATTGAGGAGTCTTGAATGATCTCGTGAAGCAGAGTTCCCATTGTCATCTGAACACCACTGGGACGCACGGAGAATTGAGTCTCAAGATACCAGCGACGCGGGCAGTCTAAAAGAGTCTCTATCGTGGAGGCACTCACCGCGCCCACATCGTGGATGTCACCACTGGTCTGAGATTCGTAGCTGATCCCCCACCACCGAGACGGATCGGCGCCACGAAAGATTTCCTGTGCACTCATCAAACCCAGATGCGATGCAGCGGCTGATCGAAGTGCTGGATGGCTAGTTTCATTGACCAGGACCTGCTTGAGTCGAGCGATGAGTTCACCCGCAGTGCCCAACGGTTGATTCGATGACTCCACCATCATCTCTGGGGCCACTATCTGGGAGAAGAACATCGAAGGTTGATCCTCATCATTGTCCACGCAGGTCACAACAAGATCCCTGGTGGTGGCCGCGCAGGTTGCATACAGGAGCTTTCGTTCAGAATCTATCCGCTCAAGTTCACTGACCTCATCGAAGAAAAACCTCTTCACATCAATCAGATCCGCGTCACTTCGCCGACTTGGCCAAACCCCCTCCTGGAGAAAAGCCATGATCACCAGGGACCAGGTTTTCCCCTTGGCTCGATGCGGGGTGGTGATACGCACTGCTGGCACTACAGAGGATCCCACTCGAGGAAGATTCTCAGGAATATCTGCACTCAACACAGCTTCAACAACACTCTTGATTCCCGCCTCCAGTGGAAGACTGGAATAGGTCGAGGCCAAGGAGAACAGCGCCATGACAGCGTCGAGAATGCGATGGGCTATCAAACCGGATGGACCAGAGTCCCTGCTGGCTTCTTCCCACTGCTCGGGTTCCTCCCAGCGCGACCACAGATTCCACAGGGCCATTTCCACATCTGTTCCACTGAGGGTCACACCGTTGTTGGTCATCTCTTCAACAACCTTCAGCAACGACTGCGAAGTCACCGGAAGATGATGGGTGTATTGCCCTGGTGGTCCCACGAGCTGGAGGGCGCCCAGGAGTTGAATAACCACCGGTTCACCATTGAGCTGGATTTCTTCATCTGCCAGACGTACAGGTATCCCTGCAGACTCACAGGTGCGAGCCAGCTGAGCAACATGAGTCTTTGTTCGCACGACCACTGCCATCTGGTCATAGGGTATCTTGTCACGCAGATGGGCCTCGCGCAGCAACCGGGCGCACAGCTCACTGTGGGTGTCCCTATCGGCAACGCGATATTTCGTGACCTGGCCGTGGCTATCGGTTGTGATCTGACGATAACTTGCTAGAAAATCAGCCCCTATGGCAGGCAAACTCATGAGTTGACGATGAGGCTGGCAGGCCAACTCGACTTCATGGGTGACATGGAACCCTTGGTTGAGGGTGACCACCGATGTTGGGCGCTGGGAGGTTTTCACTGCCGAGAGCATCTCGTTGATAGACCGCAGACGCGCACCACGAAATTCATTGGCTTGACAGTCGGGGTTCATCGAAAAAATGAAAGAACATGTGTCACCAATCAAACCATCAAGCAATTGGGCAGGGCTGTCAAAGTCCTCGCAGTCATCGACAATCACCATGGAGCCGTCTGCTCGCAGTGTTTGTCTCAGATCCCTGCGCGCCAAGAAACTCTGGGCCTCATGCAACAGCCCCCCATAGTCGAGCTTGGATTCTGCAGCTAGTCGATCACGATAGAGCTGATAGAACCCGGCAAAACTCACCCACGCTGGGCGCCTATCAATCTCCGGGTGGCTAAGAATTGTTTCAGGCAAGATCCCTGCTTTCTGGAACCTGCCGAGAGTCTCCCTGAGATAACTCGTGAACTCTCTGGTGGTCTTGAGTTGGTCGAATTCTGGTGGCCAACCATCATCACCTTGTTGAGCAAGGATGGTGGACAGGAAATGATCCTGCTCACCAGAGTTCAACACTCCTAAACCAGGATCCACCTGGTTTCTCACCAACGATAAACACAGACCATGAATGGTGTTGACCATGAACCGTGAGGACAATTCTGGGAAAGCACTTCCCACCCTGGATTGCAGGTTCATGCGCGTACGGCGATTGGCCACCAGGAACACCACCTGAGGGACATCCTCAGCTAGGGCGCCGACAGCTGCCTCAACCAACGCCACAGTCTTACCTGTTCGAGATCCGCCCAACACCACCAATCCACCATGACGGTGGTTGGCCACCTGGCGTTGAGCGACAGTCAGCTGGTAGTCGCGTCGATGAGTTTCGCGGACAAGGCGGTATTTCATCTTCATGGTTCTATCTCACCACATCCCACTGACATCATGCCCACATTCGATGTAGGACTCACAGGCGCACCCCACCAACGCTAACTGCGGGAAAGTGGCACCCAAGTTTTTGTCCCAGCCCCATGCAGTTCGCTACCGGAAAACACCAGTTACCCGGTAGATTGAGTTCGTCACTTTTCTTGGAGGTACTATGTCAGATTCAACTACGTCACCCACACCACCGGTCGAACCAAATGAAATCCCTGCTGCTGGTGGTGTTGCCATGGCCATGGAGGCACCCTTGCTCAGTCTCGATGCTCCAGCGCCCATGGAAGCTGTGGTCGCCACCCAGGCCCCAGCGATGGCTCCCCAGGTGGAGGCTGAGCAAATCCCGATCCTGGATGAGAAAGTATCTGCCTTTATCGCACAAATCGAGAAGGCCGAAACAAAGTCGCCAGAACTCGCCGCTCAAGCAGATGCTGTACGCGCCATGGGTGATGTTGATATCCGCAAGGCTGCCGAAGCTTCCAATAGGTTGCTGACCACACCAGTCAAAGCCATGAAGGAAGGTGGACTCTCCCAGGGTTCCACTGTGGGCAAAACACTGATGGACCTGCGTCGTACTGTTGAAGATCTTGATCCCCACCAAGACAAGGGTTTCAAAAAGAAGTTGCTCGGTAAGATCCCTATGGGCCGCTCAGTGGAGAATTATTTCCGTAAGTACCAGTCCTCCCAAGAACACCTCAACGCCATTCTTCATGCCCTGCGTTCCGGCCAAGACGAACTCACTCGAGACAATGTCTCGTTGGGGTTGGAAAAGCAGAACCTCTGGCAGACGATGGGCCGGCTCAATCAGTATGTCTACATCGCTGAACGTCTCGATGAGAAGCTTGAAAACCAAATCAATGAGCTCTCCGTCACCGATCCTGATCGTGCCAAGGTTCTCAGCGAAGATGTCTTGTTCTACGTACGCCAGAAGCACCAGGATCTTCTCACCCAGCTTGCTGTGTCTATTCAGAACTACCTGAGTATAGATATCATCGTCAAGAACAATATCGAATTGATCAAGGGTGTTGATCGCGCATCAACCACCACCGTGGCTGCCCTGCGTACTGCTGTGATCGTCTCTCAGGCTCTGTCCAATCAGAAACTGGTGTTGGATCAGATCACTGCACTCAACACCACAACAAGTGCGATGATCCAAAAGACCTCGGAGATGCTCAAAGACCAGTCGGCTACCATTCAAGAGCAGGCAGCTAATTCCACGATTGGTTTGGCGCAGCTTCAGCAGGCTTTCGAAAACATCTACGCCACCATGGATTCGATTGACACCTTCAAGGCTCAGGCGCTGACCAATATGTCCCAGACGATCACTGTTTTGGAGTCTGAGGTAACGAAGTCTCGCGTCTACCTTGATCGGGTACAAAAGGAACCACAGATTCAAGAAGCCAGCTCTCTGGCTGTTGACAACGGTGCATGATCTGAGTCATTGTGGGTCTGTTTGATTGGTTTCGTGTTGACCAGGAGCCACCAGTTCCTGTCACTGCTGCTGCGCCCACAGCAGAAGAAATTGCCACTGCCTTAGACATGATGGATGAGAAGGTTGCTGGTAGCGCCTTGTGTTCCTGTGTGGTTTTTCGGGTCAGGAGGATTACCAAGCGTTTGCGCGAGACTCTGCCTCGGATGACCAACACAGGATTGACCTCTATCGAACAGTATTCCCTCATTGCCACGGCCACTAGTTATCTGCCTCAGACCATCGGTAGCTACGTACGTCTTCCGCGCGACTGGGCTGATTCTCGGCCGGTGGATATGGGGAGATCCTCTCTGCTTGTTCTGGTTGATCAACTTGATCTTCTCGGGGAAACAGTGGACAAAATCTATGATGCCGTCCTCGCTAAGGATGCTGAGGCTCTGGTCATCCATGGTCGATTCCTCGCAGAGAAGTTCACCCCCGGTCAAACTCGCCTGCCCGAACCCAAGCAACCAACTCCACAACCCACCTCAACACTGGATCTAGGATAACCATGAGTGAGAACCGAGACACCCCCGACATCATGGAAGAGTTCACGAAGAATGCTCCCGTACTGCTGGGCCAGGTCCTCGACAAACTGCGGGGAATCACTGCGGCCCAATCATCCCAGATTGATGCCTTAGCGAATTCGCCTTTTGATCTCAGCGGGATTGATCCGCATTCACCTGGAGCCTTTGGGCCTTTGGCTGGGTTGATAGAGGAATCATCGAACGGACCCACCGCCCAGGGGCTCTCCAGCGATCCGGCCGCCGAAGCGCCCACGGCCACCGAAGGGGAGCAACCAGAGCGTGAGGAAGCTGAACCACCTCCGCCAGAGAAAACCCTCGACGAGTGGCTTGCGGAACTCGATGAATTGATTGGGCTGTCCACAGTCAAAGAGGAGATTCACCGCCAGTCAGCAATCTTGAGAATCCAGGGTTTACGCCAAGAAGCAGGACTCAAAGAATCAAAAGTTACCCGTCACTTGGTTTTCGTAGGAAACCCAGGCACAGGGAAAACCACGGTGGCTCGTCTTGTTGGAGGCATCTACCAAGCTCTGGGTTTGCTATCGAAGGGACACCTCGTTGAGGTGGACCGTTCCGAACTGGTGGCTGGCTACCTCGGGCAGACCGCCATCAAAACCGCTGAAGTTGTCGAAAGTGCAGCTGGTGGTGTGTTGTTTATTGACGAAGCCTATTCGCTGTCTGGTGACCAATACGGGCAGGAATCGATCAACACTCTGGTCAAAGAGATGGAGGATCGTCGCGCTGATTTGGTGGTGATGGTTGCTGGATATCCGCGCCCCATGGCCACCTTCATTGCCGAGAATCCTGGACTCGAATCCCGCTTCAGAACCACCATCAACTTCCCGGACTACACCGATGATGAACTGGTGGAGATCTTCTTATCGATGGCATCCAAGAGTGATTTTGATGTGCCAGAGGAATCAGTACGTGCCTACCGTGGTCTGCTTGCTTTGCAGGTACGTGATGAGAACTTCGGTAATGGTCGGTTCGCCCGTAATGTGTTTGAAGGCGCGATCGGAAAGATGGCGTGGAGATTGAAGGATGTGGAATCCCCCACCCTCGAACAGCTACGGGAGATTCTTCCCCAGGATATCGCAGTAGAACCTGCCGCCCGTCAACATGCTGAGGCGCGTGGGGACAAGACAACCTGGGAGAGTGTTCTCGCTGAGGTTCTCGCCACCGAAACTACTGGCCCTGCCACGACACCACCGAACCAGTCGGCGGCGGACGAAGCCAGTGGCGAGGATGATGACATGGTTGATCTGGACACGACGCAGGAGGACTGATGGCCACGAAGTCGAATACTGCCACAGCTAACTTCCCACCACCAACCCAATCCAAACCCGTAGCTCCACCTGCAAAGATCACCCAACCCTCAGTGTTGGATACGGTGGGCACCCCCGGCCCTCGACTCTACTCATGGATGCGGATTGGGTTGGTGATCTGGACACTGCTAGCCACCGCCTGGTGTGTGGGATCACTGCTGACGACCCAGACCCAGCAAGAAGAAGCTGCCGCGGCATACTCCCATGGCCAGGATCTTCTCGATCTCAAAGCGGGAATTGCTTGGGCACATTCTGCAGGATTAGTCCTGTTGACTGACCAAGACAACCCTACCTTTCGTAGTGACTTCAATGAGGCAAATCGGGTCGTGGACCGTCAACTCGTTGCCTGTGCATCAAGTTCTTTAGATCTGGAAGCCATGAGTAGGGTTGCCACTGCCGTTCGGGCTTGGCAGAGTCTGTTCGCCTCGACTCTTGCCGCCGGTGAACTACCTGATGATTTTACTGTGAGCGACTTGGATGGTGCCTATCAGTCAGTGCGAGACTCCCTAGCAGCAGCTGATACCTCGCTGTCTTTTATCTACACCTACCCCTCCATCATTGGCGCAATCGTCGCCAGTGTGCTTGGGGCCTTAGGGTTCATTGTCGTATCAATCATGACTGCCCGGCGCTCTCGCAGAGTCATCAATGTGGGTTTGACCCTTGGTCTGCTGGCCGTGATTGCCACGATTATGGTTGGCGCCTCGTACGCCAAACAATATTCAAACGTCTATACCGACAATGATCAATTGTCTTACATGATTGATGCCAAATGTAAAATGTGGTCCTCACGTGGCGTCCAAGCCATGAGTGAGTATCCCCCCTATCTTGGTTCGGGATCGACTGGCCAGGAATCCTTAGATCGAGCACGCAGTTATTTAGACAAAGCAAACGAGCAGTTTGCCCAAGAAATAGCCGGCTATCTCGCTACGATCGAGCAAGCACTCAAAGACGACAACATCACCAGCCAAGGTCCCTGGATAGCAGCCGCTACGGCGATTGATGACAAAGTGGACACAATTCGTCTGAACCATGATGATATCGTCACCCCCGCAACAGGTTACGTGATTGCGGTCAGTGTCCTGGGGATCGTGGCTGTGATCTGTCTCTTAGTGGGGATCTCTGCGCGGACGAAGGAATACCGATGACTGCTCCCTGGCCGCAAGGTTCGGCAACTGAACCTCCCACCCACGAAGAAATGCTCACCTATCTCGAAGAATTGGGCATCTGGATCACTGACTCCCGTTCGGCTCTCGATCGCATCGACCATCAAATCCAAGGAACCCAGCAGGGGCCTGTTGATATGGCGATGACCTTAACTGTGTGGCAAACCATCCAAGACCGTTACACTGATCTGCTCAACATTTGGGATTCGGGAAGGGTGATTGAAACAGATCTGAAAAAACTGGCGATCATGATCTGGGCTAACCTCAATGACATGCTCACCCCAGGCACATCACTGTCGAGTGGCGGAGGGTTGTCGGTTTCGCTTCCCGAGGCTTGCCGAATGTTGGAGGCGCTGATTTCACAGCTCACCACCCGCTACCAGCTCGCTGACGTACCCAATGAGGCATCCACCAGAATTGCAGCTCTTCTTGCCCAGGTAGAACGAATCAGGGACCAGGTGAAACTTGATCCCCCCGAGGTTCGTGCCACGACTGGGACTCAGGCTGAGGCACTTGCGACCAGTGTCAAGGACTTGGTAGAGAAGATGAATCGCGGTGGAGACATCGGTGGAATCCTCGGCCCTATCGAAATCAAAGCGGCCCAGCTCGAACGCGATCTCATTGTGTCCAATGCAGAACGCTCCATGGCTTCACAAAGATTTAGCCAGGCATCCGACCATCGCGCGGCCCTGCTTGACCATGAAAAGAAGGTACGCACCTTGGTGGCGACGACCAAAGCGAGTGTTGATCCTGCACCGAAGTACGCTGTTCCTGAGGTGGAAGCCCTCGGTGAGGTGCCCACGGGTGGGCAGGAATTAGAAGCATATATTGCCAAACTCAAGCAGGTCACCCAAGCCTTCGATACAGTGTCTCAAGCAAACAACCAGGCGTTGCACCATAAGGAGAAACTCACTGAACGTTTCCATCAGGCACAACAACGCGGTGGAACAGGCGAACTGCTGGTGACCTTGGAAAATCAAATCACCGATCTACTCGATACTGCCCCCACTCCTATGGCCATACTGGAGCCCCTGATTGAGTCCTACGAGGCTGCAGGAGCACAATCATGACATGTACGGCACCTGGGTGTAATGGTCTGATCTCTGATGGGTACTGCAATATCTGCGGACTTCCATCAACGAGTTCCAGCTCACCAACCCCTGCACCATCCACCCCCGCTGCCCAACCAGCATCAGGGAAAGGATCGGCAGGCAGTGTTCCGCAATTTGTTGTCTCGGGGCCCTGCCAGATGCCAGGATGCACCGGACGTATCGTTGACGGATACTGCGACACCTGTGGGTCACCTGATGGGGCCTTAGCCACCGCGCAAGCACTCCCATCTATGACTGGTCGCTTGGGTACGGTCGCCCTTGGATCTGCGCGTGTCACAGGAAAGACTCCCCTGCGAGCCAGACCCACTGCTTCCCGCGCCAGCCAACTAGGAGCAGGACTGACCACTATTCCCCCCGAACGTCTTGTCGACCCCAAATCGGCCTTGATGAAAAACCCCGAAGTGGCTGAGGACAAGAGATTCTGCCCGCACTGCGAGAAGAAAGTCGGGCGTTCAACCAAAGACACCCCAGGGCGCCTGGAAGGCTTCTGCCCACACTGTCGAAAGCCTTTTTCTTTCACCCCGAAACTTGCCCCAGGTGACATTGTTGCTGGGCAGTACGAGGTACGTGGTTGCCTGGCCCATGGAGGCATGGGATGGATTTATCTCGCCCAGGATCGTAATGTGTCCCATCGTTGGGTGGTTCTCAAAGGTTTGCTCAATATCGGTGATGAAGCTGCCATGGAAGCTGCCATGGCTGAGCAGAGATTCCTCGCCCATGTTCAACATCCACTGATCGTGGAAATCTACAACTTTGTCACCCATGAATCTGGGGCCTACATCGTGATGGAGTATGTGGGTGGACGCTCCATCAAACAGATCCTCAAAGACCGCATGACTGCCAACAAGGGGGTCTATGACCCCTTGCCTGTGGATCACGCACTGGCATACATGCTGGAGGCTATTCCGGCCCTCGACTATCTCCATGACCGGGGTTTGCTCTATTGCGATTTCAAACCGGATAATCTTCTCCACCTCCAGGATTCAGTGAAACTCATTGATTTGGGCTCTGTGCGCCCCATCGATGATGATGAGTCAACAATCTTCGGCACTACGGGATATCAGGCCCCCGAGGTGCCCACCCAGGGTTGCTCGATTGCCTCAGACATCTACACTGTGGGCCGTACCCTGCTCATCTGCTGCGCTGAAGTCAAGGGATACCAGTCCACCTACGCGACCACCTTGCCTCCGGTTTTAGAGGTTCCTGTCTTCGCCCAGTACGATTCGGCCTACCGGTTGATCGCTAAGGCTTGCGCCCCCAATCCTCTGGACCGTTTCGTTTCCATGGACGAACTGCGCTACCAGATGCTAGGTGTCCTGCGTGAGGTGGTGGGAATCACCCGTGGGGTCGCCGCCACCCAGTCAGCACCATCGGATCTCTTCGACCCCCCCACAGTGGTCTCAGACGTGTTCACTTGGAGACATCTGCCCAAACTGAAACCCAGCCCCAGTGACCCTGGTGTGGCCTTTCTCGACTCACTTGATCGTGGCGCCAGTGCCCATGATCGCTACAAAGCACTCGCGAGTGCACCAGACAAATCCACGGAAATCCTCCTGGCTTTGTGTATGACAGCTATAGAAATCGGTTACACCAAGGAAGTCAAACAGGTCGTGAGTGCTCTATTGGCAGCTGACCCTTGGGAATGGAGAGCAGTGTGGGTGGAAGGACTCGAAGCACTCAACTCTCAGGATTGGAAGAAGGCACAAGCCTGCTTCAACACTGTCTACAGCCAGGTTCCTGGGGAATTGGCACCTCAATTTGCCCTCGCAGTGGCCTGTGAAATGGGTGGTGAACTCGACCTTGCCGAGCAGCTCTATCACAATTGTTCTGTCACAGGTGGTGGATATGTTGCTGGGGCTGCTTTCGGTTTGGCACGCGTACGGGCAGCATCACGGACAACGGCGAAAGACAACCGTGGGGTGATTGATGCGCTCAATTTGGTGCCCACCACCTCGGGGGGGTTCTCCCAGTCTCGCCAACTCACTGCTTCCTATCTCACACAGACCGCATCAAGTATCGCTGATCTGAAAAAGGCTTATCGGGCCATGGAATCGACTCGGCTGGCTCGCGAAGACAAACTCGCTATGGAGCTTGATATCTTTTCACGGGCTTTGAGGCTGACCAAGATCCCCAAGGCTTCCCGAAAGGCGACGGTCGAGACCATCGGAGATGTTCCTGTGACCACCACCGATCTTCGAGCAAAGATTTCTTCAATTCTCCAATCCCAAGCCACAGTGGAACATGACCATACTAAAAGAACCCAACTCATTGATCAGGCTAATTCTATGAGGAAGTGGAGCATCCTATGAATATTTTCTCCCGTACCCCTGGTGTCGAATGGAACCCCCAAGACCTGGACGATACACAACCTGTTGCCACCACACCAGCGAACAGTGATAGTGACCTTATGACGGCCTACCCCACGAATTGCCCTGCCTGCCAAGGGGAATTAGGGATTGACTCTTATTGTTTGAGTTGCGGGCAGAAAGCCAAGTCTTTGCGTGAGCATTTCCAGATCACTCCGTCCGATTGGGTGGCTGGGGTCTGCGACATCGGGTTGGTTCACGTCCGCAATGAAGATGCGATGGCAGGAATTGCTGATGGTTTCCGCGCGGTGTTGGTGGCCTGTGATGGGGTGACCACCTCCGACGACTCTGATGTTGCCTCCCTGGCAGCTGCGCGGACAGCCTGCCACTTTCTGTGGTCTCAGGACCCCCAGGGAACAGGAACCCTAGCCTCACGTACGGAAGCGGTGGGTGAGCTTCTCACTCAAGCAGTCGCAGAAGCCAACCAGGAAGTGATCAACCAAACCTCCCCCACATCACTGAATGCCGCGGCTTCCACCATTGCTATCGCCATCGTCGATTCTGAGGCAGTTTTCTGCGCCAGCCTCGGCGATTCACGTGTCTATTGGATCCCGGATGACGGTGAGCCTCAACTGCTCACGAAAGATCATTCACTAGCCCAAGATGGCATCGATTCTGGGGCTAAACGCGAAGACGCAGAAGCCTCAGCACTGGCGCACACTATCACCAAGTGGCTGGGTAGGGATGCCACCGATATCGAGCCCTATCTTGCGTGGATGCCTGTCACCGATCCGGGATGGATCCTTGTGTGTACCGATGGGTTATGGAATTATGCTTCGGAACCCACAGCGATTAAAGAGTTGGTGGGTTTCTTAGATGAGCCCACCCCACTGGCACTCGCACAATACTTGGTCGCGTGGGCCAATGAAAAGGGAGGACACGACAATATCACTGTGGTGTGTGCACGAGTGGATGCTGGTAGCCCCACTGTCACTGCTTTAAGTGAGGCCACTGGGGTTGTTGACAGCGAAACACCTACCATTAGCCAGGTCCTTGATGAGGAGATTCTCGAAGAAAAACCCACCACCCGGACGAGACCTATCGCATCGAGTAACCCGCCAGACACCGACGATTCAACACCTGATGATGAACCCACCGATCAGGGTCAGACCCCATCTGACACCCAGATCGACGATACTGGCGAACAGATCCCACCGGTCAAGCCCGCAGACGACTAAACTTGAACTATGGCTGTCTTTACCTCCATGGTCTACCAAAACGAGTTTCTCGCTGAGAGTAGCACCGACATTAACGCTATTGTACGAATCACCTGCGCGGAAGCGGGAGTTGCTGGTCAAACTGGCGTGGGTGATGTGGGCGAAATCGTCATCGTTGACACCTCGGCTTCCATGGGGCTGGTGAATCTTCAAGCTGCCAAAGATGCCGCCATGGTGGCATTGGACACCATCGTCGATGGCACCTATTTCGCCATCATCGCTGGCAACCATCGCGCCTATCTCGCCTATCCCCGGGTCACCTCCGGTCCAGGGATGGTTCGCATGACCCCCGAGGCCCGCGCTGAGGCCAAGAGAGCTGTTGCAGGGTTCCGTGCTGATGGTGGAACAGCGATGGGGTCCTGGCTGCTCTTGGCTCGCTCCCTGTTTGCCTCTATTACCTCACTGGCTGGTAAACATGCCATCTTGCTCACTGATGGGGAAAACCACAACGAATCAGCCACCCAGTTGGAGAACTCTATTCGCCAATGTTTGGGCCAATTCCAGGTTGACTGCCGAGGGATCGGCATCGAGTGGCAGGTGTCGGAGATCCGCAAGATTGCCACGGCATTGTTGGGAACAGTGGACATGATCCCCACTGCCAAGGATCTTCCGATCGTCTTCCAGGAACTCATTGCCCGCTCAATGGGGCGCGGGGTTCCTGATGCCCAGTTGCGAGTGTGGGTTCCCCAAAACGCCCAAATTCTTTTTGTGCGCCAGGTGTCACCCACCGTGGAGGATCTCACCCAGCGTCGTACGCCGGTCGATGCGCTGACCATGAGTTATCCCACGGGAGCCTGGGGGGACGAAGCCCGTGATTACCACATTTCTGTTCGCCTGCCGGCTAAAGCAGTGGGTACTGAACAGTTAGCTGCTCGCGTACAACTCGCCACTGGAACAGCGATCTTGACCCAGGGGTTGGTCAAAGCAAAATGGTCAGCTAATGCAAGTCTCACCACCCAGATCAGTCCTGAGGTTGCCCACTACACTGGACAAACCGAACTGGCATCAGCGATTCAAGAAGGGTTGGCCGCTCATTCCCAAGGTGATGATCGCACAGCAACCCAGAAACTTGGTCGAGCAGCTCAGCTGGCCCAAGAAACAGGCAACAAGGAAGCCACCACCCGCCTGGCCAAGGTGGTGGATATCGATGATGCTGCCACGGGCAAGGTGACCATGAAGAAGAATATTGATAAGGCTGATGAGATGGCCTTGGACACCTCCTCCACACGGACCACAAGAATTCGAGGATGATCATGGCACGATGCGTTGATGGACATGATACCCAGTCCAAGGATTATTGCGATGTGTGCGGGATGGCTGTTGCCCAGGAGAATGTTGCGAGCCCCCAACCTCAGGTCCCCGAGCAGAAAACTGTCACGTGCCCTCATTGCTCACAGACCATGCCACAGGATTCTCTCTTCTGTGAATCCTGTGGATATGACTTCATAACCGGGGCCCGCCCCGATCAGGACCTGCATGCAGAACTGGGGTTGGGTTCTGCCACGGGTCCCAGTGAGGATGTTGTGGAGGAAGACTCCCAAGAACCACCCCAGGCCGATGTGGTCGAACCCAGTGTTGCTGTGGACGATGAGACTAGTGAAACCCCCGAGAAAGACGTCGTGGAGGTAGACAACGTTGATGAGGATGAAACCTTCCGAGGTAAGGATGTTGCCCCTCAAGGTGTGACAGACGACGATGACGACGAGGACGAGGAATTTCTTCCCCCCACCTCGCCGCGAGGTTCCATTCAAACTGATCCTTGGGTGGCCGAAGTCTGGGTGGACCCCTCCTGGTATACCGTCCAAGAATCAACTGACCCACTTCCCCCTCTGGGAGCTCCACGAATCATTCCCCTGCATGAAAGAGCACTCATTGGTCGCTCGTCGCCGGGCAGGAATACTTTCCCTGAGATCGACTGTGACCAGGATGTGGGGTGCTCCAGGCGCCAGGCCTACCTCACCTGGGCCGATGGGCACTGGTATGTCAATGATCTCGATTCCGCTAACGGCACCTACGTGGGTCCAGCAAGCGGTCCCCTGCCCAAGGACCCTATCACCGTACGTACGCGCCTGAGTGTGGACATGCGTATCTACGTGGGTGCCTGGACTCGGATTGTCGTACGCCCCGCACTGCCGGAAGAAAACTAGGACAAGGAATCATGGAAATCAAGATCGGTATACAAAACGTCACCCGGGAAGTCACCATCAATGTTGACACAACCATTGCTGAGGTGATGAAGGACTACTCCCAGGCTCGTGAGAAAGACACCTGGATGACACTGACGGATTCCACTGGTCGCCAGATGATGATTCCCGCCGCCACCATTGGTTACATCGAATTCGGCCAGGAGCATGCCCGCCAGGTGGGTTTCAACAACTGACGAGCTCCACGACGTGACACACGGGGTCGGTATTAGCTGTCACAGGCATGTGTCACATTCCCCATTGTCCAGTGGGGTTTAGACTCCAAGAGCTGATCGGCGCATGACCTCCCAGGAGCCCTGCTCGGTGCTCAAGACATGACCCTTTAAGGGCACTATGGTGGAGTGGATGGCATCGAGAATGGTGGAAGCCTGTGGCGTGAAACTTTCACCAGCTATAGGGGATCCATGGACATGGTTGCGCGCCCCCAGCACCACCACAGGCGCATCCAAATCATCAAAGGCTAAAGTTGTGATGTGGGTGGCTATCGAATGGAGGAAGCTTCCTCGCTCGGGAGCATCACTGACTAAGACGAGTCGGCCGGTCTTTTTCACCGAGGCCAGAATCTTCTCATAGTTCAGTGGAACAGCGAACCGAAGGTCAATGACCTCCGCTGTCATCTGGTAGGTCGTACGAAGGGTTTCAGCTGCTCCCATTGCTGTGTACAGACTCGGCCCGAGGGTCGCAATGGTGACATCATCTCCAGCGCATCGAAGGGCGGGATCCCCCTCGTCTACTTCGTAATATCCTTGAGGGACACCTCCGGGGGCGAAATACTCCGCCATGTCATAAAGCTTCTGGGATTCAAAGAAGATCACCGGATCTGTTCCCACCAGTGCACGGTTGAGCATCCCTTTCGCATCAGTGGGGGTGGCAGGATAATAGACCTTCAAACCGGGGATGTGACTGATCAACGAGGAGAAGTCCTGGGCGAACTGTGGCCCACCTTGGTCGGCCACACAGACACGGATCACCAGTGGCATTCTCAGAAGACCTGCCGAGATCGCTTGCCACTTGGCCACTTGGTTGATGATCTCGTCTCCTGCCTGTCCCAGGAAGTCACTGGCCATCACTTCTACCACTGCGCGTCCGCCACACATGGCGTACCCTGCACCTGCGCCCACCATGGCTGCTGATGAGACAGGGGTGTTGAAAAGCCGATTCGGTGGCAGAAGCTCACCTAATCCATCACAGACCTGATGTTGCCCACCGGTTTCACGGATGTCCTGCCCCCAGGCCACCATGGATGGATCGTAGACGAAACGATGGGCCATGGCTTCAAAGATCCCGTCACTGATGCGATAGGTCGGTGTTGTGTTGGTGGCCGCCTGGTCTGTGCCCATCCGGGCCTTGTGTGCGAGCCCTTGGATGCGTGGATGGGTTTGGGCGGGAATCAGTAATTCAGGTGGGGTTGATCCCAGTGCATCGCCGCGGGATTGGGAGAAGGTCACAGATTCCACAAAATGGGCATCAACTTGGGGGCACATCTTCTCATCCGCAACCATCCTCAACACCTGGGTGAGTTTGTCGACAATCCGGGTGTAGATTTCTTCGACCTGTCCACTGGTGATGAGTCCACCATTGATGAGTGTCGCAGCAAAAGAAGCGATGGGATCCAACTGCTCCCAGGCTTCCACTTCTTCTGGCGAACGATAGGTGGAAGTATCAGATGAATTGTGGGGAGCATAACGATAGGTGATGGTGTCAAGTAAGGCGGGACCGTGCCCAGCGAGAAGAATATCTTTCTTTCTGCGTACGGCATTCGCCACAGCCAGGGGGTTAAATCCGTCAACACGTTCGCTATGCATGGCCTGTGGATTGATTCCAGCCCCGGCTCGAGCCAGCACATCAAAGGCCATGGTTTCACTGGCGGTACGCCCTGCTCGGGCATAGAAATTGTTGACCACATGGAACAGCAGGGGTGGATTTCCTCCTGGCTCACCACCCCACAGTTCTCGGTATTGACTCATGGCCGAGAAAATCATGGATTCCCATACCGCACCAGTTCCCAGAGCACCATCACCTAGTGAGGCAACCACAATCCCAGGTGAGGAGTTGATCCTCTTGTACAGGGCTGCTCCTGTTGCCAGTGGGGCACTTCCACCAACGATCCCATTATTCGGCATCGAACCGAAGGGAGGGAAAAACACATGGGTGGCCCCTGCCATTCCGCGGTTGAACCCTGATCTGCGGGAGAACACTTCCCCCAGAGCCCCAAACAGAATGAAGTTAGCTTGGACTTCAGCTTCAGTGGCATGGGGTAGATGTTCCGCATATTTGAGGGTCTCCCCATCGAGGAAAGACTCCATGACCTTGCGTACCTCTGCTTCAGAGATCTTGCGTACCGCTGAGAAAGCCTTAGCCAAGAGGTCACCATGGCAACGATGGGTTCCAAAGATCAGATCCTCGGGTTTGAGTTCAAGAGCCTGGCCAACACTGACAGCTTCTTGCCCCATGGACAGGTGAACGAGTCCCGGAGACTTCGCAGTGATACCCTGCCAGGCGCCAGTGGTGGTGATCGACTGAAGCATCGACTCAAATTCGCGAATAATAATCATGTCGTGCAGGACATTGATGAGCCCGTCATTGGTGTATCGGCTCACTTCAGCAATGAGGTCGAGACGGTAGGCGTTGACGGGTATCTCTGGAGAACGTACGGAGCCAGGCTCACGTTTCTGCGCTGGATCTACTCTGTGATCGATGGCCATTGCTATCCTCCCGTGGCGGTGGCACCCGTGAGGATAGCCAGGTCGATATTGCTGATATAGGCCACCAGAGCCTTCAAGAATTGTGCCGCTTCTCCTGAGGGGACTGTGTCAGGATTGGTGGTCAGTGTGAAGGAGATGTGAGGTTCGAAGGTGATCTGGGAGTCATCCTGCCTCACCGGTTGGGTGGTGATGGCACCAACCCCAAGGACCGCTGCTTGGGTGGGAAAAAGAGGAGGTGTCAGTGTTTCCATCCCGTACACCCCCATATTGGCCACCGATAGGGTGATGGGCGTGTCGAGGATCTGGTCGACGGTCCCCTCACGAGCTTGCGCGATCAGCGATCGGGCTTGGGCAGAGAATTCTTTCAAACCAAGGCGATCTGCTGACTCGATCCCCACAGTGGCATATCCCTGGGGCAGATCAACGACTATACCGAGAGTGACATGCTCAGCGGTGGTGAGTAAGTCACCGCCCCCACCGGACATCAGTGAGGGATATTTCGCAGATGTTTGTGCTACGGCAAAAGCAACAAGATCAGTGATGGTCACCTGTCTCATACCCAGCGACTCGTCACCAGTTTTCAGTCTTTTCCTCAAAGAAATGAGGGCTTGAGCAGGTGCAGAGATTCCCATCGTGAGTGCGGGTGTGGCGTGAAGAGATGATTCTTGGGTCATGGGCAGTACGCCTGTTGCTGGCGATCGTTGTTCCTCCTGGGAAGCCATGATTGTTTCTTCCACCTGTTGTTCAATAGATTCCTCACTGGGTTCCTCGGTGGGTTCCTCACTGGGCTCTGGTGGTGTTTCTTCTTGGGTGTCCTGCGTGACCTCCTGGGTTAACTCCTGGGGTTCATCCACGATCTCTTCTGCTACCTGCTCTTGCGCTACCTGCTCGGCACTTTCCTGCTCGGGTTGACGGGCAGGTGGATTCTGGGGTTCTTCCTCGACACCTTCTTCTTCGTTGCCCAAGTCTTGGGATGGTTCCTCAATATCCGAACTCAGTTCTTGATCTGACTGGGTGACCTCAGGTTCGCGTTGATTCACTATGACCGGTGTGGGTTGATTCTGCTCGACTAATGGTGGTTCTACCTGTTGGGGCAAGTGTTGGGCTAGTGCTTCAACATCCGCGACAATGATTCTTCCATCTGGGCCACTGCCCTTGACCCCGGACAGATCAACCCCCAACTGATCAGCTATTCTGCGTGCCCGTGGAGAAACGATCACAGGTTGCGAAGAGACTGTGTGAGGGGGTTGCTGAACCTGTACAGGAGGCGATTCCACCTGTGGTGATGGCTCAGGTTCTGCGGGAGTTTCATCGGTCGACTGGGAGACATCTAAGGAGTTATGGTCCTCAGTAGCAGAATCATGGATTTCCTGGCTGAGATCAAGAGAGGCTTGGTTGGTGGGATCAAGCACCCCACCTAATTCATCTGGGGTTCCCACCAAGAAGAATGGCGCACCCACCGGGACTTCATCACCCTCTTGGGCAAGCAGAGTAACCACCGTACCCTCCACTCCTGAGGGAACTTGTATAGAGGATTTGTCGGTTTCAACCTCAGCAACAATCGTGGTGGGGGTGACCTGATCACCAGGTTGCACCTTCCACGATGTCACCAGACTATGACCAGTGGGGTTTCCCAACTGTGGCATCACGACGACATTCGCCATGCTTCCTCCTTTGCACGTGGGTCTAGGCTATCGCTCTCAGCGTAGTTTCGCGGAGATATGTCCACCAAACTCACCTAGTTCATGGTGATCCGTCCACCAGTCACCGGTAAGGATTGACCTGTTTCGTACTGTTGCTCCACAAGATAGAGAACAGCTCGAACAACATCACTGGGCAGACATCCGCGACCCATAGGAACCTTCGCTTCAAAGAAAGCACGAACATCGCCAATAGTTGACGCCCCAGGAACTCTGCCCGCCCGCAGATACTGGGCAAAGAAACCAGATTCAGGATCAGACCACAGTGGCCCATCGAGATAATTGCCTGGGCAGACGGTATTGATCTTTATTCCCTGACCAATCAAATCCATGGCAAAGGATCGACTCAGTCCAATAGCGCCAGCTTGAGATCCGAGGTACGAGAAATTGCTCCTGGTTCCTTCCAATCCAGAGGTTGAATTAATGTCAATAATGTCGAAGAGTAGCTCGGGGCGTACCTCATGTTGAGCGGCCATAATAGGCACAATAGATCTCACCGAGAGGAAGTATCCGGTGTAGTTCACAGCCGTCACCAGTTCGAAGTCTTCCCGGCGCTGTTCGGTGACTGAACCTGTCCTGGTGATGCCAGCATTAGAAATGAAAACATCCACACCCCCGTAGGTGGCTAGTATCTCCTGCCAGGCTAACCGCTGTGATTCTTCTATGGCCACATTGAGTTCCACAGCTAGTGCTGCCCCACGCCCATACTGGTTGACCAGCAGGGATGCTTCACTGCGGGCGCGGGCAATATTCATATCCGCTAAAACAATGTGGGCACCTTCTTCAGCGAGGCCCTGGGCCAGGCCGAGCCCAAAACCTTGGGCAGCCCCAGCGAGAACAACCACCTTGGAGCTCAACCGAGAAGACCTTGGCTGTTGGGTGGGAGGTTGATCACCAGGTGATGGGGCTTGGTCGCCAACCCCGGCTCCGAGCGCTTCGAGGAAGAGATCAAGATTCGCTCGGGCTGAAGCGTAATCATCTCCGGCACCAAAAACCACCTTGCCAGGTAAAACCACCACCTGGGGGCTCTGCCCAACTTCGTGGCGGTAGTGTTCTACCGCCTGACGAACCTGGTCTGCTAACGGGGCGTAAGCAGGCTCGACGACGCAGACAGGATTCATTCCTATGACCTGCGGGGCAACAGATGTCTTGCTCGTGGCGTCCCTTACTTGATCTGAGGAGTCACAGGTCACAATAGCGAGCGAGGTTTCACTACCCAGCAACCCGCGCAACACCGGAGCGACGACTTGTATCGTCTCAGCAATGCGCAGGGACTCGTCGGATGATGGGGTGGAAGTCATGATGGTCTCTTTCACATCGGCGAAAACTGGGTACGTTGTTCAATGATTTCTTTGAGCTGATCGACACCGCGATCACATAAGACTGTGTGTTGCTCAGCATCAAGAACCTGAGCGAACCGGGTTGGGATCTCTGGAACCTTGCCAATAGCTTCCTTCGTAATCGAACCGAATTTCACCGGTAGAGCGGTCTCCATAGCAATCATGGGTTCGTCGCCAGCAAGCTCTCGGCCCACTTTGACACCGTCGGCGGTGTGAGGATCCATGAGATAACCGGGGCGACGGTAGAAGTCAGCAATCGTGTCAACGCGGTCACGGTGGGTGGAGACACCGGTTTTGAAACCGTAAACCTCCGCAGGGTCCTGGGCATAACTCGTGGTACGGATGTCAATGGATCCTTTGGTGAGAAGCTGCTCACCAAAAAGCCTGCCCACTTCAGTAGCATCCCTACCTGCGAGGTCAAAGAAGAAGCGCTCAAAGTTGGAGGCCTTAGAGATGTCCATGGAAGGTGAGGAAGTTGCGAAAGTCTCCGTTGAGGCGCGTACGCGGTAGACACCGGTGCGGAAAAACTCGGCGAGAACATTGTTTTCATTCGTAGCACACACCAGATCTTTGATAGGCAAACCCATCATTCTGGCTACGTGTCCTGCGCAGATGTTCCCAAAATTACCGGAAGGAACACTGAAGGAGACTTCGCCGCGACCACCAGAGACCTGGAACCAACTCGACACATAGTAGACCACCTGGGAAACAAGGCGCGCCCAGTTGATGGAGTTAACTGCTCCGATCGAATGTCGCGCTTTGAACTCGGCATCCGAGTTGACCTCTTTGACCAGATCCTGACAGTCATCAAAAGAACCAGGAACCGTGATGTTGATGATACGTGGGGAATCGATCCCGTACATCTGTCCTCGTTGAAAGGGTGTCATGCGCCCCAAGGGTGAGAGCATGAACACCTGAACGCGGGAGGTATCGAGCAGGGCGAACTCTGCAGCGGATCCGGTGTCCCCTGAGGTGGCTCCCAGGATGGTCATGGTTTGTTCACGGCGAGCGAGTTCATAGTCAAAGAATTGCCCGAGAACCTGCATAGCCATGTCTTTGAAAGCAGCCGTTGGTCCTTGGGAAAGGTGGGCCAGCCACAGATTGGACTCAATCTTGGTGACCGGAGCAATCAGATCAGTGCCGAACTTTTCTTTGGTGTACGCCTGACGGGTGATCTTCTCCAAATCCCATAAAGGAATGTCATCAATGAACAAAGCCAGGATTTGTGCAGCCAGACGGGCGTACCCATCGTTGATGAGGATATCCCCTAAAGCCTGGAAATCCTCCAGCGATAATTGGGGATAGGTGTGCGGAACATAGAGCCCTCCGTCGGGTGCGAGTCCTTCCAGCAGGATGTCAGTGAAAGATTGGGGGCCGTACCCCCTGGTTGAGACATATTTCACTGTTGACCCCATCCGCAGGAGGCAAACCTTGTCGTTGCCAGGGTACGCAAGTGGTTGACCATCGCGTCAGGATCAGGTGAGCGGAAGACTGCTGACCCGGCGACGAAAGTGTCAGCTCCCGCATCGACACATCGCTCAATAGTCTCTGGGGATACTCCCCCATCCATTTGCACCCAGATATCTAGGTTGGAGCTATGGATCATGGAATGAATCTGGGCAACTTTGGGCAGGACAATGTCGAGGAAGGGTTGTCCGCCAAAACCGGGTTCCACACTCATGATCGTCACCATGTCGATTTCGCTGAGAATATCCGACAAGGCGCTCGCTGGTGTTGCGGGATTGAGTGCTACTCCCACTCGCGCTCCTATACGATGAAGTTCGCGAGCCAACCGTACTGGGGCGTGGACCGCTTCACTGTGAAAAGTGACAGATTCTGCTCCTGCCTCGGCGTACCCAGGGGCCCACCGATCTGGGTCTTCGATCATCAAGTGAATGTCCAGCATCCGGTCAGTAACTGCTCGCAGTGACTCCACCACCGGCAACCCAAAGGTCAGATTGGGTACGAAGTGGTTATCCATCACATCCAGATGGATACCATCAGCTGACGGTATGCGGGCAATTTCTTCCCCCAACTTCGCAAAGTCGGCATTGAGCAGGCTCGGAGTTATTCTCACCTGGATAGTCTACTAGGGGTCACCGTGGAGGTTTTTCCTGTCCGTGTCCACAGTTAACGGTCATGACAACCGTTAACTGTGGACGCGAAGGGATTACCCAACGCTGTGACAAAAATCTAGCAGGTCATAGGCCCAACAGCCCATCGACGAACAGTTCAGGGGAAAACTCTGCTAGGTCGTCGGCTCCTTCGCCCAGGCCGATGTATTTCACAGGTACGGCGAGTTCTTGTTGGACGGCAATGACGATTCCACCCTTAGCCGAACCATCAAGTTTGGTCAGTACGATGCCAGTGACCTCGACCACCTCAGCGAAGACCCGGGCTTGGGCCAGCCCATTTTGACCTGTCGTTGCATCGAGAACCAGTAAAACCTCACACACGGGAGCCACTTTTTCGATGACCCTCTTGACCTTGCCCAGTTCGTCCATGAGATTGGCTTTGTTGTGCAGACGACCAGCGGTGTCGATGATCGCAACATCCACACCAGTGTCTTGGGCTGTACGTACTGCATCGAAAGCTACTGAGGCAGGATCAGCACCCTCAGCGCCACGTACTGTCTCAGCGCCGATGCGCTCACCCCAGGTGGTCAACTGGTCCGCTGCCGCAGCACGGAAAGTATCAGCTGCCCCCAGCAGTACGCTCGACCCTGATTCTTGGAGGTTCTTGGCGAGTTTTCCAGCTGTGGTTGTCTTGCCTGTTCCATTGACACCCACCATCAAGATAACTGCAGGAGGGGTCTGCGTGTCGAGGTGAAGGTCTCGGTCCAATGCCGGGTTGACCAGGTTGATCATCTCTTCTCGCAGGATCTGCGCAGCTTGTTCACCCTCACTGACTCCCTCTAACCCCAGGCGGTTCTTCAATGACTCAATCAATTCCGTGGTGGGACCAACCCCCAGATCGGAAGAGAGAAGGGTGGCTTCGAATTCCTCCCAAGTCTGATCCGATATCTTCGAGGAACTAAGCAGTCCAGCCAATCCACGGGCCAAAGCATTGTGAGAGGAAGCCAACTTGGTTCGCAAACGGGCCATGCGTGACGTTGAGGATGATTCACCAGGTGAATCCTGGGAAGTCGTGGATTGCTCGTCACCAGGGTCCAACGCCGTGGACTGCGAACCGACTAGTTCCCCCCGGGCCTTCCGATTGGACACAACCACCACTACTGAAGCTGCCACCAAGCAGACCACGATCCCACCAAGAATGTACCAAAAGACAACGTCCATACAGATATCCTACGCGATTAGTCTTCGCGCAGGCGTTGGGAAACCACCGTGGATGTCCCATCGGAACCCATCGACACCCCGTAGAGGGTGTCAGCAATTTCCATGGTCCTCTTCTGGTGAGTGATAATCACCAACTGGGAGTTGGCTCGTAATTCCTCATAGATACCCAGCAAACGCCCCACATTGGTGTCATCGAGAGCCGCTTCCACTTCATCGAGAACATAGAAGGGGCTCGGGCGTGCTTTAAACAGGGCAATCAGGAAGCAAACCGCCACCAGGGCTCTTTCACCACCAGAAAGAAGAGAAAGCCGTTTCACCTTCTTCCCAGCAGGGCGAGCTTCCACCTCAATGCCGGTGGTCAACCACTCGTCGGGTTCGGTCAGGAACAACCGGCCCTCACCACCGGGGAACAATCGCGAGAAAGTATCGGCAAATTCACGCTCGACATCACCGTAGGCAGCAGAGAAGACCTCCTGAACGCGTACGTCCACCTCATCAATGATCGACAAAAGATCTGTGCGTGTTTTCTTCAGATCCTCCACTTGGGACGACAGGAACCGGTGACGCTCCTGCATGGCATCGAATTCCTCAAGGGCCAGCGGATTAATTCTCCCCAGGAGCTGCAAATCACGTTCAGCTGTTCTCAACCTCTTGGTTTGTTCCTCGCGCACATAGGGGGCTAACTCCACCTCACCAGTGTCAGGGTCTGGTTCACTCACCGCAATGAGCTGGTCAGGCCCATAGGTGGCCAGCAGGGTTTCAATATCAATGCCAATCTCGGTCATCACTCGTTCAGCTAAAGCATCAATGCGCATCTTTTGTTGGGTCATGGCCAATTCATCATGATGGGCCGAGTCAACAATCGATTGGAGTTCTTCCGCGAGATCGCGTACCCGAATTCGAGAAGCCTCAGCCGAGGTTTCCATATCCGTACGCGCCTGACCTAGCTCACTGCGCTGAGCCTCCGCTAGGTCAACACTGTGAGCGATTCTGGCTGCCAACCACTGGGCTGCTTCACCTGCTCGTTGAGCGACCTCTGCTCTCCTGGTCAACACCTGGGTACGGTGGAGGGCTTCCTCACGATTTCTTCTCTCGGTGTCAGCCGCCTTGCGCAGAGCCTCTGCTTGGCCCGCCATGGATCGTACCCGCTCCTGGAGTGTCGTTAATCCGAGCCGAGCTTCCATTTCGGCGCTCCGGGCTTGAGTCGCTTGAGTGGCTAGTTCATCTCGCAAAGAGGAATCAGGTAGCTCAACACTGACCTGGTCCTGCTGATGATCGATTGTTGTCTGAAGCTCGCTGATGAGTTGCTGGCAACTGTGGAGTTCTTCGCTGACTGCATCGAGTTGGTTGGTGACAGACTCCACCTCAGAGTGAGCAAGAACAACCGCATGATCTAAGTGGGCAAGATTCTGGGTGAGGGTGAGGTTGGCCAATTCCGCTTCTTTGAGCTGGTTGCGCAGATCATCGACACTGAGCTCTCCTTGGCTGAGGACCACCACCGCCTGGTCAGCACTGGCTTCTGCCTCGCGTAGCTGCTGTTCAGCCACACTGACGTCGTCTTGGGTTTTCTTCAGTGCCGAAGAAATCGCGATGGCTGATTGCCCGGTGGTCGATCCCCCCACAAAATAGTAGGCATTAGCTGCATCCCCCTCACGGGTCACGCATTGAATATCTGGGTGTTGGCTGATGAGAGCCTTCGCATGATGGAGATCATCAACGATCACTGTTGAACCGAGCAATCCGTGGAGAGAGGCCACCACCTGCTGATCCCCACTGATGACACTCATGAGAGGTTTTGTCCCTGGAATCGGCTGAGGTGGGGCTGGGCTAGTGTGATTGGCAACGAGGATCCCCGCCTGACCCTGGTTGGATTCCCGCAATTGGCTCACTGCTTGAACAGATGACGACATATCTTTCATCACCACAGCTTCACCGATGGCACCCAACCCAGCGGCAACTGCCTGGTCATATCCGGGTTCCACCTGAATCATTGATGCTAAAGACCCCAGGACTTGCGAGGTGGAATTCTTTGCTAACCAGGAGGCTCCGTTGCGATCAGAGGACAAGGCCAGTGACAGCGCTTCCTGGCGTGCCACCAGTCCAGCTTTCTTGGCGCTCAGATTCGCCACTGCTGCTTTGGCTTCCTCAGCAAGGCTTCGAGTCCTGTCCAGTTCTGCTGTTGCCTGGTCGTAGCGCGCGGTTAACTCCTCTACGTTGTTGGAAGGGGTTTCCTCGGCGGCGCGGTCACGATCCTGGCGAGCTGATTGGGCTTTCTCCACGCACATTTCCTGGACTGCGGTGAGTTCTTCTTGGCGACTACGCAGATTGTCGATGCGATGTTCCATGGACGACAATTCACCCAGTGCCCGGGCATGGTCTTCACGACTCGATGAGTGCAAACGTACCAGAGACTCAAAAGCCTGTTCGGCTTCACGATGCTCAGCTTCCGCTGAAATCTTGGCTTCCTCTGCTTGGCTCAGGGCCTCAGTTCGAGTGGAAATCTCCTCGCGAAGGCGGGACTCCCCCTCCATGATGGTGGCAGCTTGGGCGAGAAGAGTGTCAGGATCCCGCTCAGGGTTCACTGTGATCTCCGGCATTGCCTGGGCAGTATTGACTCTCTCTTCCGCCAAAGAGATCACTGATTGCACGCGTTCGCCAACCCCGGTTAAAGAGAACCAGACCTCTTGAGTACGCCGGTAGTCGGCTTCAGTGTGAACCAGGGACAACCTTTGTTCATCTTCTTGGAGACGGGCCGCGGCAAGATCGGCTTCGACACTGATTCGACGATTGCGGATATTGTGCTCATCAGCTAATTCCACTTCCAACAGCTCATTGGCTTGGGTGAGATCATCGGCCAGAAGTCGGGCCTTAGCGTCGCGCAGGTCCGCTTGAACCGCCGATGCTCTCTTCGCCACCTCTGCTTGACGTCCCAGAGGTTTCAATTGGCGACGGATCTCAGAGATCAAATCCCCGAGGCGATGCAGATTCGTTTGGGTTGCTTCCAGTTTGCGTAGCGCCTTCTCTTTGCGTTCGCGGTGTTTGAGAACACCGGCAGCTTCCTCAATGAAACCGCGACGGGTCTCCGGTGTTGCTTGGAGTATCTGATCGAGTTCACCTTGGCCCACCACGACATGCATCTCACGACCGATACCCGAATCGGAGAGTAGTTCTCGTACATCCAACAACCGACACGGTGTTCCATTGATGGCATATTCAGAGTTGCCATTGCGGAATTTGGTTCGTGAAATCGTCACCTCGGTATAGTCGATGGGAAGAGCCCCATCAGAATTATCGATCGTTAACTGGATCTCAGCACGCCCGAGGGGTGCACGCGAGGATGTGCCAGCGAAAATGACATCCTCCATGGAACCACCACGCAAAGACTTGGCTCCCTGCTCGCCCATCACCCAGGCGAGGGCATCAACCACATTCGATTTTCCTGAACCATTAGGCCCCACCACACAGGTGATCCCTGGCTCCAACACGATCGATGTGGTCGAGGCAAAGGATTTGAATCCACGAAGGGTGAGTTTCTTGAGGTACATCACCCCTCCTTGTCGTCGACGGTCTTGATCCGAATGGCCCGAAATGTCCAGAACTTATTCAACAGGAAACTGACGGGAAGTGCCACACAGACCATGATCGTATGGGCCCAATACCACTGTGTCCGAAACCCGGTGGAGTTGTCAAAGAAAACACTAGAGAGTTGCATGGGGGAATGAGGATACATCAGGGCAAGCTCTAAGATCATGCCCAGCCCTTGAGCAATGAGCCCAACCACGAAGAAGGGAAGAAACTCTGCGAACCATGGCGCATGATTCTTTGAGCGAAAAGACCACAGGCGGTTGAGTTGATAGTTCCAGAGGTTGGCTACCGCAAATGCAATGACTGAAAACACCAGGAACCAACGAATATTGAAGGGAGTCCCTGGAATAGGCAACCACACATTGTTCACCTCGGCGCCCTTCCACAAGGTGGGTGCCAATTTCTTCACTGCCACAGCTGTGACAAGATTCACACCAACCCCAGAAGCCCCCACTACACAGAACCTCACCAGCTGGCCAAAGCTTGTGCGATGTGTGGAGAGAAACTGGCGAATCATGGTCCCCGGCCCGACAACTCGGCGAGTTTCCCATAGGCCATCTCTGCGGCTTTCTGTTCTGCACCACGGCGAGAAGAAGCTGAACCCACACCACGGACATCATCGTAGATACGGACCTCAGCAACAAAGGTACGTTCATGATCGGGACCTGAAGCCTGGCATTGGTATTCGGGTGTTCCCAAATCCAAGGAGGCCATCAGCTCTTGGAGGGAGGACTTCCAATCAAGCCCAGCGCCCAATTCAGCAGCCTGAATGATCGCCGTGTCAAAAAGCTCGTGGACAAATACCGCTGTGGCACTAAACCCGCCAGTCAAGTGAACGGCACCAATCACCGCCTCCATAGTGTCAGCCAGGATCGAGTCTTTGGAGTCCCCGCCAGTGGCGATCTCACCGCGCCCAAGTTTCAGATGCTGGCCCAATTCGAGGTCGCGAGCGAGTTTCGCTAAAGCCACGCCACTGACTACAGCGGCCCGCATTTTGGCGAGTTGGCCTTCGGGACGATCAGCGTACCCGTGGTAAATAAACTCAGTGACAATCGCACCGAGAACAGAATCACCAAGAAACTCAAGTCGTTCATTGGTGGCTCCCCGCCCGTTCTCGTACGCCCAGGATCGGTGAGTGAAAGCAAGATCAAATAGTTGGGGGTCTACTGCGATTCCCAACTGGTCAAAAACGGAGGTTAGTCGGCTCACCTCAAGGTCAGGCTTCGAGCACCTGACGCCTGGCGCCACGCGGACCGTACTGCCCACAGGAGGGGCAGGCTGTGTGAGGAAGATGCTTCTCTTCACAGGCAGGATTGGCACAGGTGACTAGTTGAGGCACTTTCGCCTTCCACTGGGAACGACGGGCGCGAGTATTGGCACGCGACATTCTCCTCTTCGGAACAGCCACTGGTCTTCTCCTTCATCTATGCCCTGACGGGCAACTAGGACATCTTACCCCATTGACCCAGACTCAGCCAACGCGAGTCGATATCATCATCATGGGTGTGAGTGGGCTGCGAATTCATCTCAAGACCACAGTGTTGGCATAATCCTAGGCAATCTGGGTCACATAGTGGAATCAGTGGCTGTTCAAGGATGAGCCCGTCACGGATTGGTTGATCAAGATCGACCATCTCTTGGTGAATGAAGAGAACATCCTGTTGATCATAACCCTCTGCTTTGTCAGAGTAGATATAGAGTTCCTCAATGCGAGCTTCCACTGGTGAATTGGTCTGCTTCAGGCAACGCGAGCATTGAGCATCAACCTCAGTGTGGAATTCCCCTGTCACCAAGACACCCTCCCCCACTGACTGCAACTGGCCATGAACAGTAATCTGACGGCCAACAGGAACACTGACCAACCCCACTTCTAGGGTTTGTTCCATGCCCGCCGAGAACGAAAAATCCTTGGTCGCGCCCTCAGTTCTCTTCAGATCAACCAAACTGAGTTGAAAACCGGTTGTCTTCACCTACGCTGACCACCGGGGCATGACTGTGGTGTGAGGTTCGTCGATGTCGTCCACCTTGGCGCGACTCATCAAACGGTCCCTCATGACACCCACACGTGACAGTGTGACCTGGAGTTCAGCTTCGAAAGCTGCCAGACGGGTCTCCACATAACGATCTGCTTCAGCAAGAAGCTCTTCTTGTTCGGCTTTAGCTTTCGCCTCAATTCGAGCTGCCCTCACCTTGGCCTCTTGCACAATGGCATGCTGGTCAACGATATCCCAGGCCTGCCTGGTCTCGGGTGCTGACTGTGCACCATGGGCTTCGAAGTCTTCCTCCAACCCGGCAATGATGGAATCCAAGAAGGCGAGGGTTTCTGCACGGTTCATCATGCAGGAGGCTGACATTGGCACTGCCCGAGCCTCAACAACAGTTCTCTTGAGGTCCCTGAGCCGATGTTCGGTTTGGGAACTTTCCAACATGATTACTCCTTCTCCATAGCCATGGCAACATTAGCCGGTACGTAGGCGGCAATAGTGCCACCTGCCCGAGCAACTGACCGTACCAGGGTGGAGGATAGGAATCCAACCTGGGGTGCACTCGGAAGAACCAGAGTCTCGACATTGCCTAGCGAGGCATTCATGGCTGCCATAGCCCATTCGGCCTCAAAGTCAGCCCCACTGCGGGCCCCTCGTACCACAACGTCAGCTTGCTGATCGTGACAGAAATCGACCAGCAGTCCCTTCATCGCGAGCACAGAAACGTTATCCAAGCCACTGAGTGCTTCGGTAGCTAGCGCCAGACGAGTGTCCATCTCAAAGAGGTAGGACTTGGTGTTGTTGACACCGACCGCCACGACAACCTCATCAAAGAGCCGTGCCGCCCTCGTCACCACATCAAGGTGACCCAGGGTCAGTGGATCATAGGATCCAGGGACGACTGCTTTCACAGTTACCTCATTTCTGCGAGATAAATCACGGTCTCACCATATAATCGCGATGAGATGTTTAGGAAACTCTCAGGAAACTCTACCGCAGAACTGCGCTTCGAGCGTTCGACGAGTACCAAGCCATGAGATTCTAACCAACCTTGAGCTGCAATTCGATTCAGGAAACCCTCCACTTTCTTGGTGTCATACTCATAGGGAGGGTCCATCCAAATAATATGAAAACCCGTCGAAGGCCCAGCGAGGTAAGCCTCCACATCGCGGGAAAACACCTGTGCCTGGACCCCCAAGGACGCACAATTACCCCTGATGAGCCGGGCCGTACTTCTGTCAACAAAAACAGCCTCCGCTCCACGACTGATGGCCTCCAAACCCATCGCACCTGATCCAGCGAAGAGATCCAGGAAAGAAAAACCATGCAGTTGTGCAGATGCTTCACGATTTGCGGTACCCAACAGTGAGGCAAGCAGAGCAAAAACTGACTCCCGTACACGATCAGTTGTTGGCCGCGTCGCACTTCCTTTCGGCGTGGGAAAGCGACGAGAAGCCAAAGAACCTGCAATAATCCTGCTCACGGCACAAGATTACGTGAAAGAATCATCCTATGACAGAAAACGACTCTCCCGTCACCTTTCTCGATACTGATAAGGCCTGGGATCTTCTCGCTGGGGAACGCCTGGGTCGCCTAGCCGTGCTCACGGACTCTGGCGTGGACATTTTCCCCATCAACTATGTCGTCCAAGGTGAATCCTTGGTTTTCCGTACAGCCGAAGGTACGAAACTATCCGCCGTCACAGCCCACAGCGAAGTCACCTTTGAGATCGACCAGTGGAGTCGAGACTCCGGGTATTCTGTGGTTGCCCGTGGACGAGCCATTCCCATCAGTGATCCTGAAGAGATCACCCAAGTTGAAGCACTCGGTTTACGCCCTTGGGTTCCCACCTACAAGACCATTTTCGTGCGCATCATCATCCATGAGCTCACCGCCCGCAAATTCGACTTCGGTCTCGACCCCATCGACAAATACCGCTAACAAAGGGGACGGGGCGTTTGTCACATTCTCTCCAGCCAAACAAAGGGGACGGGGCGTTTGTCACATTCTCTCCAGCCCATTACTTCCCTGGACGACAAACACGTCTGATGGAACAACATTTGTTGTCGAAATGTGACAAACGCCCCGTCCCCTTTGTCACGAAGTCACGGAATCCAGACTCCATAGTCGCAAAAAATGTGGCTTCTGGACCCTGCGACTTCGCGCAGGGTGACGCGAACCAAAAACACACCTGTCGCAGGCGTGTGTCACATGGCTTCGTCGAAGTCGGCTTGGGCGCGGGAGTTGATGTCTAGGACATAGTCGGCAATACCCTCGTCGGTGAGGTCGGGATCCTTTTCCACTACTTCTTGGGCGATCGTACGCGCCAAAGAAATCATGTCCTGGTGTTCAAGAACCCTCAACAATCGAAGAGAACTGCGCTTACCCGATTGGGTCATGCCCAAGACATCTCCTTCGCGCCGTTGGGCAAGATCAATCTCAGCCAATGTGAAGCCATCCGAGGTTGCAGCAACCTCATCAAGGCGCTGGCGGGCTGGGGACTCAGGTTCTGCACTGGTCATCAGAAGACAGACCCCAGGGAAGCGTCCTCGCCCGATACGACCACGGAGCTGGTGAAGTTGGGAGATCCCAAACATCTCTGCGTCCATGATGACCATCATCGATGCTTCGGGATGATCAACCCCCACTTCGATCATGGAGGTGGCAACAAGAACATCGAGCTGGTGGGAAGAAAATCTGTCCATCGTGGCAGTCTTCTCCGCTGAAGGAAGTCTCCCATGCAGCAGACCTACCTTCAGTCCGGCTAGTGGACCCTTGGTCAGCATATCCACCAGCTCTACCACCGAGGTTCCCAGTTTTCCATCGCTGGGATCAATCCGCGGTGCAACAATGTAAACCTGACGACCCTGGGAAACCTCCTCGCGTACCCTCTGCCAGGCTCTATCCACCCATGCAGTTTGGCTGGTCGTATCCACCACCGTGGTGGTCACCTCAGCACGACCAGCAGGTATCTCTTTGAGTGTTGAGACATCCAGATCAGCAAAAATCGTCATTGCCACTGAGCGAGGGATCGGAGTGGCAGTCATCACCAAAACATGGGGACGAGGCCCGCCTTGGTTCATCAGCACACCACGCTGCTCAACCCCGAAACGGTGTTGCTCATCGACGACCACCAACCCCAGATTCTGGAATGACACTGTGTTCTGAAGTAAGGCATGGGTTCCGATGACGATGCCTGCGACGCCAGATGCGATTTCTTCCAAGGTCCTCGTCTTCGCAGCTGGGGGCATCGATCCTGTCACCAGTGCGATGTTGGTTCCCACACCATCACCCAGGAGCGTCCCTTGACCGAGATCACCTAAAAGCCGCGCAATAGTGTCACGGTGCTGGGCGGCCAGGATCTCTGTGGGAGCCAAGAGAACAGCCTGACCACCGCTATCCACAACGCAGAGCATGGCCCGCAGGGCAAGAACAGTCTTTCCTGAGCCGACTTCTCCTTGGAGAAGCCTTTGCATGGGAGCCGTACGCGCCAGGTCCTGGGCAATCTCTTCACCCACACTCATCTGTTCACCAGTCAACGTGAAAGGTAAACGGGCCTCGAAGGCCTTGACAAGGCCACCAGCGCGACACGGGAGAGCCTTGTCGCGTGAGGTGGCTTGCCGGCGATAGGCTAAAGCAACCTGGGTGGAAAAAGCCTCATCGAAAAGCAGACGTTTGACACCACGGTCATAGGCCTCGCGACTACTCGGGGTGTGGACGCCCTGGAAGGCACCGAGCAGATCTGGTACGTCGCCACGGCTGCGTACCCAATCGGGGAGAGGATCCTTCAGACCAGCCACAGATTCCAACCCTAATCCTATGGATTCACTGACAGTCCAGGTGGGCAGTTTTGCGGTTTGGGGATAGAGCCCAATAAATGACCCCGAGGTCACCACCTGAGCCATTTTCATATTCTGCACTGATCCCACAAAACCCTGATCGGTGATCATGACAAAAGCGGGATGGGCAAGTTGGGGGGCATCACGGAACCACCCCAGTTTCCCCGCAAAAATGCCTCGCTGTGAGCTGGAGAGAATCTTCTGCCAATAGGTGATCAAAGAATTGCGGCCAAAGAAGGTTGCTGTCAGGAACCCCCCGCGGTCATCATGCAAGCGTACCTCCAAGCGTTGCTTGGGCGAATGACCTTTCAACTCGACGCTGGCCACATGGGCGAGAACCGCGATGTATTCCTCGTGTGCACGGTGACTGATCACTAGTTCTTTCAGATCAGTCAGATCCGTACCAGACATGAGATGACGCGGAAGAAGTCGCAATAAATCACCGAGAGTGTGGCAGTGCAACCCCAGAAAAGCTTTCGCCGTGGGTTCCCCCAACACCTTGGACAGGGGGGTCGCTAGTGTGGCAAAAGCCTGAGTTTTCCACGGTGCTGCCATGGGCCCCAGCCTATCAAGGCTTGACGACACTGATAGGGGTCCCACTGTCTCATTGCCTGGTATGCGGATCACGGACGAGCTGAAGGTACCACAATGGAGGTATGACAGATGAGCAGGTTGATGGGGAAACCACCGTGGATTCTGCTGGTGAGCAGGTGGAATCCTCCACCCAGGACCATCCCAGCGAATTAGTTGATCCCCGACTTGCTCCAGCTGAGAATGATTTCACCACCAGGGAAGAACCTCGCTTGGATGTGGTCAGCGATGCTAATAATCAGGTTCCCCAAGAACCCGCTATCCCACAATTCATAGAAGCTGAGGTGGTGACCTTGGAAACAGAGGTAGCCCCCAGTGAGGCAGTCACCATCGCACCACCTGGTGAACGTCTGGCGCTGAAACAAATACCGGCAACAATGATCCATGCCATCAAGCAGTGGGGTGTCATCCAGAAGATTTTAGCCCTGCCCAAGGAGAAGAAACTGCTGGGAGGGATAACGACCTCAGTGGTCGTACTAGGAATTGTCATCGCGCTCATAGTGTTTGTCGGTGTCCCCCATGTGGTCCGAAACAACTTCTGGAAAACTCGCGAGGAATTCACATACCTACAATCAAAACTCACCAACATCATGGCTCAAGCCGAGGAGAGCTTGTCGCTGAGCCAGTTAGCAGAGGACGCTGAGGAAACAGCGGAAATCGAACTCGCCGATCCGGCTGTTCTTGATGACATGATTCCTCTGCTTGCGCAGGCACAAACTCTCATCAAGTCACCTCCCGCTATGGCTGAGAAAACTCCAGATATTCGCAACCAAACTCAGCAGATGAACATCGACAACGAAGATGTACTCAGTATGATTCTTGACCTGTTTTTTGCCACTGACATGGTTGACAAATCCCGGGTCGAATACTTCACCGATCGGCTTTCCGCACTCATTGACCAAGCTCAAGAGGCCTACGATCACAGTGAGGGTTTGGTTCCCGATGAACAGATTCGTACCTCACTGATGGAAACAATCGAATCTGCCCAGCAAGCTCAGGAATCCTTGCCAACTCTGAAACGCACAGCTGTGGTGGAATCATTTGGTGAGCAATCCCAGGCACTCGCTGATGGAATCGCAGCAATCGCTGCTGTTCAACAAACGCGTTGCTACAACGACGTACTGGTTCCTTTTGGCATCGATCCTATTGTCTGTGGAGGAATGCCTATCGAGGCGCTCCCCTATCGAGTCAATGGCCCCCACATGGAGGCCACCATCTTCAAGATGCCCAGTGGCAACATTGCCTGCTCAACTGATGGATACACACAGCGAGGAATGTACTGCGAAATCCTCAACAGAAACTGGCGTACTCCCCCGGAACTCATGCCCAATAATCCCCATGGGGTTGATGTAGGTGCCTGGATGATTTGGGATGGGCAGGTCAGTGTTGGGCTGGCCTATGGAGGCGGTGACGTGTACAACTGGGAATGGGCGCGAGAAGAAGGGATCGGTATCCCTGTTCTCCAGTACGGGAAAATCGCCGACATGCAGGTTGCGGCCTGCAAGAGCCAAGAAACTGGTGTGTTGTGTTGGGACGTGACCACCCACCACGGTTTCAGGATCAACCTGACGGACTTTGTTTATTGGTGACCAAACGCGTGCGACGATCGCCATCAAGAAAAAAACCCGCCAGGGGCGGGTCATCTTCTTTGGGTTCTAGCGACTAACTTTTCCGGCTTTGAGGCAACGCGTGCAGACGTTGATCCTCTGCGGTGTGCCGTTGATAACCGCGCGTACCTTCTGGATATTCGGGTTCCAGCGACGCAGAGTCTTCTTCTTTGACCACGGCACGTTGTGACCAAAGCCAGGGCGCTTAGCGCAAATGTCGCAGACGGAAGCCATGCTCACTCCTTGATTGTGTCCAGCTGGCACTCGCCAGCTAACCGCGCTATTCTACCCCAGCACCCAAGTCCTACTCAAATGCAGGGAGGGGACGGGTCCTTTACTGGATGACGATGGGCAGAATCATAGGCCGTGATTTGAGGGTGGAGGACACCCAACGACCGAGAGTACGGCGGATGTTTTGCTGGAGAAGATAGTTGTCAGTGACACCATCGAGAAGGGCAGTTTTCAACCGTGAAGAAATCTGAGAAGACACATCATCAAAGACATCCCCGTCATCAACTAAACCTCGTCCATGGATGTCCACAGACACCACTTCTCGTTCCTCACAGTTGACCACAGCGATAGCGGTGATGAAACCGGAGGTGCCGAGGATTCTTCGATCCTTGAGTGACTCCTCACTCACCGTACCCACGGTGGCGCCATCCACCAAGATATATGAGGTGTCCACCTGTCCAACGATGCGGGCTTCGTGATTGTTGAGGTCCACCACTGCACCGTCGGAAGCTATCAGCACAGACTCCACTCCGGTGGAGGCCGCTAGTCTTCCGTTCGCAATGAGATGGCGGTGCTCCCCATGGATGGGTAGAACATTCTTTGGTTGAACAATGTTGTAGCAGTAGAGCAACTCCCCTGCACTGGCATGCCCAGAAACATGGACAAGTGCATTGGCTTTGTGGACCACTGTTGCACCCAGATGAACCAGCCCATTGATCACCCTGTTGACCGACTTTTCGTTGCCTGGGATGAGAGAGGAAGCCAACATCACAGTATCTGCTGGACCTATCTCTATCGTGGGATGCGACCTCGTGGCCATACGCGCCAAGGCGGCCATTGGTTCGCCTTGGGAACCGGTGCACATGATGACCAAATGGTCATCGGGAATCTGCTCGATCTCGGATTGGTCGACAACCGTGTTGGGAGGATATTCCAGATACCCAAGTTCGCAAGCGATCCCCATATTGCGGACCATTGATCTTCCCACCATGGCCACCACTCGCCCGGTGAGAAAAGCCTGATTGAGGACCTGCTGAACCCGGTGCACATGAGAGGCAAAACTCGCCACCACAATTTTGCCTTGAGCGGCGTCAAAGACCCGGTGAATAGCTGGTTCAATCTCTTTTTCTGAGGTGGTGAATCCTGGAACCTCAGCATTCGTGGAATCCACCATCATCAGGTCCACGCCCTCTTCCCCGAAGCGCGCGAAAGCCCGCAGATCGGTCAGACGCTGATCCAAGGGAAGTTGATCCATTTTGAAATCACCAGTGTGCAGGACTGTTCCTCCTGCAGTACGCAGGAAGATCGCCAGTGCATCGGGGATGGAATGGTTGACCGCAACATAGAACACATCGAATTGGGTGCCAATCTTCATCGACTGTGAATCAGCGACCTCATGGAGTTGTGGTGAAGAAATCTGATGTTCAACAAGTTTGGGGCCCAAGAAGGCCAGGGTCAACTTCGATGCATAAATGTCAATCGCCCCATACTCTTTGAGCAGGTAGGGCACAGCCCCAATATGATCCTCGTGACCATGGGTCAACACCAGACCAACCACATCCTCCCAACGATCAGCAATAGCATCGTAGCCGGGAAGAATGAGGTCCACCCCAGGATGATCATCTTCAGGAAACAGTACGCCAGCATCAATGAGCAGGATCTCCCCATTAATCTCAAAAGCCGTCATATTTCGACCCACATTACCCAGGCCACCCAGCGGGATCACCCGCAAAGTATCGGGAGCTAATGCAGGAGGATCACGAAGTTCAATAGATTGCATAACCCACCCCTATGAGATACCCAAGACCGGCTCAAGTCCCACAGTGAGCCCTGGATGATCCACCACCCAACGAATCGACTGGAGAACCCCAGGCATGTAGCTGGAGCGAGCGCGAGCATCGTTGATGATGCTGAGGGTCTCCCCACTCGACGTCAGGCGTACCTCTTGCTGGGCTATAACCCCAGGAAGACGCAAGGAATGAACCCTCACCGATTCGATGGTTGCTCCCCTAGCCCCAGCCTCCTCATGGGTGGTGGAATCCACCATGGGAGTACACTTGGCTGCAGTACGCGCCTGGGACACCAGTCGCGCCGTGGTTGCCGCCGTACCCGAGGGTGCATCAGCTTTGCCTGTGTGATGGGTTTCAATGATTTCCACCGACTCGAAATAGGGGGCTGCGACTTGTGAAAAATGCATCATGAGCACCGCGCCGATGGAGAAATTGGGGGCAATGAGAACACCCACCTGGGGGTCATGACCGAGCAGGTCACGAATCTGATCAAGACGCTCGCCGGTGAAACCCGTCGTACCCACCACCGCAGAGATTCCCTGGTTCACACACCAGGAGATATTGTCCATCACCGAATCAGGGTGGGTGAAATCCACCATGACCTGGGCTTCAAGAGCCTTGTCGCGGGAATCAGAGATGTCGATCCCTGCGACAAGGTCCATGTCTTCAGCAAGGTTGACGGCCCGACAGGCCTCACCACCCATGCGACCATCAGCTCCAAAGACAGCGATTTTCATTGCGTACCTCAGTCCGTAGCATCCTCGGTTTCTTCAATGACAGGTGTCAGAGACAACTTGCCACGATCATCAACATCCAGGATTTCCACCTGGAGTTTCTGACCAACTGTGACCACGTCATCGACACTCTCAACACGATTACCCCCAGCGAGAGCCCTCATCTTGGAGATGTGGAGCAACCCGTCTTTGCCAGGAACCAGAGAGATGAAAGCCCCAAAGGCAGTGGTTTTGACCACCGTACCCAAGAAACGCTCACCCTTTTCCGGCATATGGGGATTCGCTATGGCATTGACCATCTGTCGTGCGGCTTCAGCAGCATCACCATTGTCGGCACCAATGTAGACCGTGCCGTCTTCTTCAATGCTGAGATTGGCACCGGTGTCATCCTGGATCTGGTTGATGACCTTGCCTTTTGGTCCAATCACCTCACCGATCTTGTCCACAGGGATAGTGACGGTCAGGATGCGTGGAGCAGTGGGGCTCATCTCACCTGGAGCGCTGATACATGAGTTCATGATCTCCAAGATGGAGTGGCGTGCCTCGCGTGCCTGCAAGAGAGCTGCACCCAGAACATCAGCGGGAATCCCGTCGAGTTTGGTGTCGAGCTGCAAGGCCGTGACGAAATCTGTCGTACCAGCAACCTTGAAGTCCATGTCACCGAGCGCATCCTCGGCACCCAGGATGTCGGTCAAGGTCAGATATTCCATCTTCCCATCAACCTCTTCACTCATCAGACCCATAGCGATACCCGCCACAGGCGCCTTGAGGGGAACACCCGCATGGAGCAGACCCAGGGTTGAAGCGCACACCGATCCCATGGATGTGGACCCATTAGAGCCCAAAGCCTCAGAGACCTGACGGATCGCATAGGGGAATTCTCCACGCCCCGGCAGAACCGGTACGAGCGCACGCTCAGCGAGGGCGCCATGGCCGATTTCGCGGCGCTTGGGTGAACCCACTCGACCTGTTTCACCAGTGGAGTACGGCGGGAAGTTGTAGTTGTGCATGTAGCGCTTCGTGGATTCCGGTGCCAGGGTGTCGAGTTTCTGTTCCATGTCGAGCATGTTGAGAGTGGACACACCCAGGATCTGGGTTTCACCACGCATGAACAGCGCAGAACCGTGGACCCTGGGGATCACACCAATCTGACAGGTCACCTCACGGATATCCTTCGGTCCGCGACCATCAAGGCGTACCTTCTCTGTCAAGGTACGCGCGCGAACGATCTGCTTGGTCAAGGAACGATACGCCCCGGTGATCTCTTTCTCACGATCAACGAATTTCTCGTCGAGCTCCTCATGAAGGGTGGCTAGCAACTCCTCAGTGGAGGTTTCGCGTTCCTGCTTGCCTGTGATCTGCATCACCTGGGTCAGGCGATCAGTGGCCATGGGCGCTAGGGCTTCCATCACATCGTCTTCATAGTCTTTGAAAACAGGGAAGGCGGCTGTGGTCTTCGGGAACTGGGCAGCCAATTCCGCTTGGGCATCACACAGGGCTTTGATGAACGGCTTGGCGGCTTCCAGTCCTTCAGCGACCACTTCCTCGGTGGGGGCAGTACGCCCGGAGCGGACCAATTCCCAGGTTTGGGACGTGGATTCTGCCTCAACCATCATGATCGCCACATCACCATTGGCGAGCACGCGACCGGCAACCGCCATGTCGAAGACAGCTTCCTTGGTTTGTTCAATGGTGGGGAAGGCCACCCACTGGTCTTTGATGAGTGCAATACGCAGACCACCCACTGGCCCAATGAAAGGCAAACCAGCCAAGGTGGTGGACATGGACCCAGCGTTGATAGCCAGGGTGTCATAGATCACGGTGGGGTTGAGCGCCATGACAGTGATGACCACCTGGACCTCATTGCGCAACCCTTTGGTGAAGCAGGGGCGAAGCGGGCGATCCACCAGGCGGGCAGCGAGGATCGCTGACTCGGGGGGACGGCCTTCACGGCGGAAGAAGGAGCCAGGGATCTTGCCCGCAGCGTACATTCTTTCTTCCACATCAACAGTCAGGGGGAAGAAGTCGATGGCATCACGCGGCGAATTCGCTGCGGTGGTTGCCGACATCAACATGGTATCGCCATCAAGATAGACAGCGGCAGACCCAGCAGCCTGCTGGGCGAGGAGACCTGTTTCAAAACGGACAACGCGTTTCCCGAAGGAACCGTTGTCGATGATGGCCTCGGTGGATCGAAGGTTTTTGCCTTCCATGATTATTCCTTTTCCAGTACGCAGGCGCGTACCTCATCATGGTCGAACTGTGGGCCCTCTTCAAGCGGTCTTCGATCGAAGCTAGCGGGTTGATACCCGACAGCCACCACCAAAGACCGTACGCGATTGCAGGCTCACAGCATGACTTATGTACTTGTATTGTTCAGACTACACGTGATAGGGGAAAATCGGGACTTTCGCCCCACACATGAAACACCAATTATCGGCGAAGTCCGAGCCGTTTAATCAGTTCGCGATAGTGCTCAATGTCTTGCTTGGCGACATAGTTGAGTAGACGGCGACGCTGACCAACCATGAGCATCAACCCACGGTGAGAGTGATGATCGCCCTTGTGGACTTTCAAATGCTCAGTCAGGTGAGCAATACGCTTCGACAGGAGGGCAATCTGCACATCAGGTGAACCAGTGTCCCCAGGCGCGATGGCGTACTCTTCGATAATCTTCTTCTTCTCAGCAGCATCCATGTGCCACTCCATTCATCTCGTTGCGCGATGCCCAACCCCGATGACTGAGCGCTCTTAATTCGCGGCCGAAATACGGCTCACCAACCCTACCACAGCCGGCACAGACGGTCATTTTCCAGTACCGTCCCCAACTGTCCCGTCCGTGGCGGTTTATTCGTCATCATGACTAATAACCCACCATGAAAGCGAGTTATTCGCTGAGTGCTTCGCGGGTGGCTTGGACGTCGTGGTTCATCTGGGTGATGAGCTCCTCGCGGGAGGTGAAGCGCAGCTGCCCACGTAGGCGGGTGACGAAATCAACACCGACCTTGTCACCGTAGAGGTTGAGGTCGCTTTGATCCAGGGCGTACGCTTCGACGCGACGGGATTCACCATCGAAGGTGGGGTTGGTTCCCACTGAGATGGCAGCCGGCCACGACTCGGATTCCCAGTGAAGGAAGCCGGCATACACACCGTCAGCGGGGCAGGCGTACCGATCGGGGATGGTCAGGTTCGCTGTGGGGAAACCCAGTTCACGACCGCGCTGGTCACCGAGGACAACAATGCCCTGATAGCGGAAGAACCTCCCCAACATGTGAGCTGCTGATTCAACCTCACCAGCAATGAGTTCAGCGCGCACTCGGGAGGAAGAGATGCGCCCCTCATCTTCTAACAACGGAAGAACCGTGACCTGGAATCTTCCCTGGGCAATCTCGTTCATCTGTTGACCATCAGCTTTGGCTCCCCGCCCAAAATGGAAGTTCTGCCCCACCACCACATCGGTGGGGCCCAGTGAGCAGAGGATCTTCTCCACAAACTCTTCAGGAGTCATCGCTGCGAGGGTTTTGGTGAACTCCACAATCGACACCTTCTGCGCACCAGCTTCTTTGAGCAGCCGTACCCGATCCGAGAGCCGACACAGAAGCGGGGGTGCCGAGGTGGGCTGGAGGATCGAAGCAGGATGCGGCCAGAAGGTGACTGCGACCACACTGCCTCCCGCGCCTGCACGCTCCTGAGCAGCCTGCATGATTGCCTGGTGCCCCCGATGAACACCATCGAAGTTGCCGATTGCTAGCACCCTACCCACTATGTGCTCCCGTCACTGATGGACCCTGCGACTGCGCGCAGGGAGACGGGGAAAGAGTATCTGCGCAGGGAGACGGGGAAAGAGTATCTGCGCAGGGAGACGGGGGTACGGCATCCTCGAGGAGAGACGGGGGTGGAGTGCCCGCGCAACCCTCGCCGTCACCCTGCGCGAAGTCGCAGGGTCCAGACTCAGCAGTTGCTGAACTCGCGAGTCTGGATTCTGCGAGTCGCTCCGCTCCGCAGAATGACGGGGGTGGGGCAGCCTCACAGTAAGACGGGGGTGGGGCAGCCTCACAGTAAGACGCGGGTGGGGCATCCTCGCAGAATGACGAGGGGCGGGTGTCAGAGTTGGTTGACTCAGTGGAGGGTAGGTCAAGTAATGCCATGGGTGAGTCGATGAACACGGCAACCGGGCGCGCCACATCCAGGTCAAACTCATCGGGTTCGTAGAGGGCTACGAGCTCATTGTCGTACATCATTGAGGCCAGTTTAGTCTCCAAGGTGACAGGGAGCTTGCGTCCAACGGCGATGTCGCGCAGCTGGGTTTCACTCACCTCTACAACTGGTGCGATGTGGGGTGCCATCTGACCCATGGTGATCAGTGAACCCACGCCAACGGAATCAAGGTCACAGCTGAGATCGAGGGTGAAACCTCCAATGCGGGTACGCCTGAGCGCGGTCAGGTGTCCACCAACACCCAGGTCACGACCCAGGTCACGGGCCAGGGCCCGAATATAGGTCCCCGAAGAACAGTCCACCACCACGTCAACATCCACCCACGGGGACTCATCACGACGAGTCAACAAAGAAAACTGATCAATGCACACCTCGCGTGACTTCAATTCCACCTCTTCCCCCGCGCGCAGTCTCGCATAGGATCTCTTGCCGTCCACCTTGATCGCCGACACGGAGCTGGGAACCTGCTGGATTGTCCCCAGGTACGCGGTCATGGCCAAAGAGATTTCTTCAGTCGACAGGTGGGTAGACGAGACCGTCTCCCCCACCAGCTCGCCTTCAGCATCATCGGTGAAAGTCGCTGACCCCAGCCGAATCGTTGCTGTGTATTGCTTGGTCTGCCCAGCGACATACCCCAGCAAACGCGTGGCCCGCCCCACACCCACAATCAGCAAGCCCGTTGCCATCGGATCGAGTGTCCCTCCATGGCCTACACGGCGAGTCCCCAGAGCTTTGCGTACGCGGGCAACAACAGTGTGGGAGGTGATCCCTGAGGGCTTATCGACCAGGAGGAAACCCACCACAGCGGTATCAGTCACCACTGTCCTCATCATCGTGGCGGTACGGGTCGGCCTCGCCAGCGTACTGTGCCTCGGCAGCGTGTGCTGAAATTTCGGCATCCGATTTCTTGACCGCATCCAACAGGGCCTCGAACTCTTCAGAGGTTTCAGGCAACCCATCAGGGATGAATGAAATCGTGGGAGTGAACTTCATTTTCACCCCACGAGCCACAGCTGAGCGCACCTGACCTTTGGCAGCTTCTAGCGCCTCCGCAGAACCACGATGAGCCTTCTCGTCACCAAAAACCGTGTAGAAGATTTCTGCAGCCTGCCAATCCTTACTCAAGCGAACATCAGTGATGGTGACAAACCCCAAACGAGGGTCCTGGATGCGTCGCGACAGCATCTCAGCAGCAATGAACTTGATCTGCTCGGCAACCTTGTGAGCGCCTGGTCCAGTCATGATCTCTCCTTTGTTTGCGATGGGTTCTTTGGGATCCACCAGCATCTAACACAAAAGGACCGTCCCCGTGTGTTAGTCGTGTGTTAGTCGCGGGGTTTTTCTACCATCTCGTAGGTTTCAATCGAGTCACCGATACGGATATCGGAGAAACCGGTGAGGGTCATGCCACATTCGTATCCTTCGCGTACCTCTACGACATCGTCTTTCTCGCGGCGCAGAGTGTTGATCGAGGTTTCCGCGACCACGATTCCGTCACGCACCAGGCGCGCCTTGGCGTGGCGACGGATCGTACCCGACATGACCATGCATCCAGCGATCATGCCTGCCTTTGAATACTTGAAGGTTTCACGAATCTCAGCGACACCGCGTTCCTGCTCCTCGAAGATCGGCTTCAGCATTCCCTTGAGTGCTGCTTCGACATCGTCAATGGCCTGGTAGATGATCGAGTAGTAGCGAATATCCACTCCCTCTTGGTTGGCGACCTGGGTGGCGTGACCTTGGGCGCGCACATGGAAACCAATGATGATGGCGTTCGACGCAGCAGCCAAAGCGACGTTGGTTTCGGTGATCGCACCCACACCACGGTCGATGATGCGCAAGGTGACCTCGTCGCCCACATCGATGTTGACCAGCGCGTCTTCGAGGGCTTCCACCGAACCAGCAGAGTCGCCCTTGAGGATGAGGTTGAGTTCCTCGCCTTTCTCCATTTCCTTGAAAAGGTCTTCCAGGGTACGACGCTTGGTGGCCTTCGACAGGGCAGCAGCGCGCATGCGGGCTTCACGTTTCTCAGCGATCTGACGAGCAGTACGCTCATCATCAACCACGAGAACATTGTCACCAGCCCCCGGTACAGCGGTCAAACCAAGAATCTGAACCGGTGTGGAGGGTTCAGCTTCGTCCACTGCGACACCATGGTCGTTGATGAGTGCGCGGACACGTCCATAGGAGTTACCCACCACAATCGAGTCACCAATATTGAGGGTTCCTCGCTGAACAATGGTGGTCGCAACAGGTCCACGTCCACGGTCCAAGTGGGCTTCAATAGCCACACCCTGGGCGGGCATGTGCGGATCGACCCGAAGATCCAGGGCTGCATCTGCAGTCAACACAATGCCAGTCAACAGATCATCCAACCCATCACCGGTCACCGCGGACACATCAATAAACATGGTGTCCCCACCATAGGTGTCCGGCACCAACCCGTATTCACTGAGCTGGCCGCGTACCTTCGAAGGATCAGCGCCCTCCTTATCGATCTTGTTGACCGCCACCACCACAGGGACATCCGCAGCCACCGCATGGTTGAGGGCCTCCACGGTCTGGGGCATCACCCCATCATCAGCAGCCACAACCAGCACAGCAATATCAGTCACCTGGGCGCCACGAACACGCATCGCGGTGAACGCCTCGTGACCAGGGGTATCAATGAAGGTTACGCTGCGGTGTTCCCCATCAACCTCAGTCGCTACCTGGTAGGCGCCAATAGCCTGGGTGATTCCCCCAGCTTCACCTTCAACAATATTCGTACGTCTAAAGGCATCCAGCAACTTGGTTTTACCATGGTCAACGTGGCCCATGATCGTCACAATCGGTGAGCGGACAACCAAGTCCTCATCATCAGCAAGGTTCTCGCCGAAGCCCAAATCAAAGGTCTGCAAGAGTTCACGATCCTCATCCTCGGGCGATACAACCTGAATGTCATAGTTCAACTCCGAACCAAGAATCTCCAAGGTGTCATCACTGACCGATTGGGTGGCGGTCAGCATCTCCCCCATGTTGAACAGCAACTGCACGAGTTGAGCTGGATCAACCGAGATTTTCTCTGCGAAATCAGTGAGTGAGGAACCCCGTGGCAGACGAATAGTCTGACCTTCACCAGGTCGAATGCGTACACCCGAAATGGTGGGTGCTTCCATTTCATCAAACTCTTGACGACGAAGCTTCTTCGATTTCTTGTTTTTGCGAGCTGGCCCACCTTGACGCCCAAAGGCACCCTGGGTGCCAGATCCTGTACGCCCACCACGGCCACCACGGCCCATCGGCATTCCTGGCCCCTGGGTGGGTGCGCCAAAAGGACTCGAACCGCGTCCACGGGTGGGACGCCCTGAGGTGGGTGCACCCGAGGATGGTCCTGATGGTCGCGTGGATCCTCCAGCATTCCTGGAGAACCCCGGGCCACCGGGTCGACCAACGCCAGTGCCCTGACCGGGACCTCTGATCCCTTCATCGCGCTGTGGGCGACGCACACCCATACCCTGGGAGGAAGCATAAGGGTTGTTTCCTGGTCGCGGTGCCCCAGGACGGCGTACCCCCGCACTCGGAGTAGGACGCGGCATTGGTCGGGGAATCATCGATGACGGTTTCGGGATGTCCGACTTTTCTTCTGGGGTTTCCTCCACCGGAACCTCAGGTTCAACTGGCAACTCCACCTCAACCACTGGTGGTTCCACAGGTTCCTCAACCTGGGGGGGCTCAGGTTCAGACTTCTTAGTTGTTTTCTTCGCCGGTGCCACAGCGACAGGTTCTTCAACAACCGGGGCAGGCGGTTCCTCGACAACCACCGGGGCAAGAGCAGCATACTTTTCTTTGAGTTTGCGCTCCACAGGGAGTTCAATAGTCGAGGCAGCCCCCCGTACGAACTCCCCCATTTCTTTGAGGTCAGCGAGAACGGTCTTTGAATCGACACCGAGCTGTTTCGCCAGCTCATGGACGCGTGTCTTGGCCACAGGTCTCCTTATGTGCCCAGATACGCATCCGGGCAGGTTTATGTTGTGAGGGTGCTCATCGTAGGTAACTCATCGTAATTCCATGAGCAATTGCCCACCTTCACTATCGGACCTCATCGTGGGATGAGATGACCTGTCACTGCGACAAGCCACCGCATAGTTTAGGGCATAAACGCAAGTAACCCCAATAACGCACCCACGCGTAGCGAGTCACTGTGACAAACGGGGCCTGTATTAACTGTCACACGCTGCTGATCTGCCCCCATTTGCCCTGCGAGTGGAGACTTTTCTTCCATCATGGAAGATAAGTCTCCACTAGTGGTGATTAATACCGGCCCGGTTTGTCACGCAGTCCCCCTCGTCACCCGCTCCCGTCCAGGCAAACAACTTGTTTGATTGTGGATAACCTTCCATGGCGGCTGTGAATGGGGTTGACTTGGAGCACTAACTCTCTGGGGAGGGAACATGAAGAAACTACTGCTGATGGTTGTTGTGGGTGTGATGCTGGCTGGGTGCACAC
>Ga0082212_10000654_pt1 | contig 50445 bp, 36 predicted proteins | sample TergutNt197P3_FD_71548 | JGI IMG/M metagenome (GOLD analysis project Ga0082212, IMG submission 71548) | Neocapritermes taracua P3 segment gut microbial communities from Petit-Saut dam, French Guiana - Nt197 P3 | ecosystem: Host-associated > Arthropoda: Insects > Digestive system > Gut ...
CCGGCATAAAGCGAATATTCATCCCCCTTACCGAGCGAGCCATACTCGCTCGTGATGTAGTTGAGCGCTTCCACGATGGCAATGACTTTAGCCGGAGTGACGATTGGAGCCCATGCGTCGGTCTGGTCAATCAAATCACCAATCCCGCTCGAACCCCAGTTCGCGCAGAAAGAGGCAAATGTCTCGCCCGTCGCCTTGTTGGTCACTGAGAAGTTGTATGCTGTGTGCCTTATGAAGTCATACCCGGTAGCGCCATTCAGGTAGAAGAAGCTATGTGCGCCGTTAGCCATATTGGTCGAGTAAGTCGCTTTGCGGTCGAATGTATCGTCTTTGCCACCGGCTGAACCGAACACCGTGCCGCCGAGGACGAAGTATTCATCGCTGCCATCGTAGATTACGATAGTGATGTCTTTCATCTTCTTGAACACGCCGACCGCAGCTCCGGTGATTTCCTCAGACAGGGTGTATGTCCCGGGGTAGACGCTGCCGAACACTACTTCGCCGGTCCAGTTGTCAGGATATGCCGGTCCGTAGCTGTACGTTTCGCCATCTTCGCCGATGCCGTCAAGGTAAAACTCGAGTCCTTCAAGGATGTCCGTGCTCAAGTCGTGTGCGGTTAGCCATGCGACGATGTTCATGTCTTCGACTTTCTTCGTGAAGCTCAGCGAGCCCTTAGGGACGTAGGGATCATCAGGCTCGTTGTCGAACTCGACGCTTTCACCGAATAGCGGAACGATCTGAGGCTGGTAGTAGTAGGAACCGACGCTACCGTCCTCATCGTAGCCTTCAACGCTCGCAGCGGCTGTCAGGAAGACGAGGTCAACTACCTTCTTGGTTGGGTTGGCATCCGCGTAGTTACCGAGGACATAGAGCACTGCGCCATTGAGCTGCTCATACTCTGCCGGCCAATCCTTTACCCACTCAACTGTGTAGTTACCGACTCCGCCGGCGTTAAACCCAATGTTGTTATTATTGGTTAGGACTTCAATGTAGTCGATTTCTTCGCTATGCAGGATCATCCAAATTACGATCTGAGCGATAGCATAGGTAGAATTTTCCTCCAAGAGCGGTCTGATGTAACCAGGGGCATGTCCGTCGACTGACGCCAAGTCAGTGCCCCATTCAGCCCATGCGTCGATGCTGCCGTACTGCTCATAAATGAAGTTGAGGGCTTGGATAATGGCATCTTTCTTCGCAGGAGCCAACGGAGCAACGTTGTACTCTTCCTCGTAGAAGTTTTGCGAGCTATGGCTTCCGCAGTAGGAGAGGAACGAGTCGCCGGCAGCATTTGTCACAGCGATGTTGTAAACCGCGTTGGGGTTGCCGTCTTTGTTGATATGCGTGTAAACGTCATCAACATCAGTATACTTCGTTTCAAGGATGACGCTGCCGTACTCACTGACTTTTTCCCAGCTGACAAAATAGTCGCCGTCTTTGTCGAAGTCGCTGGCGATAATGCCGCCAATGGTTGTGATTTCGCCGTCCACGATGGTGATGGGCACATCGGCGTGGGGCTTGAAGACTTCATCAGCCGGGCTTTCAAGCCGCTCGCGTACCAGATAATCGCCTGCGGGGATCTCGCCGCCGAAGTCAACAATGTTGCCCTTTATAAAATCATCCTCAATCTGCGCGGTCGCAACGACTTCACCTGTATCAACGCTTACGAGGTCGAAGAATATTGCGGCGAGGATTTCATCAGCATTGGAGAACTTCTCATCAAGCCATACAATAATGTCGACGCCCTTGACCGTCTTTGTGAAAGTCAGACCGCCTTTGGGGTTCACGGGCGGCTCAGGCAGCGCGGGGTGGTGCGCCTGAATGTTCTTGCCGTTGATGACGCCGTTCTGGTTGCTGTATGTGACCCAGTCGGTCCTGCCGCAGGTTTCGCATACGATGTCGTCGCCTGTAATCAGGTTCCACTCTGTGGTCGTGCCGACCCTCTCAAGCTTGATCGGGTATGTCTTCGTTCCAAAAATGTCTTTCTGGTCGCCCTTGAGCACTACCATGCTGCCCGCGGGCTGCTTCTTGATGTTTCCGATTGCCTTGATAACGGCCGGGTTTGTGCCGGCATAGATAACCGACGTTTGCCCGTTGCCGCCGCATGCGTTACAGTGGAAGCCAAAGCCGTCTGTCCAGGTAAGCTCCGTGGGTTCGGCTTTTGGTGTGTTCCCCGCCATTGCGGGTACCGCAAACGCGACCACCATGACTGCTACTATGAGCAGCGCTAAAAACCTTTTCTTCATCCTCTTTTTTCTCCTTAAATGTTTGTATTATCCTCATTGATTGCGCTCAACTTGGTAAAACGGTCTCTTTTGATTTCTAAGGAGTTGGGATTCTCCCGTTTTCAGCCGTATTTGTTCTGAAGGCCGGTTCTTCGTTTTCAGCCTCTTTTTTTATGGAGTTGAGGTTCTCCTGAGACTATGCCCACAACTCCGGGACGAGTGATCCCGCAGTTATTGCTTGTGTCATGCGTCTCATGTGCGTCCGTCCGGGCCGACTCAATCAGCGGCCAAGCGACGCTTTTTCGTGTCGCCTCAATTGCACCCCTCCTTCATAGCGTATTAAACGCACATGGATGTGAATATGGTTTCTTATTGCAAAACCATTATAGCTATCGCGGCTGCTGCCGCGCTGCCACCATTGTTATGCCGCCGTTATCGTGAATCCCGTATCCGCGCTGAATATGAAAGAATAGTCATCCAATGAGTAGGCGCGGACTCTCAAGACGGCAGGGTATTCGCCTTTTGCCAGTCCCTTCGACAGGGTCAGATCTTCTATGCACATTCCCGGTTCTATCAGGCCGGTCTCGAATATGCTCTCTTCTTCGCCGCCGCCGGTCAGGATTATCTCAAACGATAGATTGCTTGCGCTGCCTGCCGGGTTGTATAGCAGCATCCGGACTTCGAGTGCGCCTGCCGGGATAGTGACGTCGCCGATGACCGGCAGCGATACTCCGGGTTCGTCCCCTGTGTACGGCTTTGCGTTGCCGTCGATCGACAGAAACGGCGAGAAGCCCATCGGGACGTCGTCTTCGGGTATATCTATAAAATCTCCGGTGGGGCCGAATAGGTTCAGCATGCCGACCCCTATCAGTACGCATACGATACAGGCGACCGCCGCCATGTATACGTGCTTCAAGCTGAATAGCTTTCTTTTTCCTGCGGGGGGAGTAAGGTTCGGCAGCATCGCCGGTTTTTGCGCATCCGTCCTTGCCATTTCGCCTGAGTAGCCCGGCGTTTCCTTCGCAGCCGCATCTGCGGTATCTGCTTCAGCGGCCGGAGCTGCCGGCATGGGGAGGCTTAGCATTACTTCTATCCGGGCCGCCATTATGTCGTAGTCGAACGGTTTCTTGAGGAAATCGCTTGCCCCGGCTTGCAGGGCGGGCAGCGCGTCGTCTTTTTCGTTGGATACGATCATGATCGGCGCCGCGCTCTTCGACCGCAGCTCTGCGAAGAAGTCGATCCCGCTGGTATCCGGGAGTTCGTTATCCAGAATGATACCGTCGGGCGAGTAGTCGGTGAGGATTTCCCGGGCGCCCTTCGCGCCTACGGCGCATCGCACTGTGTAGCCGGCGCGTTGGAGGATCTTTTTTGTGATATCCATGAGGACCTGGCTGCTGTTTATCAGTAGAAGCCTTTTCAAAAAAATATAACCCTCCTTCACGCAGCACACTAAGTAAATCTGCAAACTGCTTGATACCAGAGGATTATACAAAAAAAAAGAACATATTCTCAATTGTGTCTAAAATGACACAATTTTCTACATTTTTTTCTACATTACAGTAAATGTATAGCCGCCGCCGTATTTGGTATAGATGGCGAAATCCGCGTTATCTTCGCCCAGTTTTTTCTTTAGCCGCGAGACGGTCAGGCGCACGGCGTTCGCATCATTATTCATCGTCGCCCCCCATACGCGCATATATATGGTTTCGCTCGTTATCTCCTTCTCTTCATTTTGCATAAGTATGAGCAGGACGGCGAACTCCTTGGGGGTCAGCTCCGCATCCCGGCCTCCTACGAACGCTTTGCGGTCATCGAGCTTCAGGGTGAGCGAGCCTCTTTCGATGATGGAGGCTTCGTCGATTTTCTTCCGCGTCTGTTCGACGCGGCGGAGCAGGCTCTTGACTACGGCAAGGAACTCTTCGCTGTCAAACGGCTTTGTCAGGTAGTAGTCTCCGCTCAGGCTCAAGCCCTTTACTTTGTCCCTGGCCTCCGACTTCCCTGTCAGGAATAGTATCGGCGCGTCCGTGGTTTGCCGGAATTCCGCGCACAGCGAGAAGCCGTCCCCGTCCGGGAGTTCTATGTCGAGTATGAATAAGTCGGGCGCCGCGCTCGCGTACGCTTCTCGCGCTTGCGCTGCTGTTGCCGCGACAACTGCGTCATATCCATTGTATTTAAGGAAGCGCGCGTTCAGCCGCGCAAGTTCCGCGTCGTCTTCGACTATCAGCACCAGGGGGTTTCGTTCGCTCATTCTTGCCTCAATCTCATTCTTACTCAAAATTTGCCGGGTTGCAGTCGTGGGCGTGCGCTGCCTGCCGAGCCTCGCTCATTCTTGCTCCGCGCCTTCCGTAAGCGAAAAGAATACGCTCGTGCCGCGCCCTTTTTCGCTGTCTATCCATATTTCCCCGCCGTGCGCATTGATGATTTGCCGGCATATATAAAGCCCGATCCCGTGCCGCCAGAAGTCCGCTTTGGTCGACACGTATTGTTTCAGCACCGCCCGCGCCACTTCGGGCTCCATTCCTTCGCCGTCGTCAATCACGCTGACGACCTGCCTGCCCTCGCCCCGTTCCAGCTTAACCGTTACCGTTCCGGCTTTCGTGTGCGTGACAGCGTTCGACAGCAGGTTGACCATCACCTGCTCGAGGCGCGACGAGTCTGCCCATACGTCGGGCAGATGCGGCGCAAGGTTATATATAATGTTGTTGTTGTTCTTATCAAGACCGCTGAACTGGGCGTCGCATATACTCCTGATTTGATGGGACAGGCTTACAGGGCTGCGGCTCAATGATATCCGCCCGCTTTCGATGGCGACGGTGTCCATCAGGTCAAGAAGGATGCTGTCTATCAGCTTGACCCTGCGTATTATGAGTTGCAGATTCTCGTTTATTTCGCCGACTTTGATCGGAGTTTCTTTCAATAAATACAGGGCGTCGTTGCTGCTTGCGGATATTATGGCGAGCGGCGTGTTGATTTCGTGGGCTACCGTCTGGAGGAAGTCGCTTTTCATATTGTCGTACTGCGCCAGAGTGTCGTTGCGCGATGTAAGCTCGCGGTTGAGCTCTTCTATCAGTTCATGCCGGTTATTAAATATTTGCGTGCGCAACAGGAGCACGAAGAGTATTATCGTGCAGGCGGCCGTCATGTTGATGATCATGATTGACAGGTATTCAGACTCTGATGGCTGGGGTATAGCCAGTTCGGGCCTGAAATAATCGAGAAGGATGCTGGATAAGTACAGGATGAACTCGAGCACAAGCGCGGCGATACGCTCGTATCCTTCCAGCAGGAGCGCCGTGAACACTAGAGCGACGACAAAGTAGAAGGCCGCGCCGCTCCTGTGCCCGCCGTATAAGAAGAACAGCAATGTGAAAAATCCCATGAACCCGACGACGATGAAGAGCCAACTGCAAAAATGGTATGAGTTCTTCTTTTCGGTGACGAGCAGGAATATAAATGAAAGCACCGCGATTGTCAGATCAATCACGGCAATGTAGATGCTTTCACTATGGATAAGCGCGAGAGCCCCGATACCGACGCCGGCGAAAATCCCGACAAAGGCAAGCAGGTTGAACACCTGTACCCGGAGGTCGAGCGCCGGGTTGAAAAATCTTTCTGTTATGCCTTGTGTTTTTTTATTCATTCGTACTGCGTGCTCTCCGGCGTTGCTGCTGCGGCGCCGCTGCAATAGCGGCTTTGGTACAATCAGCTATACTCCGTTCAGCTTGCGAGCCAGGGCGCTCTTTTTGCGGGCAGCTTTATTTTTGTGGATGAGGCCCTTCGTCGCGGCGCGGTCCACGGTCTTGACGGCTACCTTGAAGGCGCCCTCGGCGGCGTCGCGATCGCCGCCTGCGGCAGCGGCGTCAAACTTCTTTATATTGGTCTTCATCAGGGACTTGGCCGACTTGTTCTTCGCGGCTGCTACTTGTGAGAGCCGAACTCTCTTTGACGCGGATTTGATATTGGGCATTTGCTGTTGCACCTCTTCCTGAAATCTTGGTTGGTCTATGTTTTGTGTTACGCGCACGGGCGCGTTGCGCACGGGCGCGTTGCGCACGGGCGCGTTGCGCACAGACGCGATGCGCACGGGCGCGTTGCGCACGGGCGCGTTGCGCACAGACGCGATGCGCACGGGCGCGTTGCGCACAGACGCGATGCGCACGGGCGCGTTGCGCACAGACGCGATGCGCACGGGCGCGTTTGTCTTCCGGTTCGCCTGCGGGCGCGTTTTGCGCAAGGCCGGGCCGAAATCGCGTTATTTGGCCGGGCTGTTTTAGGCGGAAAGTCATTCTACCACCACGCCGGAGCAATTGCAAGCTTTTTTTTACGCGATTGTGGGGGGTTACTTGAGTACCATTCTTGACAACGCACGTCTAAAACTGTATTATCCGATTATGGAGTTACAGTTTTATCTGCTTAGTATACCGGACTCTATGCAGGAGGTGCAATAATGGCGTTGCTAAAGGAAAAAGAGTACTATACATACGCTGATTACTGTGAATGGGACGACAGCGAGCGCTGGGAACTGATTGATGGCGTCGCTTATGCCATGGCACCGCCTTCAATACTGCATCAGGGAGTCAGCGGCGAACTGTTCATACAACTCGGTAACTTCCTGAGAGGAAAGACATGCAAGGTTTTCACTACACCGGGAGTCAGGCTGAACATGGAAACGACCGATGATACGGTGCTCATCCCTGATATTGTTGTAGTATGCGATCAAGCTAAGATCAGTAAAGCAGCAATTAACGGCGCGCCTGACCTCGTGATTGAGATATTATCGCCATCGACGGCAAGATTTGATTTGTACGGGAAATTCCAGCAATATAAAAAAGCAGGAGTCCTTGAATACTGGATAGTAAACCCGGAGATTAAGACAGTATCAGCCTACGCCCTGCATAACGGTGAATACATCGCTTCTGTATACGGCGATGAAGATACGGCGCCGGTTCGCGTACTAGAAGGCTGTGAGATCGATCTGTCGTTAGTGTTTGCGGACTGATTTATACCGGAGAGACGGGTTTAGGCAAGCAGGGGTACGGTTTCATCTGTTTTGACATTACGATAGACTCTCTGAAAAATTATACTCGATAATAAATGAGGCAATTATCGCAGGGATAAACACATATTGACTATGAGCGCGAAGCCTTCTCTCGTAAAGGCTCTCGCGCTCTCGTCCAAGGCTACTGGCCGGCGGTACTGCGCGTGTAGTGGAACATATACTGCTGCGCGATGCCGGCGTAGGGTGCGAACACGGCGGGGTCGAAGCCGGAGCCGTAGTTTGCGGCGACGGCGCGCTTCATCCAGACGTCAAGCGGGAAAGAGTCCAACATATGCAGGCCGTAAAGCAAGACGCAGTCCGCGACCTTGTCGCCGACTCCTCTGAGAGCCTTCAGCGCGGAGCGCGCCTCGCCCTGCGCCGCGCGCGACAGGGCTTCCAGGTCCAGGGCTCCGCTCGCGACGGCATTGGCCGCGCCGAGGATATACTCGGCCCTGTACCCGCAGCGGATCGGCGCGAGGTCGCCCTCGCTCAGGGCGGCGATTCGCTCTGCGGCGGGGAATGTGCAGTAGTCGCCGCCTTCAAATACGACGCGGTCGCCGTACAGGCTGCACAGCGACTCGATGATTTTTTTTATCCTGGGGATGTTGTTGCACTGCGAGATTATGAATGAGCAGAGCGCTTCCCATTTGTCCTGGCGCATAATGCGTATGCCGGCGCCGTACGCGCACGCTTTTTTCATGAAAGTGTCGACGCTCAATTGGTTCCGTACGCTTTCGTAGTCGAGTTCCAGGTCGAAGTACCCGCGCCAGACGTCCTCGAAATCGGCGGCTGTCCCGGAGATGAAAATGCTGCCGCCTTCGCGGCGTACTCTTGCCGCGCGGCCAAGCGCCACGCCGGTATAGGCGCCGTCCTCGCCCGCGTTCCAGCGGAAGCATTGCCCGCACTCGAAGATAAGCGAAGGGTCGAAGTCTCCCGCGCCGATAAGTTCGACCTCGCCTGTGTGTTCGATGAGCCTCATAGAATGCCCTTTCATCGTGACCCGGCTATTTCTTGCGAACTATCATCAGAAGCCAGAATACCCAGATAACCTCAAAAAAATTGAAAGGTTGCGCGCGCTCCGCCCGTCGCCCCTTGCCAGTCTGCCCGTCGTCACTCCGCGATCAGCAGCCTTTGCGTTTTCCATTTGCCCGAGACGAAGTAGGCTCCGCCGATCAGGAAGGGGACGTACCCCGCAAGGACGCTCCCGTACCAGAAGCCGCGAATGCCCATCCCGAGCGCCAGCCCCAGCAGCATAGCAAGGCCGATTCGGCATACGACGCCGTCGAGCAGGCCGACTGCAAGGTTGAGGCGCGCATAGCCGATCCCGTTTATCAAGGCGAAGAAAGGAGCGCGCAGGGCGAAGCCGAAGAAGTTCAGTATCGCGCAGGGGACATATATCAGCGCGACGTCCAGAACCTCCGGATCCGTATTGAACAGGCCGAATATCGCGCGGGGCATAAGCAAGGTGACTGTGGCAAACGCAGCCGCGAACGCCAGGTTGACCACGAGCGAGAAGCCGATGATGCGCGGGATGCGTTCCGTCTTCCTCGCACCCAGGCATTGGCCGACCATCGCCCCGCCGGACGCGGATAGAGACGCGGCGACGACTGCGGTGATGATGCCGAGTTTATCGCCGATCCCCGTCACCGCCGAAGCGATGACTCCGTAGGCGTTTATGAAAGCGCTCACGAACATCATGGAGAAGTTTATCGCGACGCTCTGCAGGCACAGGGGGATGCCAAGCCTCACCAGCCTCCTGAATATGCCCCTGTCGATCCTGAAGCTTTCCGCTTTGAAGTCGAAATGGAAAGCTTCCTTGCGTTTATAGAGGAACACGATCGATGCTATGAAGCTGACGGCCTGCCCGATCACTGTGGCAAGCGCTGCGCCGAAAGCTCCTAATGAGAGGCCCGCGACGAACACGAGGTCCAGCACGAGGTTGATAACGGCCGCAATCGCGATGAACACAAGCGGGTGGCGCGAGTCGCCCATGCCCCGGAGTATCGAGCTTACGAGGTTATACCCGTATGTGAAGAACAGGCCGACGAAGCAGGTCAGGCAGTATGCCCGAGCTTCCGCGAACGCTTCCGGCGGCGTGTTCATCCACCCGAGGAATGTATTGGCGAACACGAGCGACACCGCCGTGAACGCCAGCGAGCATATCACGACCAGAGAGAAGAGCGAGCCGATCGTTTTGCTGACGGATTTCGTATCGCCCGCGCCGACGTACTGCGAGATAATGATCTGCCCCGCGCTGCACAGCCCCATGGCGAGGAATGTCAGCAGATGCAGGATCGCCGCGCCAATGGACACGGCGGAGAGCCCGGCGCTGCCCACGAACTGGCCGACGACGATCATATCCACGATGTTGTACACGGTTTGCAGGAGGTTCGCCATCACCATGGGTATGGCGAACGTGATGAGTTTTCGCGAAACGGAGCCTGTCGTCAGGTCTCTTATCATGCTTGCGCCAGTATTTGCCAATATGATTACTCCAAAAAACAGATTTCCGCTAGACTACCGGGAGGCGCAGCCGCTTCATGACGGCTTGGAGAAGCTCTTCAACAGGAACTTGCATAGCAGGAACGTTGTGAAGGTCAGAGCAAAAACGATGTAATCGAAGCTCCCGTAGTAAGCGTTCGTCATCATCTGCTCGAGGTTGGGCGGGAGCTCGAGCTCGGTCGGGGCGGGCTCTTCAGATTCCGCAGCGCCGTCCCCGGACTCAGCGGATTCTTCCGGGACTTCCGGCTCGATCAGCGGCGAGGAGATAACGATCTTATCCGAATAGCCCCAGTTGACCGCGAAGCTAAAAACGACGGACATATCGCTGATCCTCAGGTAGTTGGCGCCGTCGATGACGTACATAGGGTACGAGGATTTCTCACCATCTATCAAAAGGCCGGACTCCGACAGCGCTGGCAGCTTTTTCTCCGCGCTTCTGCCGCCTGTTTCGCCGCCGACTGCGGTGTAGGGCGTCCCGCTCAAAAGCAGGACGCTTTTGGTTGCGTTGTCATACCCGACCTCAAACTGCGCCTGCTTGCCGATTAGAGAATATGCCAGGGAGCGCGCTTTGATGAAATAACTGCCCTCGATCATATAAACGTTCGTGTCGAGCAGCGTGCCGTTGACGTAAACCGGCATATCGGCCGGCGCGACCTTGCGGGCCTCGATGCGCCTGTCGAGCTCCTCGAAGCCATAGTCGAGCAGTATGGTCGTATCGTTGAAACGCTTGCCTGATTGCGACCTCAGAGTCACGGATATGATGCGCCTGCCACCGCGCACCGCTGTCCCGATGAAGCAATCGCCCGCGCTCGACGAGGTTCCGGTTTTCAGCCCGTCCAAGCCCTCGTACACGCCAAGCAGCAGATTGGTGCTGGGAAACTCCGCGCCGTGGAAGCGCGCGGACTTCTTCGATGTCTTTGCCAGTATATCGGGGTACTTGCTGATAATCTCTCTTGCCAGTATCGCCATAGCCCTGGGCGAGACGCCCGACTGGAACGAGCCGCCGTATGTGCTGTTGAAAAGCGCATCCATGCCCAGCTCCTTCGCTTTCGCGTTCATGCTTTCGATGAACGCAACGTCGGAGCCGCCGACGAGTTCGGCCAGGGCGAACGAAGCTCCGCAGGCTGAATGTACCATCACAACGTCGATGAGTTCGTCGACTGTGTACTTTTCGTTCCTCGACAGGGGCACGTTCGTGAGGCCCGCGTTGTGCGATATAGAGTAAGCCCTCGCGCTTATAGGGACGATGGTGTCCTTGCTGATCTTCCCTTTCGCGATGGCTTCGTAGACGAGGTAGACGGTCATCACTTTCGTCGTGCTCGCCGGCGGCAGTTGCGTGTCCGGGTTGTAGCCGTAGAGCATCTCGCCGGTTTCATAGTCGATGACGATTGCTGCGGCTGAGGTGATTCTCTTACCGTCAATCGTCGCTGCGGTTGCAATCGTCCCGGCTGAGACGGAGATGATGAGTATCGCGAGGATAAATGAAAGAGCTTTCTTCATACTAAATATTAACTTCCTTTTTCTGAGTACAGCGTATACACGGGGAGGATGTCGGCTAATGGCCACTCCGCGCCAAGCAATTTCTTCGACGTCTCGCGGTGGACCTCACGAAGGCGGGGCAGATCGGCCTGGCGCGGGGCGGGGGAGGTTCCTTCCTCCGCAGCCTTGAGAGCATCGTAAACAGGCAGCACCTTTATGTCGTAGCGGCCTTGCGCGTCGTAAAACTGCACCCAGGTAGGGGCGTAGGATACCCTAGTAATCCTAACGGCGGCGCTTGTCTCGTCTTCGATCTTCTCAAACTCAAGATAGAAGATGGCGCCAGCGTCGCGTGGCTTCGCGCGCTGGGCGGAGATGAAGTTGCCCATCGAGTAGGCTATGAAGCAGGTCCTGACAGAGCCGTCCGGCTCCGTGACCTCGTAAGACTCGGCAGGCTGCAGCACATGCGGGTGGCTCGCCATGATGACGTCGGCGCCGTAGTCGCAAAGCCGCCTCGCAAGGCCGGTGAAGTAGGCGGTCGGTTTCTCCTCATACTCGTTACCCATGTGCGGGAGGACGATTATAATATCGGCGCCGATCTGCCTCGCCTTTTCGATCTGGCGCTTCATGAGCGCTTCGTCCAGCATGTTGAGCAGATAGGGCTTTCCGTTTGCCAGCGGGATGCCGTTGGTGCTGTAGGAATATGAGAGGAACGCGAAGCGGATGCCATTGATGGTTTTTATGAAGGTGGCTTCCTGCTCTTCTTGCGACGCGTATGTGCCGGTATGGTCGAAGCCCAGCGAGTCGAGCACGCTGATGGTTCGCAGTATGCCGGCCTCGCGCCTGTCATTTGCGTGGTTGTTCGCTGTGGTCACGAAGTCAAAGCCGGCTTCTTTCAAAGCCTCGGCGAATGAGTCAGGGGTGTTGAAGGCCGGGTAGCCTGTGTACTTGGACTCCGGGCCTGAAAGAGTGGTTTCGAGATTCCCGACTGTATAGTCGGCGTCCTTTAGGTATGGCGCTACCGGTTCGAAGCACGATGCGAAGGAATACGTTTTATCCGAAGAGTTGTAAGCGTGGTTGAGCTGCGTCTCGTGCACCATTAGGTCGCCTGTCACAGCGATGCGGGCGGTTGTGACGACGGGCAGCGGGGGCAGCTTAGCGTACGGGTCGATCGCGGGAGAGGAGCCGCTTGCGGAGGGGGGAGCCTTACCGCCGGTGGCGTACGAGGGCGCGCTTTCGGGGGTGGGCAGATTGTGGGGAGCTTCGACCGATTGCCCGCCCGCAGGTTCGTTCGGCGCCGCGGATGCAGACGCCGCTTCGGGGAAGGTGGGCACAAGGGACGCGCGCGGGGGCGCGGCCTCCGCAGGGGGCGCCGGCGCGGCAGCGCAGGCAAAGAGCGCCATGAGCATTAGCGCGGCCAGCGCCAAGGATATGGTTCGTACTCGGTTAGGAGCCGTGGACAAAACTCTCGCCATCATCTAAGCACCGCCTCTTTCCACCTGTTTTGCGCGTTTTTCGGTGTGGTTAATTGTACCATGAGAGCAGCGAATGGTACAATTTGCCATGTGGCGCGTCCCGCGCCACGGCTAAAATCACGTATTATGGCTGATACAGCCATTGTACCACCGCACCGGCAATGGAAGCAAGAAAAAACGCAGAAGCGACCATAAGTACTAACTACTCACTACACCTCGTATTGCGCGGGGAGGTTGCGGAGCGCTTCCGTTGCAATGCCTCGCATGACAGACTCTCCGTGCGCGACCATGAAAGAGTCGCCGGAATCGGAAAGCCCCTGCGTTCGAAGCTCATCGGCGTAGATGGCGCATACCTTCTCGATTGCATCCTGCCGCCGGGCTTGCGACTCGTCGTCGAAACCTGCAGCGCCGGCAATTTCTGCAAGCAAGTCCGCAACTTCCCCGGCGGGGCGCGGGAGTTCGCGCATCGCCTTGAAAGCCCACTTGTAGTAAGGCATGTAGACCTTGCTCAGCAGGAATGCCATTGCAATAGCTGCGTCTGTGAAACGGGCGAGCACAGACCTGAGCGTGACGGTGTCGCCGCGCAGGGCTGTTCGCCCGTGGTTGTACTGGCCTGTCTGCGCGAGCGCCATGCACTTTGCGGCGATCTTCTTCAGGCGGATGTCCTGCGGGTAGTGGTCCAGCAGCTCGAGCCTCGCAGCCGTGAACTCACCCGGTCCGTCGAAGAACACTCCGCCGTTGACAGCCATTGCGAAGTTCTCCTCGGGCGGGCTCAGCCATTGGCCCAGCGTTTTTGGCCGCCCCGGCGTGCCTATCATGCTGCTGAAGAAGTCTGCGCATGTCATTACGTCGACCGGCGCTCCGTACTGTGAGCGCGATCGCGCTTGCGCGGGAGGCGTCTTCTCAAAAAGCTCCTCCTTCCACGCTGCAAGGGTCGGGATCATATCCCTGTCCTCTTCAAGTGCCCAGATGAAGAAGTCCACTCCCCAGTCATGGTCGCGCGAGATCTCGTCGTCATAGCCGTAGCACTCGGAGCCGTTGCCGGCGAGCCCTGCAGCAAGGCGCGGGTAGAGCTCCGGGAAGTCCCGCTTCAGGAGCGGCTTGGCTACGTTGTCGAAATACTCTTGGCTAAGTTGTAAGGCATTCATTGTGAGGCGCCCCCTATCCGGTGAGAAACCTGCATATTAGTCTAAAAGTTGCCTGTGTCGATATTCTTTTTTGCGCGGGTATGGTAATATAATGTAAAATAATACAATATAGGAGGGCGGAGCGCCAGACATGCCCCCCATACGAAACTAAAGGAGGATAACGATGAAAACAAGGAGAACAATCGCAATCGCGCTCGTACTGGTCATTTGCATATCTTTCGCGGTAGGCTCGACTGCGTCCGCAGCGACGCCGGGCAACGAGGCGGCGCAGAAGCTCAACACACTCGGCTTGTTCACCGGCGTAGGGACCAACGCCGACGGGACGCCGGACTTTGCGCTCGACCGCACACCAAACCGCAACGAAGCTGTCACGATGCTCGTCCGCCTGCTTGGCAAAGAGGCGGAAGCGAAGAGCGGGAACTGGGACACGCCCTTCACTGACGTCGCCGATTGGGCGCTGCCGTACGTCGGCTACGCTTATATCAACGGGCTGACAAGCGGCACCGGCGACAATACTTTCAGCGGTGAGAACCCGATAACTTCATCACAGTATATCACATTCGTCCTGCGCGCGCTCGGATATTCCTCCGGCGATGACTTTCAGTGGGATAGGGCGTGGGTCCTGTCGGACAAGCTCGGGTTTACCGACGGCAAATACAACGCGGGCAACAATGTATTCCTACGCAGCGATGTGACTTCGATATCCTTCGACGCACTGAGCGTCTGCTTCAAGGATTCGGACCAGCATCTGTACGAGAAACTCATCGACGCGAACGTGTTTTCCGAAGCCCTCGCGAAGAACACAGGCCTCATCCCGGGAATCGCGCCCGCGATAATAACCCTGTCAGTCACTGAGGCCGCTCTTGAGACAGGCGAAACGAAGGCCTTGACCGCGTCTGTCCTCCCGGAGGACGCCGATAACAAGTCGGTCACGTGGACGTCGTCGAACAATAGCGTCGCCACGGTTTCCGCAGACGGTACAGTCAACGCAGTCGCTGCGGGATCCGCCACGATAACGGCGACGTCTTCCAACGGGCTCACCGCAGCGTGTACTATCACTGTAAGCGAGAAGTCGCCGTCAAGGGCGCTGCAGCTCAACCACGAGTACGGGCCTTTTACCGTGACGAGTTACTACTCCTCCGGGAGCTACTGGGATTCGACCAAGGTTGACTCGCTCGTGTTCACGAAGCTCGAGAAGACGAACATCGGCAAACACAAAGCATATATAAGCGTCAAGGGGCAGACGGACGGCTCCATGATAAACCTATATATCTACTTCCTCGACTCCGGCGACAGGGTGCTCGAAAAAGTCTGGCTCACGGATAAAGTAGCGCCGAACCTGCCCTTCAACGAGCTCTCGGAGAGGTACATCAACGACGAAACTATTGCAAATGCCGTGCGGATTGAGTTCTACTCATACTCTGGCCAGCCCGCTGATTATGGCGGCGGCGGCGGCTCAGGCTCAGGTTCAGGTAGCGGTTCAGGGTCAGGCTCCGGCGATGGCGGCAGCGTGACGACGCCGCCGTCAGGTACGAAGATGTACGCGCAGTTCCCGACGGTTCCGGATTTCGGCGCTTATGCCGGCGCGACGCTGGTCAAGACAGTCACTTTGGATGACGGCCTTGGATACACCTACGCGCCCACGTTCGGTTCGGAGAAGCTGGGGGGGTACATTGACCTGCTGGGCGCCAACTCATTTGTATACCATAGCTCGTTCATATCGAGCGAGGGTACCACTCAGATGGTGTACGTCAAGGGGAATGTCTCCGTTACTATTGGCGTCTTGAGCACCTACTTCGGGGTTATGGTTTTGAACATCAGACCCTAAGGGGGCTAACCCCCAATCAGTACAATAAAGATAAAGCGACGGCCTGCCGGGATTGGCGGGCCGTCGTCGTTGCAGGCTCCTGAATTCTGGTATTGTACATTGGGTTGTGGGTGCAGCCCACCTTACATCACATCGGCGAAAGCCCGTCTATCCGCATAGCCTTGTAGAGCTCGCTGTAGTGGCCGCCCGAAGCGAGCAGCTCCTTGTGCGTGCCGCGCTCGACAATCCTCCCATCCTCGACGACGAGGATCAAATCAGCGTGCGCGATCGTCGAAAGCCTATGCGCAATGATGAAGGAAGTGCGCCCCGTGAGCATATGCGAAATCGCGTCTTGGATGAGCCGCTCAGTCTCTGTATCGATGCTGGACGTCGCCTCGTCCAGGACGAAGATAGGCGGATCTGCCAGCACGGCCCGCGCGAAAGAAATCAGTTGCTTCTCGCCGGTTGAGAGCTTATCACCGCCCTCGCCGACTTCTGCGCCGAAACCCTCCGGCATCCTGTCAGCGACAGTATCCGCCGCGACAAGCCTGGCGGCAGCAATGACGTCTTCATCCGAAGCCTCCAGCTTGCCATAGCGTATGTTCTCCATTATCGTGCCCGAGAAAAGATGCGGGTCCTGCAGGACATAGCCCAATGAGGAATGCAGCCACAACTGCGAACGCTCGCGGCTATCGCGCCCGTCTATCAGGACGCGGCCGCTCGTCGGCTCGTAGAACCGGCAGGCGAGGTTTACGATTGTGGACTTGCCGGCGCCTGTCTCGCCGACGATGGCGACAGTCGTCCCCGGCGGGATATCGAGAGAGAAATCCTCCAGCACGTACTCCTCGCCGTCGGGGTACTTGAACGTCACGTTATCGAAAGTTACGCCCCCGAGCACAGGCTCCCAGTTTTCGACCTTCGGCTCAAAGGTATCGCCGTACTTCTCCACGACCTCCGGAGAGTCCGCGATAGTCACGGTCTCGCCCTGCAGCCCTGTCACCCTCTCGATGCCGACCTGCGCCGAAACCATCTCCGACATAATCCCGGAGACCCAGACTATCGGCTCGATGGTGCTGACGGCGTATGCGATGAAAGCGGACAGCACGCCGAAGTCGAGCATTTCCCGGCTGACGAGTATGCCGCCCCTGTACAGTAGTATGCTCAGCGCAATCGAACCGAGCGACATCACCATGGGCATCATAATTGCGTTCAGCCTGGAGTTGCGCACGGACTCGCGCAGCATCTTAGCCGAAAGCTTCGCGAACTCCTCGCTGTTGACGTCCTCGATTACCAGGGTTTTTGAGGTCTTGGAGCCGGTTATGCCTTCGTTGTATGCGCCGGTTATCCGCGAGTTGAGCTCGCGAACCTTGCGGCTGACGACCATGATCTTCCTCTGGAAGTACCAGGCGACGAGCCCTGCGACAGGTATGACTATCATCAGTATCAGCGCGAGCTTTGGGCTGAGGATCAGCATATATGTGATGCTGAACACGAGTGTCAGCAGCGCTTCGATGAAGCCTGAAAACCCCCAGGAGATCATGCCGCCGATCCTCTCTGTGTCCGACATGACCCTGCCGATCAGGTACCCGACGGAGTTCACGTTGTGGTAGGCGATCTGCAGTTTCTGCAGATGGACGAAGCTGTCACGCCTTATGAGCAGGCCGATTTTCATCTCGACTGCCATGAGCAGCTTCACCCACATTACGTCGCCGGTACCGACGCAGACAATGAACGCGAAGTACGCGCCCGCGAACAGCGGGAGGCCGTCCGTCGTGCCGGGTATGACGAAATGGTCGACGGCGTATCGCGTGAAAAGCGGAAAGGCGGAAAACGCGGCTGTCGTCAGGACGACAGTGATAAGCGCGGGGAAGATCTGCCTTTTCATCTGTTTGAAGTATTTTACGAGGCGCAGCCACATTTTCAAGCTGAGCCCGCTTGTAGTTTCTTGTTCGTATTCCAAAGTAATTACAACTCCTAACGTGGGGGGTGCGCCCCCACAACCCAAAGGTGCTGAATGACGCCGGGCGATACCCGTATTGAGTTCGAATCCCGCCTCCTAAATGCCGTCAATCGGTTACATATCCTGACTGGAGGTCGTACACCCGGCGGTAGATGCCGTCCATTGCGACTAGCTCGCTGTGCGACCCGATTTCTGCGATCCGCCCATCCTCGAGGACCATAATCGTATCCGCACGCATCAGCGTGGAGATCCTGTGCGAGATAAGGATCACCGTAGAACCCTCGGTATCGGACCGCAGGGACTCCCTTATCTTAGCGTCGGTTTCCATATCCAGGTTGGACATCGAATCGTCGAACACCATGATCGGCGCGCCCATCATAAGCGTCCGCGCTATGGCGACGCGCTGCTTCTGCCCGCCTGAAAGCGTGACTCCGCGCTCGCCTACTATGGTATCGTACCCGTTGGCGAACTCCATGATGTTCTCGTCGACCGCAGCGATGCGCGCCTTCTCCCGGACCCTGTCGAGGTTGCGGCTGCGCGAAGATATGTCTATATTCTCGAGGATCGTCTTGGAGAACAAAAACGGTTCCTGCAGCACAAGGCCTATGTTCTTGCGCAGGTACGACTTTTCGATTTTTGAAACGTCGACTCCGCCGATGGTGATCAAGCCCCCGCCCTCCGGCAGCTCGTAGAGATTATTGAGCAGGTATGTGAGAGTCGATTTTCCCGACCCCGTAGCGCCGAGGATGCCGAAGGTAGAGCCGCTCTTTATGCTGAAGCTGACATTTTGCAAAACAGGTTGCTCGTCGTATGTGAAGCTGACTCCGCTGAACTCGATATCGCTGTCCATCGGCGGCCGGAGAGCCTCCGGGTCGTCCTTCTCCGCAGGCGAGTCGAGTATTTCCTTGATCCTGTTGAGCGACACGCCGGTTTTGCTCATTTCGGACATGACCCTTCCGAGCTGACGGACAGGCCACATCAGCATTTGCGAGTAGCTCAGGAAAACGACGAGCTCCCCGAACGTGAATGAGCTTGTCGCAGCCAGATACGAACCGACGACGACGACTGTGAGCAGTTGCAGCGCGGCGACAGAATCGCCGATGCCCCAGAAAAGGCCGTATGTCCCGCCGAGCGAAGTCCACATCTTCGTGTAGTTGATGTTCTTCTCGTCAAAGCGCTCCGTCTCGTAACGCTCGCGGCCGAACGCGCGCACGACGCGCACGCCTGTAAGGTTCTCCTGCACCCTGACCATCAGCTCGCCCTCCGCCTCGTCGCAGGCGCGGAACTTCTTTGAAACGCGCATGGAAAAGAAGATTGTGTAGACCAGGATGACCGGGATGAAGACTGTCACGGCGAGCGCCATGACCACATTGAGCGAGAACATGATGCTCATGGCAATGACGACGAGGATCACTGTCCGCAGCACTTCGAGAAGCTGCTGGAACACAAAGCGCCGGACTGTCTCGACGTCCGAAGTGCAGCGCTGGATTATATCGCCCGTGAGGTGCTTCGTATGCCACTCGAAGGGCAGATGCTGCGTGTGAGTGAAGAGCCTGACGCGCAGGTTGTTGATCATGCGCTCAGAGCCTTTAGCCATGTTGATGCGCGACGTGAAGTTGAAAACCGCCGCGAGCAGTGCGCAGCATGCGATGAAGAGCGCGCAGACTGTCAGCCTCCGGCTAAGGTTTCCGCCGGCGCTCAGCGTCTCGAAAAGAGACATTAGCGGCCCGGGCAGCTCCGATGCTTTGTCGCCTATCACCGAGTCCACGGTAAAGCCGACGATTAGCGGAGACAGGAAGCCCAGCAGCGACGCGGCGGCGGCCGCGAGTATGGCTGCGAGGAAGAAGCGCTTCAAACCCCGCGTAAATCCCGAAAGCATTTTCGGGATCGTTGTTTTTTCCATGATGGTATATTTCACTCCTATTTGTATCGTTAGGCAGTCGGGGATCGAACCCCGCCGGTTATAGCGGTCGGATTCGCGCCGGGGCGTCGGCGTCCATCGTGGCGTAAGCGTTCAAGTCCGGGCCGGCGCGCACGCCCGCCAGGTACTCGTAGTACCCCTGGCAGCCTATCATCACAGCGTTATCCCCGCACAAGTCCAGCGGCGGGATAAAAAGCGACAGCCCGCGCTGCTCTGCCGCGCGAAGAAAATCCACGCGAATGCGCGAGTTTGCAGCCACGCCTCCCGCGATTGCGATCTTGTCGCGCCCGCACTCATGCGCTGCAGCCATGACACGGGGAACCAGGATGTCGCTTACGGCAACCGCGAAAGAAGCGGCGAGCGACGCCTTGTCGAGCTGCTCGCCCCTCTGCTGAGCGCCGTGCACGATGTTGACGACCGCAGTCTTCAAACCCGAAAAAGACATATCGTATGGGTGGCCGGCAATCACCGGCCTCGGCAAAGCGAACGCTTTATCATCCCCGCCTTGCGCCAGCTTGTCCAGCGCCGGGCCCCCGGGGTAGCCCAGGCCTAGTACGCGGGCAGCCTTGTCGAAACACTCGCCCGCCGCATCGTCGCGCGACCTTCCGAGAATGCGGATGTCCGTATACCCGCGCACATCCGCGATGAGGCTGTTGCCCCCCGAAACGACGACGGATAAAAAAGGCGGCTCCAACTCCGGGTAAGCGACGTAGTTCGCAGCAATATGACCCCTGATGTGATGCACCGGGATCAGCGGCACGCCGAGCGCCATCGCAAGCCCTTTCGCAAAGCTCACGCCCACGAGCAGCGCCCCGATGAGGCCCGGCGCGTAGGTCACGGCTATGGCGCCAATATCTTCTTTAGCGACGCCGGCGTTCTTGACAGCGAGCTGAGCAAGCTGCCCGATGGCGGCGGCATGATTGCGCGAAGCTATCTCCGGCACGACGCCCCCGTAGACGGAATGCATATCCGCCTGCGAGAGCAGTTCGCCCGACAGCGCTTCGCGGCCATCTTTAACCACGGCGACGGCTGTTTCGTCGCATGAAGTCTCTATCGCGAGTATGAGCATGGGATAATTCCGGTTCCTACCTCTAAAGATCGACCTTCCACAGCCCGTGCAGGTTGCAATAGGCGAAGACGGCGATCGGTTTGTCGTCCACGAACGTGAACGTCGCCGACGGAGCCGCCCCGACCGGCAGAGCTTTGCGCTGCCCGCCGTGCTCGGTCTCCACATAGATGAAAGCGATGTTGTGCTCTTCTTCCATCGGGTGCGCCACGCTGCCTACCTGAACGGTCAGGACGTCGCCCGCAAGCTTCGCTTCCGGGATGTGTTTCTCGGCGCTGGCTTCGACGGTGTTCGGGATGAGTTCGGATAGCTTCTCCCCGCAGCATATCATCGGCACATGCTTGTCAGACACGAGCCCTACCAGGTTGCCGCAATGTTTGCAATAAAAAAACTTCTGTCTCTCGCGCATATTTATATTCCCCTTCCTCAAAATCATTTATAATGGTGGCGTGTCGAGTTCGGTATACGTGGCATTCTAGCACACTTCACACTATTGTTCAACACAAAAGATAACTTTGATACTTGCATTTGAACGCTATGCGTGTATAGTGGGGAGCAGAAGCCAAAGCAAAATTAAGAAAGAAGGAATAGACATGGCATTTATCGAACTGGCTCGTGAGAGATACTCGTTACGAAAATTCAGCGGAAAACCCATTGACCGGGAAAAAATCGAACTACTGCTAGAGGCGGCGCGAATTGCTCCAACGGCCCATAATAACCAACCACAGCGAATTATGATGATAACCGATGAGCAGGATTTGCTCAAAGTTGATGAGTGTACTCCGTGTCGTTACGGCGCGCCGTTCGTGCTAATGATTTGCTACGACAAGAACGCAAGCTGGAAGCGTGAGTTCGACGGAGCGGACAGTGGTATGGTTGACGCAAGCATAGTAACCACGCACATCATGCTGGAAGCGCAGGATTTAGGCATTGGCTCATGCTGGGTGATGCACTTTGACCCCGCGAAAGCATCGCAGTTATTTGCGCTACCTGAGAACATCATACCGGCAGCGCTTCTTCCTCTGGGATATCCGGAAGAAGGTTCGGGGCCGTCTCCCAGACATACTGACAGACTGCCGCAGAGCGACTTCATGCTGTAGGGGAGCAGAACGTACTGTCATGTCAACTGTCGCAGTACGCATCAGCATCTGGCACTTGTTGACACGCAGGTCAGAACTCTCCGTTATCGTGCTAACTCGTCGAGTAAATCCGCAAGTTCGATCTGAATCATCTTTCTTGAGTATATGTTGTTTACAGTATCAAGAAACTTCTCAACCCTATCAGGATGATTCTTCAAGAACCATTCTATATGGTTCTCGATGTACTCGCGGCGGTAGGCTTCATCATTTAGGTCGTTTGGCACACGCTCCATTCGTACGTCAATGCTGTCGAAGCCAGTAAATGGTTGAGCAAGACGCGCTCTTGTCATACTAGCATAGTCATTATTTATCTCAATGCCAATGCCATAACGATTAGTCTGCTGACATACTCTCAAGGAAGTACCCGAGCCACAGAATGGGTCAAGGATTGTATCGTTCTCATCTGATGAGGCAAGTATCATTCGCTCAAACAGGGCTTCTGGCTTTTGGGTTGGATGATTTTGTCGATTAGCCTGACAATAATGAACATGTGAGTACTCCCATACATTGCCCGGATTAGCACCTCGCATATTGTTGATGCTCCGGTAATACTTTTGCGGCACTCTTACGGAATCCAAATTGAACTTAAAACTATTGCTCTTCGTAAACATCAGTATATCATCATAACCATTTTGCTGTCCAATAAAACGGACAATGAAACGGATGTCTATACCCACGGAACAGAGTTCGCGAGACTTACCTAGGCAGTCGACAGGCTCCTAGGGTTCGATCCCCGGCTGCCTATCCGCCAGGCCGAGCCACCACTTCGAGCCGGGTGCGTCGTTGCGGGCAAAACCACTCTTGCGAAGCTCTGCCGCGCGCGCGTCGACAGCGGCGATAAGCTGCTCCTCGCTCCCATCCCAGGAGCGAAAATCCTCGGGCGCAGTATTCGGCCTCGTCCATGGGCACATCATGATGCAAACGAAACAGTTCGAGCCATTCTCCATGACAGCCGTGGAGTAGAAGCACTTATCGGCGTCGAAGATCCACTTTTCGTAACCATTGTATAGCTCTTTGGCGCCCTTGGAAATCGCGCTGCCGATGCAATGCTCGGCGCAAATGCCGCAACGGCCGCAGTACTCCTGAAGGCCGAAGTCGATAGGCTTGTCGGGCAGCAGCGGGGCGTCCGTCAGAATAGCTGTCGACTTGAAATCGGCGCCGAAGAAAGGATTCAGCGCAATGCCGATGCGGCTGGCTTCAGCGAGGCCGGCCTCTATGATGAGCGGAGGCATCTGGTTCTTGTTGACATGCAGGTCGGAACTCTCCGCGCCAAATCCCAGCATCTTGACATAGGAAAGCACGATTTCCGAAATCATAGTCAGATGCAGATAAGTCCGCTGAGCCGTCGCGTCTACAATCATGTCCTGCCCGTCGGTCGCCATCGTGGTAGCCCTGTCGTTCCTCTTCAAAAAGACGACGGCGTTCGGGTACTTATTCACATAAGGGTTCCCCTGCGCGTCGTCCGCGAAGAAGCAAGTGGGCGGCGCGACGCATACGCCGACAGCGTCCGCGCCGAGGAAGTACCCAAGAGCCTTGAGGTTGCGGCTCAGTGCCTTGGGGTCATCCGGGACGTCAAGCTTCGGGAGCGTCACGGGCGGCCTGCCGGGCTGTTTCCCCGGCTCCGACGGCGGCGTGTTCGCGATGCGCGAACGCACCTCGGATATCACGGCGCCGAGCGGGTAGCGGTGAATGAAGCCTGCCGCTTTCTCGGCAATCTCGGGCCCGTAGAGGCCGTTTCTTATTCTGACGGCAGCGTTGTCAGCTCTCATGCGCCGTTCGATTGGTCCGGGCATGGCGACGGTCGGCTTATCCACCCGCTTGAGAAGATGGTCCGGATACGGGCCCAACTGTCTGTCGTCCTTGAGTATCGCGTGCTTTTCGTAGTCGGTCATTTTTATACGCCTCCTTCAGAAGTATGCATGGTTGCTGTTCAGGCTGCAAAGGCTCCTAGACGCGTTACTGCAAGCTGGGCGACGAGGCCCGTGATGACGCCCGTGATGACGCTCACGGCGATAAGCAGCGGCAGCAGCAGCGCGATGGACGGCGTGCCCGTCACAAGCATAGCCGCCAGGATCTGCCCGACATTGTGGAATATCGCGCCGGCGACCCCGCAGACCCAAATCTGCCTCACAGTCACGATGCGCCTGAAAAGAGCCTGCGCCGCGAAAGCGAGCAGGCCGCCTGACAGGCTGTAGAGAAACGCCGTGAACCTCCCGGTGAACACAGCCCCGAGTATTATCCGGCCAATGAGGATCATCAAAGCGTCCGCCGCTGTCAAGTCGACACTACCCGCTGCCAGCGTGCGATCCTGCATTTGCGATCCTGGCGCGCGTTCTTCATGTGCGCTCGTCTTGCCCTTTGTGCCGATGGAGCCGTGCGGCGCGGGGGAACGCTTGCGATCGCCCTCTCCTACAGCGGAGCGTAAGCGCTCCTTTCTTGCCCTGCCCAGGAAAAGCGCGAAAAGGGTGACTATATTCGCGAGCCCGAGCTTTGCGCCTTGAACCGGCGCGGGCAGGGGGATTTGCGCCTCGACGATGAAGATTATCAGCGCAATGGCTGTAAGCGCAGCCATAAGCGCCAGCTTTCGGACAGGAAAACGCATGTCCGGCGCCCGCAGCGCTAGCCGACGACAGCGTCGACTTCGGACGCCGCCGGTGCGCTGCCCGAGCTCAGCTCAATGACAAGCTCGTGCGGAAGGCATACAAGCGGCGCCCCGCCGCCGCCGACCCAGCCCTGGTAAATGCACTGGCCATCCGGGCAATCGGACTGCGCGATGCAGATGCGCCCTTTGTCGACGAGGATGTGATTGCTGCCGGTCTCGCACTCGACGGTGAAGCCGTAAGGCTCCGCAACATCAGTCAAGTCTATCGTCCGGATTAGCTCGCCTTTTTGGTAGACAAGCGCTGTGTCTGCCGGTGAGTTGCCGAACACGAGGAGCACGACGATAGCTATCACGAACACGCCCACAGTATTGAGAATCCAATATCTCGTTTTCATATCCATAGTATACGCCTCGGGCAGCCGCCCTGTAAAGCGGAAAAAGCAAAAACCACGTTGCCGTTGGCGAAGCTTTGTGGTAGAATGGCTGCTAGCAACCATTCTACGTGATTTGGGCCGTGGCGCGGGACGCGCCACATGGCAAATTCTACCTTTCGCAGCGAAAGGCAGAATGGTTGCAAACAGCCAACAAAGCATATATCAAGGAGGCGTGCACTACGTGTTCAACAGGATGTTTCTTGAGCGCCTTGAGGAGCAAGGCCATTTAAACCCGCAGCAAGTCGCCGACGCGCTGGCGACGCAAAGGAGCACAAAAGTCAGACTCGGCACCCTAGCGATCGAAGCGCACATGATGACCGAGGAACAAGCCGAGACTATCAACAGGCAGCAGGCGGCGCAGAACGCGCACTTCGGCGAACTCGCGGTCAAGAACAAGTTCCTGTCCCAGGCGCAGCTCGCCTATCTCCTTGACATACAGCCGCGCGAGCACGTAGTCCTGAAACAGATATTGCACGACAAGCAATACATGCAGGCCGAAGCGGTCGAAGCGGAACTTGCCGCGTACAGGCAGGAGCTTGCCCTGAGCGACCGGGACTTCGAGCGCCTGCTCGACAACCACGTCAACACCTATGTCTCGAAGATAGCCGCGATAGACGGCTGGGAGAATCCTATACTGACGGTATACGCCAGGATTTTCCTCACGACAGTAATAAGGCTCGTCGATAAAGACATCGCGATAAGAAGAGCCTCATCAGTTACTGACGGCAGCATGCCTTATGCAATCTCCATCAGCCTCAAGGGCGACGCGACTAACGCGCTCGTCTTCTCCGCCGGGGATGTAGGCGGCGCGATCGAGTTTGCGGGGAAGTTCGCCGAGGGGTTCATGGGCACAACCATCGACGCCACGGACGAGATAGCGCGTGACGCGATGAAAGAGTTCCTCAACTGCGTCGGGGGGCTCTTCACGACGGAGCTTACGAGCAAGACTCACCTGAGCCTCGACATCGAAGTGCCGCAGTTCAGCGACAATTTCGCCGTGGAGAGCGAGGTTATCGCATTGCCGTTTTCCTGCCTGACAGGCGACTTCACGATTTTCATACATTGACATTACGAAAAGACCGCGCCCGCCCCTCACTCAGGGGCGGGCGCTGCTGTATTGTCTATAGGGGAGCGCGAATCGAACTCAATGCAGTTATAGCTATGCGGATTTCATCCCTACTTCGACTCCAGAGCTTTGAGGACATTGGCGGGCGTCGCGGGCAGGTCTACCCAGACGCCGATGGCGTTGTGGATAGCGATGATGGCCAGATGGGTGTTCGCCAGCGAATGGCTGATGCCGGAAGCGCCGTAAACCGCGTTGCCGGCGCGCGTCTCCAGGAAAGTTTTCTCCACAGGAGGCACATCGAGCATCGTCGGCTTCTTGTACTCGATCATGTTGTTATTGAGCTTGACCCCCGTGCGCTCGTCGAAGATATACTCCTCGAGCAACTGGCAGCCCTGGCTGAAATACATGACCTGGTCGATCTGGCTCTCCAGCGACGTCGGACGCAAAACCTTGCCGACATCGGCAACGACGCTGAAACGCAGCACCTCGACCTCGCCTGTCTCCGTATCGACGGCGACCTCGCAGAAAGCAGTATTCATGGTGTCGAGCTTCTTGCCGAAATAGCTCCAGATAGCAGTCGGCGGCCGGCCTGTATACGTCGCGACGACGTACTGGGTGACGGCCTGCTCGACCGGAAGCCCGACGGACGGGTCGCTCTTCAAGAAGATTCTGCCGCCATCGTAATCCAGCTCGTCGGCCTTGTGCCCCTTGAGCGGGTTCTCGCCCTGCCACGACATCGGGCCCTTCATCGCAGGCGGGAACGGCGTCTCCGCCTCTCTCGCCGCAGCCTCGATGACGAGCTTCTTAAACTCGTGCACGCACTCCTTCATAGCCCAAGCCGAAGCAGTGCTGCCATCCGAGCCGCCCCCGACGGGCGTGAACGCCTCCCTGTAGTCAAACTCGACCTCGACGTCGTCATAGCCGATCCCGAGTTCTTCCGCTATGACCATGACGTTGCACTCGACAGCGAAAATACCGGTGACCGGCCCCTGCGTCGGCAGGAACACTTTGCCTTTGCGCAGCTCGAGCTTGCACTCATAACCGGATACCGCGTGGCGCGGGCTCTGCTGGAAGCGGAACGAGGAGCCGTGGTAGCGCCCGTCGGGCAGCTTCTTGGCGCCGCTGGGGTGCGAGCTCCATTTCATATCGCTTCTGCCCGTCTCAAGGCACTCCTCGAAACTGGGCACAGGGTTCCTGTCGTCCTGGGAGTCAGGGCCGTGGATATTCAGCTTCGCGATATCCATAGGATCCTTGCCGAGCTTCTCTGCGACCAGGTAGATCGCCATAGTGCCCGAGTCCCAGTTGAAGGGGCAGTGCTGCCCGCTCAGGAACATCCTTCCCCGGTTTGAATCGACGATGTCCATCCTTTGGCGGATATTGACGCACTTCAGGAAAGGGTAAGGCCCGTATGCCTGGTCGCCCGAAGTGGCGAACATGACAGTCCCGTGAATGCCGCCGTCCGCGACCGAATAGTCGTCGATGGCGGTGATTTCGCCCTCGTCGGTGTAGCCGATTTTTACGTACATATATCTCTGGTTCATCAGGAAGTCGAAGGTCTCCTCGCGCGTCTCGGTGCACCTGACCGGACGCCCCGTGCGCCTTGCCAGCAGGGGGGTAATCTCCTGAGACCTACGCATGCCCCAGTCGCAGTACTTCCCGCCCTGGAAAAGCCCCTCCTGAACAGTCTGCTCGATGGGGATCTTGTACATTGGGAGGATATTCGCCAGGCGCTGAACCGCGCCTTCGATGTGCAGGATCTCCTCGTCGCGGTACGGCTCGTGCGTCCACCACGCGACGGACGCCGCAGGGTTCGGCATATGCGACGCGAAGCTTGGCAGCATGAGCTGGAACTCGAGGGTATTCGGCGCCTCGCCCATAGCCTTGTCGACGTCGCCGTCGATCTTCTCGGCGTAAGTAACGTTGCCGTGCCTCTTGTCGTCCACGGGGCCCCTCATGCCGAACGCGGGGTATAGCTTGTCTTTCGGGCGGACGGTCGGGGAATCCGGCTCCATGCCTTTTAGGATGTCGACGACATGCGGCAGCACTTCCCACTCGACGTCCAGGAGCTCAAGAGCCTCCTCGCAGATGTCCTCGTCCTCCGCGACCACAATCACGGCTACTTCGACGCCTTCTTTGTCCGCGTAGTCGTCGAGCCACGGCCTGCCCTGCGGCCTGAGGCTTTTGATGTCTTCATCTTCCCAGGTGACGATGTCGACGACGCCCGGGAGCGCCAGTGCCTTCGACGTGTCCACGCTGAGCACCCGCGCGTTGCCGTAGGGGCTGCGCAGGAACTTCGCGTGGAGCATGTCCGGCAAGACATAGTCGACTCCATACTTCGCGAGCCCCGTCGCAAGGGCCCTGGACACCTTGCCGGGCAGGTTGTGCTGACCGACGACTTTGAAGTCCTCTCTTAAACCGTTGACGCCTGCATAATCGGGCATTTAATGCACCCCTCTCCTTTATACTGTTGTTCACGTTATAGTTGCTGGTTTCAGCAGTCATACCCACATAGTATCTTTATTACATCATTGATCCTCAGGTCGTTTAGCAAGGTATAATCGGTAGTCTCATGCATGTGGATTGCAATATTATCAACGAGGAAGGGCGCATACCGGAAGAATGCAACACACGCCGCTCCCGGAGAGAGCTGTGTTACCCTACGCAAAACTAACCGTATGTGTTCCCGAATTGCCTCATTGCGGGCAGGATCACGCGGGCGATGATGGCCGCTGCCTGCGCCCGGATAATGTTTGTATCCGGCGCGAACGTGCCGGCTGAATCGTTGCCTGTGAGTACGCCTGCCTCGTAGAGCATTACTATCTCATCGCGGTATAGCGTGCTCGCGCCAACGTCGGGCAGGGAGTTCACCGCGTTGACCGCCTCAAACTCCGCTTCGGGCAAAGAGCGCGAGAAGATGTATGCCATCTCGGCGCGCGTGGCGGGCCTCTCGTAGCCTCCCGCGAACATGCCGTCCTCGATGATCCCGTTTTCAATGGCGTACCTGACGAACCCGTCGTACCAGAGTTCGCCCTCTTCAAGCGTCAGTTCATTCTTGAAGTATATGACATGCACACGCACAGCAATCGTTATTGCTTCGGACAGCTTGATGTCGCCGGTCGGGTTGAAGATGCCGGCGCCGGCGCCCTGCATGAGCCCGTACTCGTACGCTCCGGCTATGGACTTCTGGTTGTTGAACCCGTACCACTGGCTCTCGTCCACGTCCGTGAACATGCCGGGGGTATACAACCAAGTGGCGATGAAGTTTGCCATAGAACCAGCAGCCACTATGCCCGGCATCGTAGCGGTGGCTTCGTTTGAGTAATCCGAGTACTCGTCGGTGACGGCAGAGTAGACGCGCAGCCTGTAAACGTATGTCTTGCCGCCTTTCGCTGATTCGTCAACCCACGTCGACACATCAGCGGCCAAGGCCGCGCATTCGATAAAGTCCCCGTCGCCTTCTTTGCGCTCGATGAAGATTTGGTCGTCCGCGTGCGTAGAGCTAAAAGTATTCAGCCACTTCATCTTAACGCCGCTATCGCCCGGCGACACGCCGAAGTCGGTGGGTGCGGATGGAGTGGTGATGTTCTGAGGATGGAAGATAAAACTCTCGCCGTCCCATGACGAAAAACCGTAGACAGCGCTTTCGTTTGGTATAGAGTTGCCGGAACAGTCAACGAGTATTAGGTTCGAGAGCCCTGTCAAGTTCAGGCTCGTCAGCAGGTTATCGGAACACTGCAGTTGCTTTAAAGTAAGCGGCAGCTCCGGCAGCGACGTCAGCTTGTTATTGCTGCAAAAAAGCTCGATCAGGCTTGACGGAAGCGCAGGCAGAGAATCTATCAGGTTGTCGGAGCATATCAAATACCTTAATGCATGCGGCAGCTCCGGCAGCGACGTCAGCTCGTTGCCGACGCACGTAAGCGAACGCAAAGAGGATGGCAGCGTTGGCAACGCTGTCAACCGGTTATTCGAGCAATCAAGCTCCCCGAGCCCGGCCGGCAACTCCGGCAGCGCGGTCAACCGGTTGCCGGAACAGTTAACGAACTCTAGGTCCGGGAACCCTGTCCAGTTCAGGCTCGTCAGCAGGTTATCGGAACAATCGAGATAGTACATAGAATCCACGAAGCCCGGCAGCGACTCAAGCTTGTTATTGCCGCAGGCAAGCTCGTACAGGCCCGGCGGCAGTGCAGGCAGACTCTCAATCAGGTTATCGGAGCATATCAAATACCTTAATGCATGCGGCAGCTCCGGCAGCGACGTCAGCTCGTTGCCGTCGCACCAAAGCATAAGCAAAGAGGCCGGCAGCGGCGGCAACGCTGTCAACCGGTTATTCGTGCAATCAAACTCCTTGAGCCCGGCCGGCAACGCCGGCGGCAACGTCAGTTCGTTGTTGGGACATATTAGATAATCCAAACCGGCCGGCAGCGGCGCGAGCCACGTCAGTTTGTTGCCCCCGCACCACAGACCGGTCAGCGAAGCCGGTAGCTGCGGTATCGACCCAAGCAGATTGTCCTCGCAATCCAGAGTCTGTAAGCTGGTGAAGTACTCAATGCCGGATAAGGACACTATCTCCTTGCTGTTTGCATAGAGCCCAAGCAACGGCGCAACGTCTGTATCGTATATCGCCGCCGGGCTGGTCTTACCTATCATGCTGTAAACTACAGCGCGGAACTTATGGTCGGTAAACTTTGAGGTGATGTCTACGGGTGCCGCTTTCGCAGGCGCAGCAGTCCATGTCAGGCACGAGGCCATAAGCAAGACAGCAAGCACCGGAGATATACATTTTCTAAATACGCGCATACGATCAGCTCCTTTGTCTATCAGGTACTATAGCACAAAAAACGCAAAAAGTACAGAAATCAGCAGAGAACTATTACACCTGAAGAACGTGTGTTTTTCAGGTGTAACGTTTTTGATAAGCTGCGCGCTTATTATCCCAGCACGCGCTTTAAAAACTGCCCGGTATGGCTGTGCCCGCACAAAGTCGCCTCCTCGGGCGTGCCCTCGAACAGCACCTCGCCGCCCGCCTCGCCGCCCTCCGGGCCAAGGTCTATGATATGGTCGGCAGTCTTTATCACGTCGAGATTATGCTCGATCACGACGACAGTGTTCCCCGCGTCGGAGAACCTGTCCAGAACCTCGATCAAGCGGTGGACGTCGGCCGTGTGCAGCCCCGTCGTAGGCTCGTCGAGGACGTAGAAAGTGTTGCCTGTGGAACGCTTCGAAAGCTCCGTCGCCAGCTTGACCCGCTGCGCCTCGCCGCCCGAAAGCGTGGTGGAAGGCTGCCCGAGCTTGATATATCCGAGCCCGACGTCCGCGAGAGTCACGAGCTTCTGCCTTATCCTGGGGAGGTTCTCGAAAAACCCCAGAGCCTCGTCAACGGTCATATCGAGCACTTCGGAAATGTTCCTGCCCTTGTATCGGACCTCCAGCGTCTCGCGGTTGTAACGCTTGCCCTTGCAGACCTCGCAAGGCACATAGATGTCCGGCAAAAAGTGCATCTCGATCTTGATGAGCCCGTCGCCCGCGCACGACTCGCAGCGGCCCCCCCTGACATTGAAGGAGAAACGCCCCGAGGAGTACCCCCTCGCGCGCGCGTCCTGCGTTGAGGCGAATAAATCCCTGACGTCGCCAAAGACGCCCGTGTATGTCGCTGCGTTGGAGCGCGGAGTGCGCCCTATGGGCGACTGGTCGATGTTGATGACCTTATCAAGGAACTCCATGCCGTCGATGCGCTCGTGCTTGCCCGCGCGGGTGCGCGCGCCGTTGAGCTCCGAGGCGAGCGCCTTGTAGACGACCTCGTTAATAAGCGAAGACTTTCCGCTGCCGGAAACACCGGTTACGCAAGTCATCACCCCGAGCGGAATCGAAACTGTCAGATTCTTAAGGTTATTCTCGCAAGCGCCCCTCACGACGAGCGCCTTTCCCGACCCCTGCCGCCGCAAAGGAGGCACGGGGATTCTTTTCGCCCCGCTCAAGTACTGCCCCGTTACCGACTCCTTGCAGGCGATGATGTCCTCCGCGCTGCCGGCGCAAATCACTTCGCCGCCATGCACTCCCGCGCCCGGGCCTACGTCCACAATATAATCCGCCGAGCGGATAGTCTCCTCGTCATGCTCGACGACGAGCAGCGTGTTGCCCAGGTCGCGCAAACGCCCGAGCATGTTCAGCAGCTTTATGTTGTCGCGCTGGTGCAGCCCGATGGAAGGCTCGTCCAGTATGTACAAGACGCCCATGAGCGAAGAGCCGATCTGCGTCGCCAGCCTGATGCGCTGGCTCTCGCCGCCCGAGAGGCTCCCGGCCTGGCGGCTGAGCGTAAGGTACTCAAGGCCGACGCTGCGCAGGAAGCCCAGCCGCTCGCGGATCTCTTTGAGGATGCGCCGCGCGATCATCTCCTCTTTCTCCGTCAGGACAAGCCCGTCTACGAAGTTCAGCGCGCCGACGATAGACTTCTCCGTGAGCTCAGCGATGCTCAACCCCCCGACCGTGACGGCAAGGACCTCTTTCTTGAGGCGCTTGCCCGCGCAATCGGGGCAGGGGTGCTCGGACATATAACTCTCGAGTTCCCAGCGCATAGACGTGCTTTGCGTTTCCTTGTACCGCCGCTCGAGATTGTTCACAATCCCTTCGAAAGGCTGCGTCAGCACGCCCTTGCCGCGCGGCTGATCATAGTGGAGAGTCAGTTTCTCGCCCTTGGTGCCGTACAGGATGACGTCGAGTATCTCCGCGGAAAGGTTCTTTATAGGCGCGGAAAGGCTGAATGCGTACCTTTTTGACAGCGCTTCGAAGTACATCCTCGATATGCCGTCGCTCTTCACGCTCCCCCAGCCCGAAGCGACGATGCCGCCGTCTTCGATAGATAGCGAGGCGTTCGGGATAATGATAGCCGGGTCGACGCGCAGTTGCGTGCCCAGCCCCGTGCACGACGGGCACGCGCCGTAAGGGTTATTGAACGAGAAGAGCCTCGGCGTCAGTTCTTCGATAGAAACGCCGCAATCTTCGCAGGCGTAGTTTTGCGAAAAGAGCAGCTCCCGGTCCTCGCCCGTCACGTCGACGATCAACAGGCCGCCCGAGAGCGTCAGCGCCGTCTCCACGGAGTCGGTGAGCCGCCTCACGACGTCTTCTTTGATGACGAGGCGGTCGACTATCACCTCGATGTCGTGCTTCTTGTTTTTGTCGAGCTTGATCTCCTCAGTCAGGTCGTAGATGCTGCCGTCGGCGCGCACGCGGACGTAGCCGCTCCTTCGCATATCCTCAAAGACCTTCTGGTACTCGCCCTTCCTGGCGCGCACGACCGGCGCCATGATCTGTATCCTCGCGGCCTCGGGGAGGGTCATTACGCTGTCTACAATCTGGTCGACCGACTGCTGCTTGATCTCCTTGCCGCATTGCGGGCAATGCGGGATGCCTATCCTCGCCCAGAGCAGGCGCAGGTAGTCGTAAATCTCTGTGACGGTTCCGACTGTCGAGCGCGGGTTGCGGCTCGTCGTTTTCTGGTCGATCGAAATCGCGGGGGAAAGGCCTTCGATATAGTCGACGTCGGGCTTTTCCATCTGCCCGAGGAACTGGCGCGCGTAGGCGGATAGCGACTCGACATAGCGGCGCTGGCCTTCGGCGTAGATGGTGTCGAAAGCCAGCGAGGACTTCCCGCTGCCGGATATGCCCGTCATGACGATGAGCTTATCGCGCGGGATCTCCACGTCGATGTTCTTGAGGTTGTTCTCCCTCGCGCCCTTGATATAAATACTGTTATGCACTGTTTGCAACTATCCTTTTTAAATGAATGTCAATAGGCAGGTGAATGCTGTGAGTTGACATTGTAAACGCGACCACAACTCCTAACTACTAACTCCTAACTATTAACTCCTAACTATTAACTCCTAAGGTACCAGTTCTCCGAACGGCGTTGACAATACCGTCGCGCCTGTCCTGAAGTAATAATCCAGCACGTTGCGCGCAATCGACATGATGGCCGAACCTGAACCGCCCTTCTCGACGACGACAGAGATCGCTATCTCAGGATTCTCCGCCGGCGCGTAGCAGACGAAGACGCCGTTGTTGATGTCCTGCGACTCGACCTGCACCGTGCCGGTCTTCGCCGCGACCTTGATTGGGTAATCGGCGAACTCGCGCGCGGCAGTGCCGACGCCCGGCGTCCTTGTGACTGCGCGCATGCCCTCCTGGAGGATCTGGATGTACTCCGTCTCCTCGATGACATGCACCGCTTCAGGCGTATGGACGTACAGCAGTTCAGACAAATCGGCGCTCTTGATCCTGCGCAAAAGAGTGAGCGAGTAGCGCGTACCGCCATTGGCAATGGTAGCAGCGTAATTGGCGAGCTGGAGCGGGGTGAACTTGTTGTGCCCCTGGCCGAAAGCCGTCATAAGCGTGTCGGCCGAGTACCAACCGTCATGGAGGGCATTCATCTTATACTCAGGCGACGAGAGGATACCGGCCCTTTCCGGCACCTCGATGCCGGTCTTCTGCCCCAGGCCGAACTCGCTTGCCGCGGCGGCGAGCGTGTAGCCTGCAGCGGCGGATATCGTAATATCGCGCTCCTCCGCAAGCTCTACGGGGTTGAGCCTGTCGGAGACGGCTATGAAGAAGTAGTTACAGGAGCGCTCGAGGGCATTGACGACGTTCAGCGGCCCGTGCCCCACGCCTGATGAAGGGTAGATCCAGCATGAAGGCGCGTACCCGGTTCCATCTCCTATGTACTTATCGTACTTGCCGACGTCGTCGATCTCCGTCCAGCGCCCGATCACGCCCTCGCGCAAGCCGCAGAAAGCAGTCACCATCTTGAACGTTGAGCCGGGGTAGTACTGCCCCTGCGCGGCGCGGTCGTAGAGGGGATTCGTCGGGTCGGAGTTCAGGAACGCGAAGTTCTGGAACAGCGTCGCCCTGTCGAAAGTCGGGTACGAAGCGGATGCCAGCAGCTCGCCGGTCCAAACGTTGGTGATGACTACGGCTCCGCCGGGGATCTTCTCGGTTTCATCCTCTATCTCCGCGTTGCTGCTCTCGATGAATAGCCGCAGCGCGTCCTCCGTCGCCTCCTGCAGCCCTATGTCCATAGTCAGGTACACGTTCCTGCCGGGAACTGGCTCGCTTTTCGTCGTCACGCTCAGCACAGCGCCTGTGCTGCTGCTGGTGATGGACTGCGAGCCGTCCACGCCGTGGAGTATATCCTCGAACGCCAGCTCCGCGCCTGTCTGGCCGACCAGCGCGTCCATCGGGTAGCCGAGCTGCGAGTACTTCTCGAGCTGCGCGGGCGACATAGAGCTGATGTAGCCCAGCAGATGGGCCGCGTATGAAGTGTGGTACTCCCGCACATAGCCGACCTCGACGTTCACGCCGACAAGCGCGCGCTCCTCGACCAGCGAGACGAAGGAGGGGCTCACGTCTGATGCGAAGACGTAGGGCGCGAGGTTCTGGATAATATTCCTGATTTCGAGCTCATAGCGGACGCCGATGATGAGCCGCGCCTCCGATATGCCCACGGTATAGTCGATGCGGTAGTGGCCGCGCAACCACGCCAGCAAGTCCGATTCGGAGATATCCGGGTCGAGCCTCGCTTCGTAGTACTCGAAGTACCTGCCCAGCCTCGACCTTTGCGAAGCGGTCATTTCGGACAGGTAAGTGAACGGCGCGCCGCGCGTGATGGGAAGGGTGTCGATGTATGCGACGTCTTCATCCATGGCGGCGAAGATGAGCTCCTGGATTATCGCGTTCATGTCCGGGGCTGCGGTCAGGGCGAGCCAGTCGAGGGTGATGTTGTAGGTAGGCCTGCCGGAAGCGAGCAGCACGCCGTTGCGGTCGTATATGTTCCCGCGCGAGGCCGTCAGCGTCTGCGTGCGCGATACGGTCACGCGGGGGTAGAGCTGCTCCTCAGCGGGGCGGGTGTCGTATACCTGCAGTTTGTATAGTGCAGAAACGAATATAGTCGAGATTGCAGCCATGAAGGCCAGGATGAACCCGACCCGCAACGGCTTGTACAGTTTTTGCATGGTTATGGCTCCTTTCGAGGGGGGTGCCTGTCTTTTATTTATGAAGCGCTTGACACGAAATAGTTGCAATTACACCAGTACGCCGGCGCGTATGCCGAGCGAGCGCACGAAAAACCACAACGGGAACGTGAACACGAGCGAGTAGACAGTCTGCTGCGCAGCGGTCACCAGCAGGAGCCTGATCGGGACTCCCTGGAAGAAGAACAAGGGGAACATCTGCACAAACGCCGAGAGTATCAGCACGGCAGCGCTGCACAGGAAGAACGAGCCGAACTTCCTTGTGAGGACTGTATCCGTGAGCATGCCGACGGCTATCCCCGAGATAGTGAGGACGACGGTAAAGAGCCCGGTCGGGTTGCCTAGGGAAATGTCGCAGAATATCCCCGCGAAAAGGCCCGAGACGCCGCCGGCCACCCGCCCCTGGCAAACAGCTACGCCCGTGCATACAATCGGCAGCAAAAGCGGGGCAAGTCCGAACAGCCTGAGGTACGGGAATATCATCCCCTGGAATACGTAAACGGTCGTGAGAAGCAAAGCATGCAGCAAAAGCATGAATGTGATAGAGAGGTTTCTTCGCAATGTTCGTCTGCTGATGGCTTTTCACAACCTTTCATAGTGTGGTATGCGGCGCTATAAACTACTGCTCCGCGACGTCGAAAGCGGTGATTACGTTTACGTAGAGCACAGTATCGAGAGGCAGCATCGGGCGGATCGTCGCATACTGGCCAATGCCCGTGGGGTGGTTGAAGACCTCCACGACCTCGCCGATGACAAGGCCGGGAGGGTAGACGCCACCGTAGCCGGAAGTGACGATCGTATCGCCGGGCAGCACAGGGTACTCGCCCTCGATGTGGTCAAGCTTAAGGAGCCCGCGGTGCATGAGCGTGAAATCACCCTTTGCGGTCGCGGAGTTTCCGCTGTCGCCTATGTTCACTGCGGCGGAAAACGTTGTGTCGAGGATAGTCACGACGGTTGACTGGTTTGCCCCGACGTCGCTGACCTTGCCGATAAGGGCGCCGTACTCCGTGACGACGCCGTTGCCTGCGACTATCTCGGAGTTGTCCGAGCCGATGTTTATCGTGAAGGACGAAGACCAGTTGGAAGAGCTGGGGGTTACTATGAGAGCCGGCGCGTAGACATGGCCGGAGTTCTTCTCGCTGAGGTCGAGCAGCAGGTAGAGCCGCTTCACCTCAGCCTCAAGCTCCGCAGCTTCGCCGGCAGTCTCTTTGAGCGCAGCCAGCTCCTTCAGGACATCCTGGTAGTCCTCAAGTAGCTTTTCGTACTTGTAGATGCTGCCATAGATCCCCTCAAAAGTCCGCGCGACGGAAGACGCCCAGGCTTTAAGCGGCCTTGCGACTGCGTTCGCGACTCCGGTCACGGGCCCGCTGCTGCCGAACGCGCTGACGAACACAAGCGTCACCAAGGCGACCAGCACCGCGATGACAGCTATCAGCACTGTCTTTCTGTCCAATAAAGCTTTCAAAAAATGTCCCTCTCAAGCAGTCTTCTTATACAGTCTTAAACAGCGCTCCGCGCGTGTAGCCCGAAGGCTCGTAGTCGCCTTCGCCCATATATCGCCTCAGCACGGCGGCGCACTCGATAGCGTTCTCCGTCGTAAAACTAAGCCGCTCCGCCCAAAGGCCCACGCCGGAGGTCGCGCGGCGCCTGTTTGCCATGAACAGCTTTTTCGCGTGGAGCACCACGTTCCTGCAGCCGAAATCCGGCACGATAGGGTACACGGAACCGCCGCTGTCAGTCAGGCCGGAGAAATTCTCGCAGGTGCAAACACCTGTGATGTTGCGCACGATGCAGTTCTCCGTTATCATCAAAGGCTGGCGCCCGTAGACTATCAGCTCCGTGTCGAGCGGCTTTGGCATATCCCGTATCTCCGCAAGGCTGAGCTCGACCGACAGGACTGCGGACTTCATGCGAAGGTCGCGCAGCACCCGGAGAGTTTCGGAGTTGAAGACATTGAGGCCGGAGTCGCCCCTGACGTCCATGCCGTGCCCTGCGGCGAACAGGACGTGCCCGAGGTTGCCGACGAGAGCTTCTGTGACATTATGCTCGACGGCGCGCGAGAGGGCTTCTGATACCCTCTTCCTCTCATTGTCGTGGATGATCTGCGGCAGCGCGGCCACGACTGTTATATCCTCATTTTGCGCGAAATCGCGGACTGCGGGCAGGTCGAAGTCAAGCTCGAGCACCGGGATGTAGACGATTTTCGGGCGAAGCTGTTCCATTTCAGCCGATAACTGGTCGGCCCTCATTACAGAGACTGTCAGTATGGGCAGTTCCTCGCGGCCTGCAGGCGACGAGTCGGGCGTGAACTCGCCCTCTGCCCGGTCCGGGACTATCTTGCGCTGGTCGAGTATCTCCGAGAGCAGGTTCCTGCGCATGTCGTTGAACGCCGATATCGACAGGGACAGCCCCGGTTCGACAGTCCCTTTGACTCCCGCGCAGATGAACGGAGTGCCGCTCGTCTTGTGGAGCTGCGTCTGCAGCGCCGCGACGGATAGCTCTTTATGGAATGCGGTATCCGGCAAGGGGCCGTAGACAACTGCGGAGTTCTTCCTGTCGTCCTCAGCCGCGAGCTTGACGCGCTTGCCTTCGCTGACTGTGCCGACGAACCTGACAGGGACCCGCTGGAACTCCCCGTTGAGGTAGTTCCTGCGCGCCGTCGAAAAGATAATCGAGTCGTCCTTTTCTATATCGAGCTCTTCGGCGAGCATGTCGACGCCGAGCTTTTCTGTGTAGTAGCCGTCCGTGAAGCCATGCCTTGAGAAGGCTTTGCGCATAGCGGCTATCTCTTCCTGCGCAGGCATTTTGCCGCTTCTGGTCGCCTTGGAGTAGACCCCTGTGACAATGGCGGCGTACTCGGAGCGCTCCTCGCGGCCTTCGATGCGGACCGCTGCGACGCCTATCACTTCGAGGTCGGTCATGTAGCGGGCGAGGCAATGGTCCTTCAGGCTGAGGGGGCGGCCCGCGTCGTGGCCCCCTGTGTTGTAGATTTCCCTGCACGGGCGCGCGCACTCCCCGCGGTGGTCGCTGCCGTTTGCTGTCAGGGAGCTCAGGTAGCACTGGCCGGAGTAGCTGATGCACGATGAGCCGTGGACGAATACTTCGATATCTATCGGGGAGTTCCTGCATATATATGCGAGCTTCCTGCGCGAGAGCTCGCGCGACACTATGACCCGCTTCATGCCGAGTGCTGCGGCCATCTTGACCCCTTCGACGTTGTGGATGCACATCTGCTCGCCGGCATAGACGGGCACGTCCGGCGCGGATTTGCGTATCGCCATGAGCACGCCCAGGTCCTGCACGACGACGGCGTCGACCCCGAGCCGGCACGCTTCTTTCGCGAGCTCGGCGGCTTCGCTGAGTTCGCGGTTGTACGCGAGGGTGTCGAGCGTCAGATATGTCCGCACTCCCCTGACGCGGCAATACTCCAGCGCGCGCCCGAACTCGTCGCGCGTGAAGTTGGCTGCGTTTTTATCTGCGTTAAGTTCGCTGAATCCCAGGCATACGGCGTCGGCGCCGTTCTGGACGGCTGCGATGACGGCTTCCGGGGAGCCGGCGGGAGAGACTATTTCAAGCATGAGTTCCACCGTATCATGGCGTGGTTGTTGCGAGTTCATTGCGGTTTCTATGCGAGAGCAACATGGTATTCTACCACATCCCTGACGCGATTTCTATAGAATTTTTATTAATAACCTTAACCCGGCCCTACAGATTGCTGAACTGGCTGTTGTACAGCTCGGCGTAGAAGCCCTTGCTCGCGAGCAGGCCCTCGTGCGTGCCGCTCTCGATGACGTCGCCCTCGTTTAACACGAGGATCACATCCGCGTTCCTTATCGTCGAAAGCCTGTGGGCGATGACGAACGACGTCCTCCCGGCCATCAGCTTGTCCATAGCGCCCTGAATCAGCGCCTCAGTGCGCGTATCGACCGAGCTTGTGGCTTCGTCGAGGATCAGCATCGGGGCATTCTGGATCATGGCCCTCGCAATCGTGAGAAGCTGCTTTTGCCCCTCGGAAAGGCTCAGCCTGCTGTCGAGCATAGTGTCTCGGCCCAGGGGCAGCGTGCTGATATAGTGGTCAAGCCCGACAGCTTTGAACACCCTATCGACATCCTCGTCGGTCACACCGCGCTTGTTGTAGATGATATTCTCCTTGATCGTACCCTCGAAGAGCCACGTGTCCTGCAGGACCATGCCGAACTGGCTGTGGACGCCGCTTCTCGCTATCGAGCTGATAGGGACGCCGTCGATGGTGATATCCCCGCCGTCAGGCTCATAAAAACGCATGATGAGATTGACGATGGTAGTCTTCCCGGCGCCGGTCGGCCCGACGATCGCCACTTTCTGCCCCGCCTTGATATCTGCGGAGAAATCGTGGATAACCGTCTTATCTTTGCTATATCCGAAGCGAACGTTCCTGAACGAAATATCGCCCTTGACGCCTGTGAGAGCCTGCGTCTTCGCGCTCTCGTCGGGCAGTTCCTCTTCGCCCAAAAGCTCGAAGACGCGCTCGCTCGCGGCCGTAGTGCTCTGCAGGCCGGGCACGGTCTCGGCTATATGCGTGAGCGCCTGGGTAAACTGGTTGACATACAGTATGAAGGCGACGATGACGCCGAAGGATATCGTCTCGCGCATCGCCAGGATCGCCCCGCCGACGCAGATTGCGACATAGGCGAGGCTGCCGGAAAAGTTCATCAGCGGGGTAATGAACCCCGAGACGAACGACGCCTTCCACGCGGCGTTGTACAGCTTGCCGTTCATGTCGTCGAACTCCGACTTGGCCGCTTCGATGTTGTTGTACGACGCGACGATATCATGCCCGGAGTACACTTCCTCGATATGCCCGTTTACGGCGCCTATCCCGCTCTGCTGCGCCCTGAAGTACTTCTTTGAGCGCGACATGACGGCTTTGGAGCTGAGAAAGCCGAACATGCTCATGGCGATGGCAACGAGCGACAGTATCCAGTTCGTCAGGAACATCATAAGTATCGCGCCGACGAACAGGGTTATCGACGATATGAGCATGCCGATATTCTGGTTGAGCGTCTGCCCGATCGTATCTACGTCGTTCGTCACGCGGCTGATTATATCGCCGATGCTCACGCGGTCGAAGAACTTCAGCGGCAGCCGGTTGATCTTGTGCAGGATGGCTGAGCGCATGCTCCTCGAAATCCTCGCCGTGATCGTAGCCATGATGAAGTTCTGCAGGAAGCCAAGCAGGGCGGAACACGCGAACAGGAGGATCAGTATCACCGCGATGCGCCAGACGGCGCTTATATTGAGGCTCCCCGTCAGGCCGATTTTCACTTCGTCTACAAGAGCGCTCATCCAGCCCGGGCTGATGACCTGGAGGACATTGCCCGCGATGGTGAATACCACGGCGATAATGATGCCCGCCAGGTGGTTCTTGCAGTAAGCTATAAGCTTTCTCCACGTGGAGCTGTAATTGCCGACGTCCTCGGGCAGCGCCCCGAAATGGGAGATGCCCATCGCCACGCCTTCGAGCCTCTTGGCTTCGTTTTCGTTGTTGCTTTGATTATTGCTCATCTTCGCCATGCCTCCTTCCGCCAAGCTCTTCCTCGCTCAGTTGCGACTGTGCTATCTCCCTGTAGACGCCGCACTCCTTAAGCAGCTCGCTGTGCACTCCCTGGCCCGCTATCCTGCCGTCGTCGAGCACGATGATCTTATCGGCATCCATGATGGAGCTTATGCGCTGCGCCACTATCAGCTTGGTCACGCCCTGCGCCGCGCCCTGCGCCGCGCCCTGCGTTATGCCCTGCGCTGCGCCTTGCGCTGCGCCCTGAGCCGCGCCCTGAGCCGCGCTGTTCATCGCGCCCCGCAGGTCGCGCTCCGTCTTGTAATCCAGAGCGGAGAAGGAGTCGTCGAAAATGAGAATCTCCGGCTGCCTGCACACGGCGCGCGCTATGCACAAACGCTGCCGCTGCCCGCCGGAGAAATTGCTGCCGCCCTGGGCTATCGCGGCTGCGTATCCGTCTTCAAGGCTCTCTACGAAGCCCTCAGCCTGCGCGGTCCTCAAGGCGCGGCCGACATCCTCGTCGGAGTACCCGCCCTTGCCGTTGTCGCCGTACGCGACGTTGGACCTTACCGTCCCCCTGAACAATACCGAGCGCTGCGGGGTATACCCTATCCTGTTATACATTTTACGCTTCACATATTGCTTAACATTGACGCCCTGAATGAGAATCTCGCCTTCGGAGATGTCGTAAAACCGCATCAGCAGGCTCATCAGCGTGGACTTCCCGCTGCCGGTCGAGCCAATGAACGCGACTGTCTCGCCGCGCCTCACAGTAAAGCTTATGTCTTTCAAAACGTCATCGGCTGCGCCCGGATAGCGAAAGCTGAGGTTATTCACCGCGATGACCGCATCGGCGCCCGCATCCCCTTCTTCGACGGTTCCATCCTTGACGGATGGCTCGGTAGCCAGCACTTCGTTGATGCGCCCCGCTGAGACGGATGCCCTCGGGATCCTCGGCAGGACCTTCGTCGTAAACTTGACCGCCGACATCAGCACCCCCACATAAGACGAGAACACCACGATATCCGAAAAGACCGTGAGGGCGTTCCCTGTGCCCGCGGCAGCCTTTATCAGGTAAGCGCCGATGATGTAGACGGCTATGTTGAGCCCGTTCGTCGCAATCGAGTTGAAAGGCGACATCGCCACCATAGTCCTGTTCGTCTTGAGGTCCGTCGACGTGAACGCTTCATTTGCGCTTTCGGACTTCGCAGTCTGATAACCCTCCGCGTTATACGCGCGGACTATGCTTCGGCCTGTCAGGCTCTCGCGGATCGTCAGGTTCTGGCGGTCGACCAGCGGCTGCATTTTGCGAAACTCGGGCAGCACGACCCGCATGACGATAGTGACCACGATCGCTATCAGCATGATGGACGCGGCGGTGGCTAGAGTCCACCGGTAGTTCATGCCTGAAATCTTGATTATCCCGCCTACGACCAGAATCGGGACTTTCAGGAGCATCTGCAGCCCCGCCATCGTGAGCGTCTGCACCTGCGTGATGTCGTTCGTGGAGCGCGTGATCAGGCTCGACGACGTGAAGCGGCCTATATCCTCTTGCGTAAATGCCGCGACTTTGTCGTAGACCATGCCGCGCAGCCTGGCGGCCAGAGCCGCCGAGACCCGCGATGCGAAGAAGCTGATCGCGATTACGCAGGCGAGGCTCCCCAGCGCGAAGAGGATCATGTATACGCCCGGTCTCCATATTTCGCTGACCGGCGTCCCCGGGGTCTGCACGAGCCTCGTGATTCGTGCCATGAAGTCCGGCAGCGTGTAGTCAAGCCATATCTGCGCAAGCGCGAGCACGAATACCGCCGCAGCCTGCGCCCATTCAACCGGCTTGAGGTATTTCAACAGTTTGAGCATCAAGCCACCCCCCTTAGTGCAAGTATATCAGAAGCAGCGATAGCAAGCAAGACGCAGTTCTTCAATGTGAGGGGCAACTGAACCATTATAATCAGGAGGATAATAGCCGATTAGCATCAATATCGTGAAAGTTATATATCAAAACTCTTGACATTACATGGAGAACAGTTTAGTATTCGGACATGAAAACGAACACAAAAATCGTGAATGATGCTTTCGCGGAAATCGGAGAGCACATCAAGACATGGCGCAGGCTCTACAAACTCAAAGCGTCGCAGGTGGCGGAGCGCGCCGGCATCTCACAAGGGACGCTGCACAAAATTGAGAGCGGAGACCATTCAATAAGCACCTCAGCATTCCTCGAAGTCGCAAGGAGCCTGGGCTTGCTGGACGCGCTTACCGAAAGCCTTGATCCGCTCAACACCGACCTGGGGAGGGCGCGCGTTACCGAAAGCCTCCCGAAGAGGATAAGATAATGGGCGAGTTCCATATTTACAACGACACATACGCCGGAAAGTGCTACTGGACGCAGCGGCGGTCGCGGTTCGCAAGCGTGTTTGCTTACGACGGAGTGTACCTTGCGGACAGCAGCGCTTGGAGCATCGACCCGCAGCTCACGCTCACCGCAGGCTCGCAGCGTAAGCATTTGCGCCAGAGAAGACTTAGAGGAACTTTTCCGGCGCATAGCCCTTTCGCTGATGATCAACAACACAGACGATCACCTGCGCAATCACGGATTACTGCGCTCGGGAAGCGGCTGGCGATTATCTCCCGTATTTGATATTAATCCGAACCCTGAAGCCTCTGCTATCCGCAGCACAAGCGTGTTTTCCGAGTACGACAGGGAACCTGCTCTGGCCGCCTTGCTCAGTAATGCGCATGAGTTTGAGCTTACGCACGGCGAGGCTGAAGCGATTGTGGCCGATGTGGCCGGCGCAGTGGGTATGTGCGAGAGCTTTGCGGTGCGCACCGGAATTGGAAAAGCAGAGCGGGAGACTATTCTGCGCGCTCTGCATAATTGAATGGATAGAGGTCTAAGGCTCCTAGCCAAGAATAAGGAAAATCTTTAGAATAGCTAACCCAATAAAAGAAGCAGACAACACAATAACTGGGTTAATCCACTTACCATCTATAAGTAGCATAATCACAACGAGCGCGACAGTAATCTTCTTTCTCATACCCCTCCTCCTTTCCTAATAGAGTAGAGCCTTTTTTGCCTCTCTATTCCATTAACGTGTAGCGGGGGCGCTTTATGACACGTTTTTCAAAAAAAACTGGAAATATCCCTCTATTTCGACAACTCAATGCTTTCTGCGACGCAGGCAAGCACATCTCCTTCTTTTACAGCCTATCATGTTGGGGCTATTTAGTCAATTGCTTTGGTGCTTCTTCGGCAGCATATTGCTTAGGTGCTTCTTCGGCAGCAGTTGACAGAACGCCCTGGAGGTGGTATCTTGTGGGGGAAGTACAAAGGGGGAGAAAAACGATGTTTACAAACGTTGAACAAGCGAGGAAATTCTGCGCCGAGAACGGCATCGAGATGGTCGACTTCATGATGGTCGACCTTGAAGGCCGCTGGCGCCACCTGACAATACCGGCAGCGCGGTTTACGCAAGACACGATGGAAAGCGGAGTAGGGTTCGACGGCTCTAACTACGGCTACGCGCCCGTCGAAAAAAGCGACATGGTGTTCGTGCCCGACCTTACGAGCGCATACGTCGACGCCTTCTCAGAAGTACCGACGCTCGCGATGCTGGGCGACGTGCTCGTCATCGACCTGCCGCAAAACCGCCGCTTCGACCAGTACCCGAGAAACGTCGCGCTAAACGCGCAGGAATATATGCAGCAGCTAGGCGTCGCCGACGAGATGCGCATGGGGCCCGAATACGAGTTCCACGTATTCGACCACATCAGCTTCGTAGTCGCGCCGGACGGATCGAAATACCACATCGACGCCGACCAAGCCGAGTGGAACACAGGAGCCAAAGGGGAAAACCTCGGCTACAAAATGCCGCACAAAGGCGGCTACCACATGGCGCCGCCCATGGACAGGCTCGGCGGGTTCCGCTCGCGCGTAGCTATGCTGATGGAAAAACAAGGCATAGCCGTGAAGTACCACCACCATGAAGTCGGCGGCCCGGGCCAGCTCGAGATCGAAGTCGAAATGGGCGGAATGCTCGAAATGGCCGACAAGACCATGATGACGAAGTACCTTGTGAAAAACGCGGCGATAGCCGAAGGCAAGACGGCGACATTCATGCCGAAGCCGATATTCGGCGAAGCCGGGAACGGCATGCACGTGCATATGCAGCTCTTCAAAGGCGGAGCCCCGCTCTTTTACGACGAGAAAGGCTACTCGCAGCTCAGCGATACAGCCCTGCACTTCATCGGCGGAATCCTCTCCCACGCCAGGGCGCTCTGCGCGTTCACGAACCCCAGCACCAACTCATACAAAAGGCTCGTGCCCGGCTACGAGGCTCCGGTTACTATCGGTTACGCTACCGCGAACCGCAGCAGCGTCATCCGCATACCCGCGTACGCGAAAGGCCCGGATAAGAAACGCTTCGAGCTTCGCAGCCCGGACGCCACCTGCAACCCGTACTATGCTTTCTCCGCGATCCTGATGGCGGGGCTGGACGGAGTGCAAAAGAAGACCGACCCCGCAAAAGCGGGATTCGGGCCGTACGATTTTAACCTCTACAACCTCTCCCCGGAGGAGCAAAGCAGGATAAAGCAACTGCCGCGCACTCTCGACGAAGCCCTCGACGCGCTGGAAGCAGACGACGCTTTCCTCAAAGAAGGCGGAGTGTTCCCCGAGACCCTTATAAAGCTCTGGGTGGATAAAAGGCGCAAAGACTCCGCGAGATACAACCAGCTCCCGCATCCCGTCGAGTTTGAAACAAGCTATGACATATGACCTGAGCGCGCTCTACGGCAGGATAGCGAAGCGCAAAGCCGAAAGGCAGCCCGGTTCGTACACGACCTATCTGTTCGACAAGGGCGCGGATACGATCATGAAGAAAACCGGGGCGATAGCCACCGAGGTTGTCATCGCCGGCAAAGGCGGCGACAAGCCGGAAACGATCTACAAGATTGCCGACCTGGCGTTCCACATCCTCGCCCTGATGGCCGAACTCGGCATCACCCCGGAGGATGTTGCCGCCGAGCTGGAATCCCGCCGCCTCGAAGACCGGGAGTAGGGGCGCATGCCCCCGGCGCGATGCGCAACGCATGCCCCCTTCGGGCACGAAGAGGGAAGCTGCCGAAGGCAGCGGGGGTTGTCCAGCGTCCGAAGGACGCTTTACCCCCAGCCGCCAGCAAAAAAGTGGTTGAAGCCAATTATTGGCTTCAACCACTTTTTTCCAAACGGATACTTGCATAACACAGGTAATACAGCATTTTGGTTGGTGCCCATTATGGGCACCAACCAAAACATTTGTGCGGCGCTCATGGTAAAAGGGCGGACACAAGGCTCGCCCTGTGGCGGCGTATCCGGGCGGCATCCTGCCGCCCCTACAGCGTTTCCGATACCATCTCTATGTCGTCCCTGCCGAGGAAAGCGAAAGCGGCAAGGACGACTTCTTTCCCGCTGCCGGCGAACTTGCCTGCGTAGCCCCTGTCCTTGATCTGCTTCATCCCGGCTTCCAGTGCTCTGTCGAAGAGCTCCCGCTTCTCCTCCGGAGCCGCGTCCTTAGCGCAGTGCTCGTACTTGAACTCCATGACATATACCTTGTCGGCCAGCTCAAGAACAGCGTCGACCCTGCCACCCGACACCGATACCTCCGCGTCTATATCAAATCCGAGCAGGTTCATTATCGCAAAGAATATCGAATGGTAGTAGCTCTCGTGTTTGATGTGCAGCTCGTATGGTATGGACGCAAAAAGACCTTTCATCGAGTCCAGCACGCTTTGGAGGTCGCCGGCCTCGAGCGAGTCCCGAATATGCCAGTACGCGGACTCGGTCACTTCCTCATCACTTTCCGCGTAATCGGAAATCAAACTGAGGTAGAACGATTCCCGCACTTCTAGGTTCGGGATTTTTAGCAGATAGCTTTCCGCCACCCCCCGCATACGCTTTTCGGACACGGTTAGATATCCCGTCTGAAAGAGCAGCGGCGCTAGCCCCATTTTTCGGATCTCGAATGTGTCGAGTCCCCTCTTGCTGATCTCAAAATCATTCAGCACGAGAAATGACGACGGCTTCTCCTTTATCAGGTTGATAAGGAAATACGGCGTACCGCTCGCATACCAGAAACTCTCAAAGCTCCCTTCACTGAAAAAACTGAGCAGCGAGTACGGATTTATCACTCGCGATTTTCCGTCCCATGAGTAACCGTCGTACCATGCCAGGATATCGTCACGGAAGCTGGCTTCGTCAGCATATCTCTTCTTCGCCGAAAAATGGCTGATATGCTCTCCGAAGTACTTTTCCAGGTCAACGGTTACTACTCCGCAAATATTCGAGTATCTTTCCGACATTGTTATATCGCGAATGTTATTAAGACCGGAGAATATGGAAGTCTTAGTGAACTTTGTGACGCCGGTGATGAAGGTCATCCTTAGAAAGGGATCCATAGATTTCAAGATGCCGTAGAACCCTCTGAGAACTTCCCTGTTCGCTTCAGCCGTTTCCAGCTTTGTGAGTTGATCCAGAATCGGCTTGTCGTATTCGTCGATCAGTACGACGACGCGCTGGTTGTATTTTTTATACAGTGCTTCAATCAGATGCTGAAACATGTCAGATGGCAAATCCTCGGAGATATTCAAGGTCTCATCATCCGCGATCCTTCTCAGTCTTGAGAGAAGCGAGCGCATAAGTATCTCCGGCGTACCATTCGCGACATTGCTCATGTCGAGCCGTATTACAGGGTGCTTTTCGAACGCGTAATCTGATTCGTACATCCACAGCCCTTTGAACAACTCCTTGTCGCCGCTGAATGCTTCCGCTATTGTGTCAAGCAGGAGCGACTTCCCGAACCTTCTCGGGCGCGAGAGGAAGTAGTAGCTCGAGTCATTCAGCAGATTATATACGAACTGCGTTTTATCTACGTACACATATCCACCGTCGATTATTTTCCTGAAGTTCTGTATCCCCAACGGTAGCGCTTTCATTCCTGCACCATACCTTTCTGTCGCGGCGAAAAACATCCTCTGCAATCCGCCTACCACAGTATATCACGCGGGAAACAGCCAATCAAGAGATTTAGAGGGCAGTGTATTGATGGCAGGCGCTCGCCTATGTGGTCAATTGGATGTAGGGGCGGACGTCCCCGGCCGCCCAAATCTACCGCCAGCCAAAAAAGAGGTTGTTTATCATTTTGATGAACAACCTCTTTTTCAAGCGCGTATTGTAGAAAAATACGCAGCAACTAAAACCAAAATGTGGTATACTGCATCTATAGAACATATGGACGACCCATGCCCCCCGCGTGCTTCAGCACGCTGCGCACTGAAGGGGGTGGCGCCCGCAGGACGAACCGTCCTGCGGACGGCGGGGGTTGTCCCACCTCGCCGGGGCGACCTTAGCGGTTGCCCGAATAATTAAAGGAGGACTCCGTTATGAAGCATTTCACAAAAAGGCTACTATCCGCAACACTCGTCCTTGCGATGGCGATCGCGCTGACGGCGGGATTGCCGCTGACAGCCGGGGCGTCGGGGTCGAAAGCCGTGTCCATGGAGCTTGCAAATAGCCACAGCGACAACACAACGCAAAAGGGGGTCAACAAAATCCTGACCGCCGCATCTCCCGGCGACGTCATCACAGTCACCGGCAGCAAGACGAACGCTACGTCGATGCTGGTGCTGAACATCCCGGCCGGGGTGAAGGTACTTTGGAAGGCGAAGTATGAGGACGGCCCCGGCTTTCCCCAACAAGCAGTGCCTGTCATCGACCTCTCGGGCGCCGGCGAGTTCGAAGTCGCGACGGGCGGCTCCGTTAAAAGCAACAAAACCGGAAGCGCCATCCAGGTCACAGGCGCGAACACGATCACAGTGAGCGGCGGTGAGGTAGAGGGCGGTCTGTACACCATCGCCATGATTGGCGAAGGCAGCACATTGAACGTAAGCGGCGGTAGTGTGGCTAGCTATAAAGACGCAGGGTTCGTAGTTCGCACCGACAGCTCCTGCACCATCAACATTTCGGGCGGAGAGGTGAGCAGCGAGTCAAGCACCGCTATCAACGCATATTCCTCAACCATCAACGTCAGCGGCGGCGAGGTGAGTTGCGGCGGCGTTGATAGCTCCGCTATTTTCGTCCATGGTTCCTCCACCGTCAACATCTCAAACGGCACGGTGGGGAGCCCTATGTTCGGATATCCTGTCCGCGCTGTCTCCTCCATCGTCAACATCTCCGGCGGCGTAGTGAGTGCAAATCTTGGCTATGCTATCAGTGCCACATATTCCTCTACTGTCAACATCTCCGGTGGCGCGGTGAGTTCATGGTCCCATGCCGTCCACATTGAGAGCGGGACAAAACTCACCATCTCCGACGGAACGGTTAGCAGCAGCCACTGCGCTGTTATGGCAAAAGGCGCTGACGCGAACGTCACTATAAACGGAGGATTTGTGTTTGGAGACGGTAGGACTATCAGCGGAACAGATGGTCACCCGGTTATTCTACACTCCGACGGCGCTCCCGCGCCCGTGATTAGCGCCCCCGGAATCGTCTGTGGATGGGATATGCCGGACGAAGACGTGTCATACGACGAGGGGTCTGCAACCGACCTCATCGTCAGCACAGGAGCGACTGCGGGCTGGGCGATACACCCGGTAACCGGCGACTTCGGCGTGGCATATAAGCATAGCGCTGATGACTACGGAGGGTTCTTCACAGTGGAGGGCGTGACGGTCATCGCCGGTGAGTTCGTCGCACCGACAATCACCGGCCCGACGTCAATGACTCTGGCTGAAGGTTACGAGGCGTACTCGACGGATGCCTTCGCGGTCGGCGGGACTCCCGAGCCCGTTGTGACGGCGCAAAGCGACTCCCCCGACATAACATGGAATGGCTCATCTAAGAAGCTCGACATAGCAGCGGGGATTGTGCCGGGAACCTACCGCGTCATACTCAAAGCGGAGAACGGCGCCGACCCCGCCGCCACGCTGACATTCACGCTGACAGTAAAAGCAGAAGACGACCCGGATGGCGGAGAGCCGAAGCCATTCCCGTTCACGGACG
>Ga0082212_10000655_pt1 | contig 50427 bp, 49 predicted proteins | sample TergutNt197P3_FD_71548 | JGI IMG/M metagenome (GOLD analysis project Ga0082212, IMG submission 71548) | Neocapritermes taracua P3 segment gut microbial communities from Petit-Saut dam, French Guiana - Nt197 P3 | ecosystem: Host-associated > Arthropoda: Insects > Digestive system > Gut ...
TGAAGGATGCGCACCAGCATACACATCACGGCACAAACCTGCACGTAAGAGAGGCCGCCCGCCAAAGAAAACGGTCGAGCTGGATTCTTAGTAGAAAAAAAGGAAAACTCAGACTAACATAGAAATCATCGCAAAACATAATAGAATTGCCGCTATAGCTTTTTTCATATTAAAGCCCATTCCTTTCAGTCAATGTTTTCCTCTCACCATTCTCTTTTGGGAGGGAAGACAGTTGAGAATCGTATACCGATTGCTCTTGCATAACAATAGAAAACAAGAAGGCATATATTATCTGTCGAATCGACGATTAACGCCCTCCGACAGATAATATATTATTAATGACGGTTCTAAACGAGTAATTTCCTGTTACTTGGTACCAGGTATTTTAAGATTACCTATCCAATTCACTGCTCCCAGAACTTTACTCCCAAATTTTCCTAGCAAATCTCCTATTCCCGAAAAAATATCTCTAATTGCTAGACCCCCAACCACATCGTCAAGAGATTCGACATCCAATTCGTCCCCTTGGGCGGAGACGGCTTTCAATGCTTTCCCATACTCGCTAAGCTCGTCCAGCGTAAAATCGTTGCCCAACGCATTGATTTGCTTCAATGCTTCATCTGCCTCAAGACTCAAAAGAACCTTTGCACGCTCTTCGTCGGCACTCAGGATTTTCGTAAGGATATCAGCTCTTTCTTGTGTCAACATTTTTCTTCCCTCCAAAAATTAAATTATAGGTATCTGATTGTGTATACACCTCACAGCGTAAAGTGTTACATAAAATTATTTATTTTTTTGTTCTTTCGCGCTGCGCTCACAGATATCCAGCCTCTTCACCACCGCCTCATCAGATTGATGGGTTCGGATTGCAGGCCTACGGGATCCTGGGTTTGTGTCAAGTATCCGGGGAGAAACAACATGCTCCAAAGGTTATTAATGTTTTTATCAAGTTCTCCATAAGCTAACTAAGTATGATTTACTCGCTCACTCACTAACCATCATCTGACTGGAAAGCAACCACTGATTTTCCGGTTTCTACATTGCGTTTTGCAGTTGCAGGACTAATAGTTCTAAACTCATGCATATGCGGCTCATCACTAAAAGTAACATAGACGTCGGGAAGCTCTGCTCCCCATTCATGCAATAGAGAAACCGCATCTCCTATTATTTGGGGCACTGTATCCTTTCCTACAGTCGGATACACAAGGGTTTTCTGGGGTTGTACTGCAATATCCTTTACACCCATCTGAGTTAAGACTGATTCTAAAGATCTTCTTTCGCGCAGCGAGTCACTTACGCAGCTAAATTGGAACCACCCATAATTGTTGAAGGTAAATAATTCTTCAAACCCTCCCGGTGTTTTCCATTTTTCTCGAGCATACTCTATGTGGGTTGTATTTTCATCAACCGGGCGTTTAACATTTTCCAAAGCATATGCGGTAAGAGCTTCTAATTCTTTGAGCTTTTCTTCCTCACCATAATATGTCCAGAATGCGACGGCAAAATCATTAACTAACTGCTCTTGATCCACCGAGTCCAGACGCGATCCGCCGTTAAAGGCTATAATACCGTGGCCCAATTCGTGCACAATATTAAACCAGTGAAAATTTAATTCGAATCTTTCTTCAGCATATTCTTCGCCGAAAATTGAATCCACCTCTTTATTTTGCTCTATCGTCCCTTTCCCATATAGGCCCGTAGTAATTTGAATCACTGTTCCTGATGTGAAATCACATGCGGCTAGGCCGAACAGCAAGACAACCACAAGCGCAAGAGCGAGAATTCGGGTTTTCATATTGATTGATACCCCTGCAGCATGTGTTCCAGTCTTTTTCAAAGCATTTTTCATTGTCGTTCTCCTTTTCTCCTTTAATATTGCATCTCACAGCATGAAACGTTACACACACTAATGAATCCGGATATTATGCCCATTTCTTATCAACAAGCGTCAATCGCCGGCGCCGCAACCACACCGCAGCTTTTTTGCCAGAAGGTTATCCCATACACTCTGATCTGCTTGACTCTGCTGGCCAGAAATGCATCTTTATAGCGCTTCTTGTCAATTTGATTCAGGGCGGCTTCACACATAACGGGGATGTCTTCCGGTTTCTTGGCGTGTTTGACCTCAATCACGATCCCTGTAGAACCATCGCTGGCTGTGAGAAGGAGATCGCTCCTTCCGCTTCCGGATTCCTGATTGGATTTGATGCTCCAGGCGCCGCCTATCAGGAGGCCGGTGAGGAACCCGTGATAATAGTTCTCATAGTTATCGAAGTAACTGATGGTAGCACGCAACTGATTGTGCAATATTTCTTCGATCGTGTCACAGTCGGCTTCCAGAAAGGCGCGGTAGAGCCTTTGAAGTTCTTCTTGGATTCTGGCATCATCCAATTTTTCTTCAAACCAATCCCTGATTTTTTCGATAAAGATTTCCCGGATTTCGAGGTTAGGGATGATCAGATTGATGGGTTCGGATTGCAAGCCTACAGGATCCTGGGTTCGTGTCACGTATCCGGTGAGAAACAACATGCTCCAAAGGTTATTAATGTTTTTATCAAGTTCTCCATAAGTTAGGGTTTCTCGTATAACCTTTGTCACGGATTTTCCGGCAATGAGATCCTCAATTTCACTTCTGGTTGTGTCGTCGGCTTTATCAATAAACCTTTTGACCATGCTGTTGGAGCTGGTGTTGTTCCAGTAGCATTTGGGCCGGATATTGGGATTGTTTTTGAGTTTGGCAACATGGTTGATAATATCCCAGGGGCAGTATACATTGGCGTCGCCAAAGCGGTACCCATTGTACCATTCTCGCATATCATTATAAGCGGATGAGAGATTGTAGTCTGCCAGCATCTTTCTAACTTCTATATCGGTGAACCCAAAGTGCTCATCATGATCACTATCAGTTATGCTGCTGATTCTGAGGGTATTGAGGCCGGTAAAGATGCTTTCCCGAGATATACGCAGACAGCCCGTTATAACCGCAAAGGCCAAGGAACGGTTGGTTTTCAGGGCTTCGCCCAGGAATATACGCATGAAGGAAATCATTTTGTCATAGTAGCCGTTATGAAAGGCTTTGTCTAGGGGAACATCATATTCATCAATCAAAAGAACCGCCTTTTTGTTATAATGTGCCTCAAGCATAACACAAAGGGTTTTTAAGGCTGTATTCAGTTTATCCTGAGTTGCTTCCTGTTCCATGAGTGCATCAAATATTTTGAGATCTTTTTCATTGATCTGTAAGCTTTTTTCTAAAAAGGAGAGCCGCTTACATTCGCTTGCTACCTGAAAGGCCAAGAGCTGCATGGCGTCCGCGAATGTTTCTCCTTCTACGCTTTTCAATGTCAGGAAGATCACGGGATACTTGTTCATATGTTCTTCACAAAGAACCTGTTCTTGGGCAATATCCAGTCCGGCGAAGAGGTCTTTGTTATCTCTGCCGATCTCGAAGAAGGTTTGCAGCATGCTCATGTTCAGAGTTTTGCCAAAGCGGCGGGGGCGTGTGAAGAGATTGGCTTTCCCCCGGTTGCGCAGCAATGTTGAAATGAATGAGGTTTTATCTACATAATAAAAGTTGTCTGTGCGCATTTCCTCAAAGTCTTCAATCCCCACAGGGAGCATTTTTGTTTCCATAATAACCTCACATTCTGTATGACTCTAATCCATTATCAATCGCCGGCGCAGAAACTACACCGCAGCTTTTCTGCCAAAAGGTTATCCCATATACTCTGATCTGTTTGACCCTGCTGGCCAGAAATGCATCTTTATAGCGCTTCTTGTCAATCTGATTTAGAGCAGCTTCACACATAGCAGGGATGTCTTCTAGTTTCTTGGCGCGTTTGACTTCGATCACGATCCCTGCGGACCCGTCGCTGGCTGTGAGAAGCAGGTCGCTCCTTCCGCTTCCGGATTCCTGATTGGATTTGATGCTCCAGGCGCCGCCTATCAGGAGGCCGGTGAGGAACCCGTGATAATAGTTCTCATAGTTATCGAAGTAACTAATGGTAGCACGCAACTGATTGTGCAATATTTCTTCGATCGTGTCACAATCGGCTTCCAGAAGGGCCCGGTAGAGCCTTTGGAGTTCTTCTTGGGTCTTGGTATCCTGAAGCTGTTCTGTGAACCATCTCTGGATTTTTTCAATAAAAATGGTACGGATTTCTCGGTTGGGAATAATCAGGTTGATGGGCTCTGCTTCCAAGCCCAGAGGATCTTGGGTTCTTGTGAGATATCCGGTCAGGAACAACACACTCCACAAATTGTTGATGTGTTCGTCAAGTTCTCCATAAGTCAGTGTTTCTCGTATAACCTTTGTCACGGATTTTCCGGCAATGAGATCCTCAATTTCACTTCTGGTTGTGTCGTCGGCTTTATCAATAAACCTTTTGACCATGCTGTTGGAGCTGGTGTTGTTCCAGTAGCATTTGGGCCGGATATTGGGATTGTTTTTGAGTTTGGCAACATGGTTGATAATATCCCAGGGGCAGTATACATTGGCGTCGCCAAAGCGGTACCCATTGTACCATTCTCGCATATCATTATAAGCGGATGAGAGATTGTAGTCTGCCAGCATCTTTCTAACTTCTATATCGGTGAACCCAAAGTGCTCATCATGATCACTATCAGTTATGCTGCTGATTCTGAGGGTATTGAGGCCGGTAAAGATGCTTTCCCGAGATATACGCAGACAGCCCGTTATAACCGCAAAGGCCAAGGAACGGTTGGTTTTCAGGGCTTCGCCCAGGAATATACGCATGAAGGAAATCATTTTGTCATAGTAGCCGTTATGAAAGGCTTTGTCTAGGGGAACATCATATTCATCAATCAACAAAACTGCTTTTTTGCCATAATGAACTTCAAGCATGCGCGAGAGGGTACGTAGACTGTCCTCAAGCTGCTGTGGTGTAGCCGTCCCCATGAGAAGTGCTTCAAAGGTCTTTAGATCTCTTGGGGTGCCTCTTTGGCTTTGTGCTAAAAAAGAGAGCCGGTTGCATTCGTCGGCAACTTGAACGCCTATCCTTGTCAAAGCGCCCGCAAAGTCTTCGGCTTCTACGCTTTTCAATGTCAGGAAGATCATGGGATACTTGTTCATATGTTCTTCGCAAAGGGCCGGTTCTTGGGCAATATCCAGCCCGGCAAAGAGGTCTTTGTTATCTCTGCCAATTTCGAAGAAGGTCTGCAGCATGCTCATATTCAGAGTTTTGCCAAAGCGGCGGGGACGTGTGAAGAGATTGGCTTTCCCCCGGTTGCGCAGCAATGTCGAAATGAATGAGGTTTTATCTACATAATAAAAGTTGTCTGTACGCATTTCCTCAAAGTCTTCAATCCCTACTGGGAGCATTCTTGCTTCCATGACGACCTCACTTTCGTCGAATCCAGTTAAATTTTTCTTGATAATAATCTGCTGTGATATCTTTCAGGTGCGTTTCAAGTATAACAATTTGGCGGGGATTTTTCAAATAACGCCTTCCTGCCCGCTCCTGCCCGCTTGGCTATAGCTTAGAGAATCCGCCCTTTTCAAATACTGCCATGGCCTCGTCCGTTTTCAGATAATTCAAAAACGCCCCGGCGGCTTCCTTCTTCTGGCTTGTTTTCTCGACGAAATCCAGTTTCTCATCCTGGCGGCAAGGGTTCAGTTTTCGTATTTGATTTTAAGCAAGGATTTTATGACTTCCAGTTGTTCATGGAGGGTTATGTCTATATCAATGCTTCGTCCTTCAACATGGGGCGTTGCGGCGCGTATGACCTCCATGATCTCCTTCGGCAGATTCGCGGTTTCCGCACAGGCAACTGCTCTTTCGCCTAAAACAAACCTTACCCGGAAACAGCTTTCCAGCGGAACGAGAAACAGCAGGTTCCGTTTTTTGCTTATAAGCTTAAAAGTCCACCCAAAAGCCTTGCCGTAATGTTTCCATTCTTCTGTAACGTTTGGGTAGGTCTCATTAACATGGGTTACCAGTTCGTCCCATAAAGGATAGCTGTCGGCAAGGACGGCGGCGACCATACCGCTGTCCGGCACAACGGATTTATCAACAAGAATACTGACAGCCACTTCATCACCTCGTTCAAATGGTATGCAGAACAACTATGCTGCTCTGATATTGTAACACCATACTATCAGGTTTTAAAGAGCTAACGCGGGCTTTGCCCGCAAGTGGTCAGTGATCAGTGGTCAGTATTGGATTTTCTTGTTTTTTGTTGACACTTCGCGTCTGTAAGTTACCAATCCGCTCCTATTCTGATAAAGCCGGATAAATAAGCGCAAAGAAATACCGCTCCATCTGTTCAGGCTTAGAATTTAGAGTATCTGGGAAAAATGCAGAGAGAATGCTTGGAGTGGCACTTGGAATCGGACAGCTACTCCACAAATCCCCTAGCCAACAAAGCAAATACAAAACACATCGCCATGCCCACAACAGTAGGCGCCACCATAGAAACCAGCGTCCACTTCAGGCTCTGCGTTTCCTTTTTGATAGTCAGGCAGGTCGTTGAACAAGGCCAGTGCATAAGCGAAAACAGCATGACGCTTATGGCCGTCACCCAGGTCCAGCCATGGGCGACAAGCAGCTCCTTCAGTGTGTTCAGGTTATCTATTTCCAATATATTTCCTTGAGCCATATAGGCCATAATCATAATCGGAATAACAATCTCATTGGCGGGAAAGCCCAGAATAAAGGCCAGCAAGATGACACCATCCATCCCCAAAAGCCGCCCGAAAGGATCCAGAAAATCAGAGCACTGCAGGAGCAGGGATTTATCTCCAAGCATTATATTGGCCATAAGCCATATGACAAGTCCGGCCGGGGCCGCCATACAGACGGCGCGGCCCAAAACAAAGAGCGTTCTGTCAAGGAGTGATCGAATGATAACCTTGCCGATCTGGGGTCTCCGATAAGGCGGCAGTTCCAAAGTGAAGGAGGAAGGAGTTCCCTTCAAGAGAGTCTTGGAAAGAAACTTGGAAACGACAAATGTCATACATACTCCAAGAACAATCACAGCTGTCAAAAGCCCCGCCGAGAGAACAGAGCTCCCTATCCCCAAGGTAACCCTTTCCCCCGCCGCGCCCCCCACCGTCATCGTTCCAACAAAAAACATCGATATCAGCGCAATAAGCGTAGGAAATCTGCCGTTGCATGGAACAAAGTTGTTCGTCAGGATTGCGATGAGCCTCTCCCGAGGCGAGTCAATAATCCGACACCCTATCACCCCGGCGGCATTGCAGCCGAAGCCCATGCACATAGTCAGAGCCTGTTTTCCACAGGCACTGCATTTTTTGAACCATTTGTCCAGGTTAAAGGCAATACGCGGCAAAAACCCGATATCTTCCAGAAGCGTAAACAACGGAAAGAAGATGGCCATGGGCGGCAGCATCACCGCCACCACCCAAGCCAGCGCTCTATAGACCCCTAACACCAGCATTTCCGTAAGAAACTCCGGCGCATGCAGCCATTCAAAAAAGAGGAGCAGGTGATCTTCTATCCAGAATAAAAAATCGCTGATGAGTTGAGATGGATAATTGGCTCCCGTGATTGTCAGCCAAAAAATCCCCAGCAATGCTGCAATCATTATGGGGAACGCCGTCCATTTTCCTGTCAGGATGCGGTCGGCAGTGGACAGTTGGCCGTGGACACCGCTCATATCCTTACCCTGAATCACCGTCTTCCGGTACAAATATTCCGCCGCAAGAATAACCGAGGAGACAATATCATCCTGGATGTGCTCTTGGGATATCCCTTGGCTCTTGAGGGCGCCCTTGATATCCCGCAGAATTGCAGCCAGGGTGTCATCCGCGAGGACAGCGCTGTCCTTGTCACGTTCATTGCCTGTATACTGATATCTATCCACATCCAGACCTTGTTGCAGGAGCATGAGAGAGACCCATCGGCTCTCTATAGCCCTTGGGCAGGTATCCGCGCAAAGCTCTTGAACTCTGGCTTCCAGAGCAGATATAGCTGCCTCAATATAGTCTGGGTACTGTACACACACGTCAGACCCTTCGCGAACACCCACGGTTCCACATGAGCTGTCCAGAACTTGCGTTACAGCCTCCATCAGGGCCTCAAGCCCCTTTTTGCTTCTTGCGGCAGTTCCAATCACCGGGACACCTAGTCTTTGCGAAAGCTCCTGGAGCTTGATATGAATTTTTTTCTTTTTCGCTTCATCCAGCAAATTCACACAAACAACCACACGAGACGTAATCTCCAAGGTTTGCAGAACAAGATTCAAGCTTCTCTCCAAACATGTGGCATCACATACCACGATGACCGCGTCAGGGCTGCCACAACAGATAAAATCGCGCGCCACCTCTTCCTCGGCGGAATGGGCCATTAAAGAATAGCATCCTGGCAGATCCATGATCATATATCTTTTTTTCTTATATGTACAATATCCTTGCATCTGGGTTACAGTTTTTCCCGGCCAATTACCTGTATGCTGCCGCAATCCCGTCAGCGCGTTGAAAACAGTGCTCTTGCCCACATTGGGATTGCCCGCCAGCGCGATAACTTTGTCAATGGCATTATTGTTAACATTATCATTCCTTCCCATAGGCGCCCCCCTTTCTCCCGTCCGACTCACCCCTGTTCCCACTGAACGCGAACCCGGGATGAGTCCTCGGCACGAAGCGCAATAACAGCCCCACGTATGCCAAAAGCTTTGGGATCCCCCAGGGGACTCTTGCAGACGCAAACCACCTCCGTGCCCTCAATCAAGCCGAGGTCTTGAAGCCGGCGACGCATACTGTCTCCGGAATGAGCCTGTTTATTGGAGTCAATCCCCACAACCACACCTTGATGCCCCTGTTTCAGCTCCGTTAATGTCCCTATATGCCGCATAGATTCACTTCCCTTTTAATAAAGTTAGAGAGAGGAAACTTTTTCTCCAACACTAATCTATGCAGACACTTATAGATCTGTTATTCTTTGGGAGAGTGTATCCTGTTTAATGTTTAATTTAACACGAGCGAATTCTACACTCTTAAAGGATAAATTACAAAAATACCAACGTCCTTGGGATTGGGCAGGTAGATCGGAAACTCGTCCTGCTTGGTACGTTCGGCGTTTTCATGCAAAAAATCGTTGACCTCCTTATCGGTTGCCTCAGGGGCATTGTAAAGTACAAATTGCTCAGCATCCTGCCAAGACCGCAGCGGCTGACCAAATTCAATAGTGTCGGTAACCAGCTCATACCGATACCCTTGGTCTGAGAGTTCCTGTTGTACAATGGGAATCGTCTTTTTAACTGTTTTGCGGTGACTTCCCGGATAAAGATTCCCCTTGTTTTCAGCATTGACAACGCGCACGAGTCTGCGGCAGCAAAGCCGGTAAGAGTCCTCCATCCCGCTCCCGGAACCCCCAAAAAAACTCATAAGAACCACATCGAAAAGGCCCTTCACCTCTGTTGCGTCCGTGCAGCGGGCATGAAGATTCTGAAATCCTGAAAGGATCACATCGCGCTGAAGCTTCACGATCACTTTTTCGTCAACATCGACCGCGGTAAGGCTTGATACATGAGGGGCAAGCTCCAGATCAAGCCGGCCAAGCCCACACCCGATGTCACAAAGCGTGTCATCCGCCTCCAGGTACGGAACAATCCGCATGGCCAATTGGTGATGGAAGCCGGTATAGGCGCTGGCATCCAAAAACCATTGGATACTTTGCTCATTCCACAAAAAGCGCATGGGGATCACCTCACGTTATTTCCCGATAGGGTTTACTATTCTTGAAAAGTCGATTTGCTCATGAGCTGTTTTGCCTGGTGATATTTCTTACGCAAAACCTCTTCGGGTGCAATAACTTTAAGTTTTTTCCACAGAAAAATGCTCATCATCGTTATTCCTCCGGAATATATGTCCGCGCGCAAAGCAGCTCCACTTCCACCTCATCTCCCGGTTTGTAACCGCTGCCCATGGGCCTGTAGAAGTTTCCGTTGACAGAATTCACAGCCTGCGCCAGCGTGCAGCCAGGCCCCATTCCTGCTGAAGCATGATATCCATCCGTTTTTTTTATAATAGTCACGCGTTCGCAAAAATCCACTTCATGTCTGGTAAGCCGAACGGTCGCTCGAGGAACCGGATGCCTTAATTGGGCACGTCCGGGTCTGAGGGGGACAGAAATAGTATCGAATACTGGAGAGGAGAACTATTATGTCTACCCACATAAAAATTGCGATTTACGGAAAGCCAGAACCGGGCCGGCTGCTGAGACCGCAATGTTGACCTACATAGCCAATGCCGCCCCGAACCCTGCACCTGAACTAACTCCAAGCAAATCCGGCGAAGCCATCGGATTTTTACATAAAGTCTGATAGGCTGCACCAAACAAAGACAGAGCGCCTCCGGCCAAAATCGCCAACATGATACGGGGAAGCTGTACATCAAAGATGACCGTTTGGAGGGTATCTTCCCAATATGGCACAATGTTCAAAATTGGGGACAGCAAAATATCAAGCAGCTCTTTAGTCGGAATACTGAACCGTCCGACAGAGAATGAAAACAAGAATAAAATGATAAGCAGGACCGACATAAATTTGGATGTCTATACCTTAGAAAACCCAACCTTTTCAAATACTGCCATAGCCTCGTCGGTTTTCAGATAATCCAAAAACGCTCCGGCGGCTTCCTTCTTTGTGCTTGCTTTGAGTACGGCGGCGGGATAAATGACTTGGCCACACATGTCTGTAGTTGCATAATCCACAATAGTAAGGTTTGCGCTGAATGCGTCCGTGCAATAGATCACGCCGCAGTCCACGCTGGCTTCAGATACTTGTGTGGTGACTTCTTTAACATTCGTACCATAGGTTAAGTGCCCCGATGACGCAAGTTCCTTTTCATCTAATTTAAAATATTCCAGAATTTTTTGGGTGTATTGCCCGACAGGGACATCGCTGTTTCCCATAGCCATTAAAATGGTTCCGTTGGAAAGCGCGTCTGACATATCACTAAAGCTCTTAATGTTTTTCGGATTTCCGTTTGGAACGGCTAATGTAACGCGATTCTCCAGCAAGTTGATTCGGGTTGTTTTCTCAACAAAATCCAGTTTCTCAGTGTTAACAGTATCTGGGGCTGTGATGTCAAGCTGATCCATCTGCTTTTGTCCTGCCGAAATGAACACATCGCATTCCGCACCTTCTTGAATCTGAGTTTTCAGCGTCCCAGATGAATCAAAATTAAAAGTGAGTTTGACATTTGGCTCCACTTTGGCATACAGATCAGCAATTTCTTCAAGGGTTTCCGTCATAGATGCCGCGGCAAAAATAGTCAATTCGGTTTGTCCCACATTTTTGTCATCAGCGTTTTCGGACGAAGTTCCACAGGCTGTTGCGCCTAGAGCCATAAACAGTGCAAGCGCGACAATGAGGAGTTTCTTCATTCTGATCTTCCTTTCTTTTTGCTTGCTTTACGCAAGAATATATTTCGATATAAATTTCAATGGATATCGGATCGCAAAAATAAACTCGATAACATACTTTCCGATATCTTTCTCATTAAATATCGACACCATGAATATAGCATATCTTAAGTATAATATCAATAGTCAAATGAAATTATGTGTCAAATGAAATTATGTGCAACTCAAACCCAGTGGTGCAGTGGTGCTAATCAACGCCTACCATTACAGAAGTGGCCTTTATGATCGCATAAGCTTCTTTGCCGGCATGAAGTCCTAATTCCCTGATCGCGTTCATGCTAATCGTAGAGCTAATTATGTTTCCGCCTCCGATGTCTATTGTTACAATTCCATTGACGGCGCCTTCTTGAATGTTTGTAATCTTTCCCTTGAGCTGGTTTCTCGCGCTCAACTTCATTATATCAACTCCTTGCAATTCATTTTTGTTCTATGAATAGAAATGTCCATATATATTAATTTCATACATCTTTCCTGTCATCAAATCCACGTGAATCCACATGGCTTCTTCCAGATACATTGGACAGCTCCTGTCACATTGGATCACAGCTGCAATTTTAGATAGCTTCTTTTTCAAATTCTCCCTCTCTTCTTTTTGATATAATAGGAACACATGTTTGTGCATGAATAAATCCATTCTCATATGGAACATCCAACGTTCCTACTCCGACCTCAGTGTTGTAAAGCGTTGTCAGGTTCTCGCTGCTCAACAAATTGTGCGGGTCACCGTAACCCAGGATATTTCCTTCCTTTAGAAGCATAATTCGGTTTTTCTTGTACCAGAAGGACAATTTCTGAACTGTGAGCATCTTTTCACTCCTTAAGGGTCGTACTCCGATATATCAATATTTACATATCGGAAGTCAAAGTCGAATCCGGCCAGCAACCCTTGGGTGGTCCAGTACTGACCGGATTCAGTACGCCATGCCAAAGCTTTCGATCCTCCCGGCGAAGCCAAACCCGATATAAAGCTAATTACGGAAGTGGCGAAGAGGCTTGGGACAGGGCACTCCTTCCGATATAATCTGCTGCATATATCGGAGGTCATTATTAAAGTATCATATCAATAATGAAATGTCAATAGGATATTGTAGTGGTGAGTAGTAGTGAGTAGTAGTGAAGTCTTGAACTCGCCTTGTCTTTCTTGGAGTTCTCAGGTATATTTAAGGGGCTGTAACTAAATAAGTTTGACATTAGGCCGCCGGATTTTTGTCGACAGGCAAGGCGAAAATCCGCAGGCAACCTGGAAGGTTTTCAAGGATTTTCAACGAAGCATGGCGGCAAAAAGACAAGGAATAATGTCAAAGTTATTTAGTTACAGTCCCTAAATTAGGAGGTGAGGGCAATGTTTGTTGTGACGCGGTTAAGAATTGGCAAGAATCGTCCTTTCTTTTCAGTGGGATCTGTGGAGCTCCTTGAGAAAATCGAACACTATACTTCCATAAAGAAAGCAACCGAAGCTATGAAAATGTCCTACACCAAGGCCTTGAAAATGCTTCGCTCTATGGAAAAGGAATTTGGATTTCCTCTGGTCATCTCGGAAAAAGGCGGAAATGACCGCGGAATGACAAAACTAACCGAAAAAGGCAAGCAGGTACTCACAACCTATCAGGAAATAAGCGCCGACATTTCCGCATACGCAGAAAAGCTGGTGGAGGAACGATTTAATTTTTGAGCACTGTATAGATTTGTTATTCTTCGGGAGAGTGTATCATGTTTAACCCGGGCGAATTTTACACCCTTAAAGGATATTCGCTGTTAGGAGACAAAGAACCCCTGACCACCGCCATGGAGGATTATTTAGAGATCATATACAGGCTTTATACCGGCGGCGAAGAGATAAGAATAAAAAAAATATCAGAGGTTCTCCATGTCAAACCCTCCTCCGCTTCTAAAATGGCCGTTACACTCAAAAACTCAAACTACATTGAGTTTGAGAAGTATGGTCAGATTACATTGACAGATGCAGGGAAGACCATGGGCGAGTACCTTCTGGATCGGCACAATGTGCTGCATCAATTTTTTTGCCGGATTAATCATTCAGACAACGAACTTATGCTGGTGGAAAAGATAGAACATTTTATTGACCGGAAAACTGTGGAGAATATGAGGAGGTGGCTGAACAGCTCTCTATTCTGAAAGCTCCCTCAGCACCCCTTCAATACAGTCATCAGACGGCGCCGCCCCGGTAAAAATCTCAAAAGCCAGTGCCGCCTGATACACCAAATGCGAAATGCCATTCATAACGCGCAGTCCCCGTTCTTCAGCCTGGAGCAGGAACTGTGTCCGCTGCGGCGCATAAACCAGATCCACAACCAAGGCCCCCCCAGGCAGACTCCCTAGAAAAGAAAAATCCTCAAAATCCCTCTGCTCCCCCCCACTGCCCTGCATCCCCAGCGGCGTCGCGTTCACAAGCACATCACAGGAGCAAGCTTCCCGTCCGATCTCTTCCCACAGAACCCCTTTAACCCGAGCCTCCAACACAGCGGCAGGTAAGGTTCTGCTCCGTGCTGCCATACTCACATGCATCCCGTGTTCCGTCAGAGTCAGGGCAATGGTTTTGGCCGCCCCACCCCGCCCCAGAATCAAAGCAGTTTTCCCCTTCAGATCAAAGCCCATCCGGGAAAGGGCCCGGACAAACCCCTCCCCATCCGTATTATACCCATGCAGCACCCCCTCCCGGATTGCCACCGTATTGACAGCTCCACAGCGCCGGGCTTCCTCAGACACAACATCCATATAGGACACAATCGCCTCTTTATGGGGCATGGTTACATTAAACCCTCTCATGTTCAACGTTTTAGCCGCCCGCACAAAATCGGCAAGTCCGCCCTGCGCTATAGAAAATGCCAGATAGGCGTAATCTAACCCGGCTGTACCAGGTCGCTCCGCCGCGCTGAGGCATTCCGCCGCACCCAGATTCTTCGTTACACCAGAGTTTCCACAGGCAGAAACAAAGGCATTATGTATATAGGGAGATAAACTGTGGGCCACAGGATCACCAATCACACAAAGCACTTGAGTTTCACCTGTAATTCCCTTGCTCTCAGTCATATCCACAACCCTCTATCCCCCTGAGCCATTTCTATAAAATACCTCAGGGCGGCACTGTACGAATGGAACCCCAAACCGCTAATCTGTCCGACGCAAGCCGGTGCAATCACCGAAATCTTTCGGAAATCCTCCCGGTTATTGATGTTCGACAGATGAACCTCAATCGCGGGAATCTCCGCTCCCTGAAGAGCATCGAAGATCGCATAACTATAATGGGTGTATGCCCCCGGATTAAGCACAATGCCATCATAACCGCCCACGCTTCCATGGATGGCGTCAATAATCTCTCCCTCACTGTTAGACTGTATGACATCCACCGTCACCTGATACTCCTGGGCAAAAGCCTCAATGTAATCCAGGAGATCCTCATAGGTTTGTGTACCGTAGACCTCTGGTTCACGGCTGCCCAGCATATTCAGATTGGGACCGTTAATAACCAGCAGATTCATTTGAAACCCTCCCCATCACCATAGTGTCTAACCTTCTCCCATATCTTATCCACCCCTTCATCAACGGTACCGTCATTATGAATACACACATGGCTGACCCCTTCATACAAGGGATGTCTGTCCATAAACACCTTTGCCAGATGCTCCGGGTTATCTTTCAACAAAGGGCGGTCGCTCAAATCAACTGAGCAAAGAATATCCTCAACATTTCTGTGCACATACACAATTATACAGTCCTCTTCTGCAACACCTTTTGGCACAATCAAGTTTTGCACAGCCCCGCCCCCCAGGGAAATCACGGCAGGATTCTCCTCCTGCACTAAACGCCGAATACACTTAGTCTCAAGCTCCCTAAAATACCCTTCGCCAAAACAAGAAAAAATCTCGGATACCGGCGCCCCTTCCTGCCTTTCAATCTCCTGATCCGAATCATACCACGGCCACCCCAGACGAAGAGCCAGCCCCTTCGCCAAAGTAGACTTCCCGCAGCCCGGCATGCCAATTAAAATAATTTTTCGCCTCAAAAGCCCCCATACGTGCAACTGCCTGGTTTTGGACAAAGCCATAAGCGTTCTCATAAGAGACAGAATCTCCTCTTGGTTCTCTCCACCCCTCTGCCGCACAGCCGCCAACACTTCTTCCTCTCTTTTTTCATCATGAATCGGCAGATTCCTCTGCATCTTTATTTGAGCAATCCGTTTGCTCATCTCCATTCTTCTAACAAATAAGTCTTGAAGCTGCCTGTCCACACCATCAATTTGGGCACGCAGCCACGAGAGTTCATCTTTGCAATCCATCAGGTTCATGTCCTTTCTTTAGTACACTAAGAAGAAGCAATAGCCTCTCGAACCCGTCCCACCTTATTCATAATCCTATGAAACACCTGAGGCGTCACCGATTGCGCCCCATCACACAAAGCCAACTCCGGATTATTATGTACCTCAAGCATAAGGCCATCCGCTCCCGCCGCTGTCGCCGCCAAGGCCATAGGCTCCACATAGTACCAGTATCCGGTGGCATGAGACGGATCAATCACCACAGGAAGATGAGACTTCGCCTTAAGCACAGGTACCGCCGACACATCAAGAGTGTTTCGGGTCGCGGTTTCGAAAGTGCGAATCCCCCTTTCGCACAGAATCACCTCACTGGATCCTCCCGCCATAATATACTCCGCAGCCATCAGCAGCTCTTCAATCGTAGAAGACAGCCCCCGCTTGAGCAGAACAGGCTTCTTCAAAGCTCCCACTTGACTCAGCAGCGTAAAATTCTGCATATTGCGCGCGCCAATCTGAATCACATCCGCCAATTCCGCAAAAGCATCCAAATACTCCGAAGACATAATTTCCGTAACAATGGGCATCCCCGTCTTCCTCTTCGCCATCACCAAAAGCTCCAGCCCCTCCAACCCCAATCCCTTGAAAGCATAGGGCGATGTGCGCGGCTTAAACGCCCCGCCCCGCAGGAAAGAAGCCCCCGAATCTTTGACAGCCGCAGCAATAGCCAGAATCTGTTCCTCGCTTTCCACCGAACAAGGACCCGCCATCACCGCAAAATGCCCCCCTCCTATCTTTTGCCCGCCGATGTCAAAAACACTCTCCTCTGGGTGGAATTTGCGTCCCGCCAGCTTGTACGGCTCCTGCACACGCATAATGCGCTCTACGCAGGGAAAACAGAGAATCGAATCCTCCGAAATCCCCGACGTATCCCCAGCCATGCCAATCATGCGTGTGGTTTCCCCCGTAATCTCCTGGGCAATAATACCGCACTCCTCCAGCATTTTATAGATCGGCTCCACTTCTCGTTCCTGAGTACCTCTTTTTAAAATAACAATCATGAATCTCAGTTCCTCCTTATCATGATGAGATGATATCTTGTCAGATCGCTCACATAAAATCATACACCCCTATAGCCATCATCGCTTCAACAACAGGCAGCGCCCTAGGCACAATACACGGATCATGCCGCCCCTTGACCGTCACAGAAACCGTTTCCCCCTTCATAACATTGACCGTTTTCTGGATCTTCTGAATACTTGGAGTCGGTTTCACCGCCACCCGGCAGACCAAAGGCTGGCCGTTAGCAATCCCCCCATTAATTCCTCCGTTATGGTTGCTGGCAAAACATATCTTCCCCTCCTGCAAAGAAAGTCCATCACCAGCCTGACTCCCTGTCATCTGAGCCAAAGCGAACCCATCGCCGAATTCAACCCCCTTGACAGCCGGAATCGAAAACATCAGAGACGCCAGGCGGCTCTCCATAGAATGGAAAAACGGATCCCCCAATCCCGCCGGCACATGTATCGCCACACATTCCACAATTCCGCCCACAGAATCCCCGTCAGACTTGGCCCGCAAAATCGCTTGCTGCATCCTCTCCTTCGCCTCCGGATTTTTCACCGGAAAAGAATCCGGCAGCAGATCGAGAACATCATCCGGCGCCGTCTCCTCATCCGTCACATCATAAATCCTATAAATCCTTGCCCCTATGACAATCCCCTGTTGAGCCAAAATCTGTCTGACAATAGCCCCCGCAAAAACAACAGGCGCCGTCAGCCGTCCGGAAAAATGCCCGCCCCCCCGGTAATCCGCATATCCCTTGTACTTGGTCATAGCCGTATAATCCGCATGACCGGGCCGCAGAATATCAGGATTATAGTCCTGAGACTTTGTATCCTCATTACGGATCATCACCGCCAAAGGCGCCCCCGTGGTTTTGCCATTGAGGATCCCTGATAAAACCTCATAACGATCCGTTTCCTTGCGCAACGTCGACAGCGGACTTCTCCCCGGCGCCCGCCTCGCCATCTGGGCGTCCACCGCGTCAAAATCAATAGCTAAGCCTGAAGGCAACCCATCAATTACGCAGCCTATCGCCGCCCCATGGGACTCTCCAAACAAAGAAATGTTGATCTTGTGACCCCAAACGCTGCCCATCCTAAATCACCTGCCTTTCAACCTGATAATCATTTTACCTTCTCAGCAGCTACCTTCCCAAAATCCTCAAAAAAATCCGGATACGACTTCGCCACACTCTGGCTGCCCGTCAGCCACACCGGCCCCGTGCTCTTCAGCGCCGCCACCGACAACATCATAGCAATACGGTGATCCCCCCAGCTGTCCACTTGGCCGCCCGTAAAAGCATCGACCCCACGGATCACTAAGAAATCCTCACCCTCTTCAATATCCGCCCCCAACTTGCGCAGCTCCGTCGCCACCGCTGTCAGCCGGTCACTCTCCTTGTAACGCAGCCTCCTCCCGTTGATAATACGGCTTTCTCCCCGGCAGAAAGAAAACAAAACCGCCAGCGGCGCCGCCAGATCAGGAATATCCGAAATATCTACTGTCACACACGACAACTCCCGGGGCCGGACACAAAGACCCTTCCCCTTTTCAGAGGAACACTCTCTTGATAAGTCATCCGCCGCATATGAACACTCTTCCCAAGAGACATCAGCGCCACACTGCCGCAGAATATGAACAATCCTCCTATCCCCTTGGCAAGAATCCTCCTTCAGCCCCGCACAGACACAATTGCACCCCAATGCCGCCGCCACCAAAAAAAACGCCGCCTGGGAATAATCCCCTTCCACCGTATAATCACACGCTTGGTAGCACTGATTCCCCCTGATGAAAAATTCCTGATACTCCCTATGCCGAACCTCAACCCCAAAAGCCCTCATCACATCCAGAGTAATATCCACATAAGACGCAGATTCCAAAGGTGTGGTCATGACAACAGTGCTGTCCTGAGACAAAAGAGGCAGCGCCAGCAGCAATCCAGAAACAAACTGCGAACTGATATGCCCCGGCAGACGAAACTCCCCACCCTGCAAAGGCCCTGTCACCGTAAGCGTCACCCGTTCTAACGACTGTGCCGCGATATCTATTGATGAGCGCCTCACCACACCAACCCCATACTCCCTAAAAAGGTCACTATATGGTTCAAGAGGCCGCTCCATCAGACGTCCATTTCCGGTAAAAGAAACCGGCTGCCCCAAACACGCCGCCAAAGGCATAAGAAACCGCAGAGTCGATCCCGACTCCCCACAATCCAGCAGCAGGGGTGTGTCCATCCCCTCGGACTGCGTGTTATGTGTTGTGCCTTGCGCATGATGCATACCCCCGCCTCTGATAACAACTTCATTCCCCTTGCGTACGCAGTGGGCCTCGAGAGTTCGCATACAGCGAAGAGTCGCCTCTATATCTTCAGACTCAGATATATTGCGAAGAACACTTTCCCCTTGAGTTAACCCCGCACAAATAACAGCCCGGTGCGTTACGCTCTTCGACGGAGGCATAAAGATAACCCCTTGAGGAAAAAGGTTAAGTTCTCTTGTCTTCCTTTCATGACTTCGTTTTCTTCCCGACATTAGTCAAACACCCCGCAAATCTCCTCATATCGAACCCGCCGCACCAACGGTTCCCCCATTCTCTTCAACAACACCAAAGAAATATCCTCACTCAAATTCTTCTTATCCCCACAAACCCACGGCAAAAAGTCCATCACATTTTCCTCCACATTCTTCGTCACGCGCCGATCAATCCCCGCGTTCTCCAGCATCCTCTCCAACGCGGCAAAAGTCCCCGGCTCACTCACCCCAAGCCTGCAGCCAACCTTAGCCGCCAGCAGCATCCCCCTAGCCACAGCCTCCCCATGCCGGTAGTGCCCAAACCCATAAAATTTTTCAAGAGCATGAGCAAACGTATGCCCAAAGTTCAACAAAGCCCTGACTCCGGTATCCCGTTCATCCTCCATCACCAAAGCCGCCTTACTGGCACAACTCAAATATATAATCTCCTCCAATTGTACATGACTCCATTGCACACGGCTATGATTCCTTGTCCATTGCGCACTGCCAAAAATCTCCCTCAGCCGTTCATTCCCCAACGCCGCATATTTAACCACCTCCGCCATTCCCGAGTCCCAATCCCTCTTATCCAAGGTTCCGAGCAAAGACGTATCAGCAATCACCAAACCCGGCTGATAAAAACTGCCCACCAGATTTTTTCCTTGGGGCAAATTCACAGCCACCTTCCCCCCCACGCTGGAGTCTACCTGAGCCATTAACGTGGTAGGGATCTGAATAAAAGAAACCCCCCGCATATATGTCGCCGCGGCAAATCCCGCCAAATCTCCAATGACCCCACCACCAAAAGCCATGACTCCATCGTTGCGGCGCAGCCGAAACCGGCAAAACTCATTATACAAAGATTCCAGACACCCCAAGGACTTGCTCTTTTCCCCCTCAGGAACCACCACAGATATAAAGTCAATTCCACACTCGCGTAACACATTATCTAAAACATCCCCATACAAAGACCACACCTTATCATCCGATATCACAGCTACCCGCCGGCTGGGGCAGACATCCCGGAGATAAGACACAGACTCTTTGAGAATACCATCACCAATCACAATAGGGGACTCTCGTTCAGGAGCATTCCCCGGAAGCGTCACACGCAGTTCCCTCATAACTTCATCATTTCCTTCTTGTTCCGGCTCGCCTGGTCTAAGAACTTATACAGCATCTCCGTATCCCCATCCTCCAAAGCCTTTTGAAACACACACAAATCCTCAATATACCCCGCCAAATAAAAAAGGATATTGTCCCTGTTGCTCATAAATAAATCCGTCCACAAAGCCGGATCAATAGCGGCAATCCTGGTACAATCGCGAAAAGCCCCCGCCGTATGAGCCATCGTCATATCAGGAGAAAATCTTCTGCACAGGCCCGTTGCCGCGATATGCATTAGATCACTGGTATAAGCGATAATATTGTCATGAACCTCCACCGGGTTCACCACAATGCGCCCCGCCCCCACATAAGAAACCATGTCCCAAACCATCTGAAACGCCTCAGGGTTCCCTCCCTCCGGCTGAATCAAGATAAAACCCGCCCCCTGAAAAAGATCCGGATCAGCATTGACAAATCCTCCTATCTCCTTGCCCGCCATAGGATGGATGCCGACATAGCTGACATCGGGCCTCAGACAGCGTTCGACCCAAGCCATAATATCCTTCTTCACCCCACAGATATCAGTTACAACCGATCCCTTCTTCAAGCAAGGCTGAGCCCGGGGAAGATCCTGTATCAGCTGTGCCGGAGCCGTACAAAACAGAACTATATCCGCTTGGGACACAGCCTCTTCCAATGATGCCGCGGTCTCTTGGATAGCTCCCGCCGCCAGAGCCTGATCAGCAGTCTCCTTTTGGACATCAAAGCCAATAACCTTGCACTCGCGAAAACCCTGCAGCGCGAAAGCCAGAGATCCCCCCATCAGCCCCAGACCGATAATTGCCAGTGTTGGTTGGTTCATATTCCTCTCCAAAAACCTCATAAAAACATCGGTAAGGAGTGTCGCCTCCGCCGATGTTCAACATCTATAAGAACGATGTTACCATAGATTTTTTGTATTCGTCAAGAAATTCGGATCCAACAGCTCCGACACTCCCCTCATTACTCATTGCGAAAGCAGGGCCTCATCTGATATAATTTACTGAGAAAGACCCGATAACGAGCGCCCCAAAAAAGGAGTATGAAAACCATGGCTTTTTGTAGAAATTGCGGAGTACACCTCACAGACCCATTGACCCTTTGTCCCTCCTGCAAACACCCCAACAGCGAGCAGCAACAGGACTTGAAACACTCCGTCAAAACCCCTCCCGTATACCAGCCGCCCCTTGTTCCCCGCACCCCCACCCTGGACGACATCCAGGACACACAAGACGGACGAACCATGGCCATACTTTCTTATATCCCCTTTCTCTTTTTATTTGTCCTGATGACAGGAAACCACAAAACATCTTCCTTTGTAAAATACCACACCAACCAAGGCATACTGCTCTCTCTTTCCCTCATCGTTTTGGGGATGATCTGTACCCCTGCTGCGTTAACCCTGTCAGGACTCTTGGAACTTCTTCTCCTGATCCTCATATGCTTAGCGGCGCTCCTCTCCATGATCGCAGCAGGCATCTACAACGCCGCCACAGGAAAACGCCGGCCCCTTCCTGTCATCGGAAAAATTTCACTCCTTAGATAAAACCTTTAGATAAAAAAAGACCAAACGCATGAACCGCCACACAGATGACTCTAAAGAAAAGAAAGGGGATACCCCATGGCAACCTACAAACAACCGTGTCTCCATTGCGGCGCCATGATTGAGCGGGACAGCCGCATTTGCCCTCAATGTCACAGCCTTAGCCCTTACGGCTACCGCTGCCCCACCTGCCTGCGGACAATACAAAAAGGACAACAAGTTTGCTCCGGGTGCAGGCGCACCCTTTACGTTCCCTGCCCCACTTGCAAAAACATGACCTTCACAGGCGAGCGATGCGACTTCTGCGGCCAGGGCCTCATGGTTCACTGCACTGACTCCCGCTGCGGCAATCTACAGTTCTTTGAAAACATGTACTGTACAGACTGCGGCAAAAAAATAAACAAAAATATAGGAGGGTAAAACCATGCTTCGTGCCTTCACACGCAACTCCCGCGATGAGTCTTCAGAAGCAGGATTCCAATTCACCTTTTTCTGCGACAACTGCAACGACGGGTACAAATCCAGCTTCATTGCCTCCACAACCTATAAAAAAAAGAAGGGCAGCCAGCTGTTGAGCCGAGGCATCGGCATCGCCGGAAGCTTCTTGGGCGGTCAAGCGCGCAGCATCGGCCATTCCGTAGAACGCGGCGGTACACTCCTGTCCGGTCACTTTGAAAGCAGAAGCCCCGAGTGGCAAAAAGAACATGAGAAAGCTTTTGACCGCGCCCAGAACGAAGCCCAGCAGCATTTTCACCGCTGTCCCAACTGCAATAAGTATGTTTGCGACCAGTGCTTAAACGAAGACGCCGGACTTTGCACCAACTGCGCCCCCCGGCAGGAAGTCTATGTGGCTCAAGCCCACGCCCAAGCCATGAAGCGCAATATCTCCGACGCTGCCGCAGCCGCCACCGTATGGCAGGGCGAAATCGAACGCAAAACCACCCTATGCCCCTCCTGTGGTAAACCGGCGGGAACCGGGAAGTTCTGCAACAACTGCGGCTCCAGCATGGAACTGAAAGAATGCCCCCAGTGCGGCACAAAAAATTCACAATCCGTCCGCTTCTGCAACACCTGCGGCCAGAATCTGCAGCAAGCTGCCCCGGCGCCGACCTCCCAATGTTCCGGCTGCGGGGCTGATAACCCGCCCGGCACCAGATTCTGCGGCGGGTGCGGTCAGAAGCTGGGATAACCCCTTAGGATTATGAAAATATCAGAAACACAAGAGCCCCTCCCCGGCACACCCAACGGAGATCTTTCCCCTGAAGCAGCTTCACGCATCACTTCATTTGATCCTGTCGTTTCCGCAGAGAGTCAAATTCTTATTCTCGGCTCAATCCCCGGCGAAGCTTCATTGCGGGCTCACGAATACTATGCTCACCCGCGCAACGCCTTTTGGTCCATTCTCTATGCCGTATGGGCGGAAGAAACTTGCGAACCCCCGCCTCTGGTTCCTGCTGCCCAGCCGTCTTGGCCCCTGGGCAGCCCTCTGCCCCCTTACCAGGAACGCCTGTCTTTCTTGCTGTCCCAAGGTCTGGCCCTTTGGGATGTCATCGCTGCCTGCAGGCGAACAGGCAGCCTGGACAGCGCCGTACACTCCGTGGAGATTCAGCCTTTTGACACCTTTTTTGCCACATATCCGAATATAAGAAAAATTCTGTTCAACGGGCGCAAAGCCCATGACCTCTTCTCCCGTCAGCACGGATTAACTGGCGGAAAAATTTATCATCTTATGCCGTCCACCAGCCCCGCACACGCAAGCTTATCTTTTGCTCAAAAACTTGCTCTCTGGAGAGAGGCTCTTCTTTGATTTTCTCTTCGCTGTGTGGTATCTTGAAGGTATACAGTTTATGACAAGCTGATCGTCTCTTTCAGCAGTATGATGACTCTATAGGTGAAAGGAGATTACCCTCATGACAAGAAAACCTTTATTTATCGGCTCCGCTGTTGCTCTTGTAACACCCTTTACCAAGGACGGTGTTGAATACAATAAGTTGGCGGAACTGATAGAGTTCCAAATCCAAAACCAAACCGACGCCCTTGTGATATGCGGCACCACCGGCGAAGCCTCAACAATGCATGACGACGAACATATCGCTGTGATTAAGTTCGCTGTAGACAAAATCAACAAGCGCGTCCCCGTCATTGCCGGCGCCGGAAGCAACGATACCCGTCATGCCATTAAACTCTCCCAAGCCGCCGAGGCCGCCGGAGCCGATGCGATTCTTTCGGTGACCCCTTATTACAACAAAACAACACAAAAAGGACTTTACGAGCATTTTAAGCAGATAGCTCAGAATATCCGCATCCCCATTGTCATTTACAATGTCCCTTCCCGAACCAATCTCAACATTGATCCCTCCACCTTGAAAGCTCTCTCCGCCATCGAAAATATTACCGCTATGAAAGAGTGCAACCTCTCTCAGGTCGGAGATGTGATCAACGCATGCGCCGAAGATTTTACCGTGTACTCCGGAGACGACAACATCATCTTACCCATGCTCGCTCTCGGAGGCAAAGGAGTTATCTCCACCATGGGCAACATCATTCCCAAGGACGTCCATGATCTCGCAGCTCACTTCTTCGCCGGAGACATTGAGTCAGCAAGGAAAATTCAGCTGGGCACATTAAACCTTATCAAATCTCTGTTCACCGAGGTGAACCCCATTCCCTTAAAAGCCGCCATGAACCTCCTCGGCAAAGATGTCGGTTCCTGCCGTATGCCTCTTGTGGACATCAGTGAACCTCATTTGGAATTTCTGAAACAGGAACTGCAGGCTTACGGGCTTATGTGAAGTGACGGGGACATCACGTTTCATCCCGTATACAATCCTATCTGCATACACCAAAAACGGCGGCATGGTTTGCCGCCGTTTTTGGTGTATGCAGATGGGATATGGGATACTTGCCGTCGTAGCCCGCATTAGAAAAACAGAAACGGAGCCAAAATAAGCGAAATCGTCCCCATGACCTTGATGAGCGCGTTCAGCGACGGCCCTGCCGTATCCTTACAGGGATCACCGACAGTATCGCCAATAACCGCAGCCGCGTGGGTATCCGTGCCCTTTCCACCCAGATTCCCTTCTTCAATATACTTTTTGGCATTATCCCATGCCCCGCCGGAATTCGCCATGAAAATCGCCATCAGGAACCCGGCCACAGTCCCGCCGGCCAGCATACCCGCCAAAGCCATCTTGCCCAGGAGAAAGCCCACCGCAATAGGCGTTCCCACCGCCAGAAGCCCCGGAATAATCATCTCACGAATAGCCGCCCGTGTAGAAATATCCACACAAGCCGCATAGTCAGGCTTCGCCTTCCCTTCCATAAGTCCGGTTATTTCCCGGAACTGGCGGCGCACTTCGCCAATCATCTTGAAGGCAGCTCTGCTGACAGCCTGCATGCAAAAGGCACAAAACAGGAAAGGCAGCGCCGCGCCAATAAACACCCCAATAATCGTCTTGGGCATGAGAATATCGATACTCTCCAATCCCGACAATGTGGCAAAAGCGTGAAACAACGCCAGGGCTGTTATCGCCGCCGATCCAATCGCAAAGCCCTTAGCCACCGCCGCCGTGGTGTTGCCCACAGCATCCAGTTTGTCCGTAGTTTTGCGAACCTCGGGCTCCAGCTCAGCCATTTCCGCAATACCTCCGGCATTATCAGCCACCGGCCCGAAAGAATCAATAGCCACAATAATCCCCGCCGTAGACAGCATCGCCATAGCCGCAATCGCGATACCATAGATACCGGCAGCTTGATAGGCGCCAAACGTAGCGGCACAAATTGTCAGTACCGGAAGAGCCGTACTCTTCAGCCCCACAGACAAACCCGTAATAATATTGGTGGCCGCACCCGTTTCCGATGCCTTAACAATAGATTGTGTCGGCCCCCTTTTATTCGACGTAAAGTGTTCGGTAATGAGTCCGATCAAAATATTAACTGCCAGACCGCACAAGACAGCAATAAAGACCCGCACAGGCGTCAGAACCAGGTCTGAGCCCGGAACCACCTGTCCATCTGGAGGCAGCATCCAAAAAACAAGACCCAAGGAAGCAAGAGCCGTTAAAATATTTGTTCCCCAAAGGCCTTTGTTGAGAGCCATTTGCGGATTCGCTTTCTCCCCTGTCCGCACCAGAAAACAAGAAACAATAGAACTGAGAAGCCCGGCAACCCCTATCATAATGAACAGGCCCGCGCCCTGCCAATGGTCTTGAAAAATCGTATATCCAATCAACATTCCCGCGATGGCCGTAGCCGCATAAGACTCAAACAGGTCTGCCCCCATCCCGGCAGTATCTCCCACATTGTCCCCCACATTGTCGGCGATCACAGCCGGATTGCGCGGGTCATCCTCAGGAATACCCGCCTCAACCTTCCCCACAAGATCCGCTCCCACATCGGCTGCTTTGGTGTAAATCCCGCCGCCCACACGGGCAAACAACGCAATGGCGCTGGCGCCAAAAGCAAAGGAATTGATAGTTTCCGCATCCCCGAAAATGATAAATAAGCCTGCCACACCAAGGAGCCCCAAGGCCGCAACAGCCAACCCCATAACAGCCCCGCCCCGGAAAGAAATCCCCAGAGCCTTATTCAAGCTTGTCCGCGCCGCCTCCGTCGTACGACAATTGGCGCGGGTTGTGATGCTCATCCCCACATAACCGGCCACCGCCGACAACACCGCTCCCACGAGAAACGAAATCGCCGTTTGAAACCCTAACAGCCACCGCGCTCCTGACCAGGCCTCCGCCATAGATCCATCCGGCCCGGCCGTCCCGGCTTTCATAAGCAGCAACGCCGCAAAAATAACAACAACAAAAGGAATCAGTGTCCGGTACTGACGATTCAGATAAGCCATAGCCCCTTCCTGAATCGCTTTGGAAATCTCCTGCATCTTTTTGTTCCCGGCGTTTTCCTTAAGAACGCTGAACACGAAATAGACCGCCACCAGCAGGCCCACCACACCGGCTGCTATTCCCCAAAAGGGAATACCTTCGAAAGATATGCTCGCATAATCCAAACCCATACCCTAACCAACCTCCTAAACATCATAGAATGTCCTTATGTTCTCATCCTAAACCAAAAGCCGACGTCTTAGGGATTGGCGAAGAATAAAGAACCCCTAAGCGCCGTCAGTCCTTGGATATCCGTCAAAATCCCCGTGTGTCTTTCTTCCTCATACGAATATGTTCACCCATACTCAGGCGCCCGACGCTCTTGCTGCAAAATAGCTCAACCCCAAGGCACTCACCAGAAAGAGAACAGCACACACAATACTCAGCTTCGATAAAAAAGCGTCCATCCCCTTAGCTTTCTTGCTGCCAAAGAGCTGTTCGCCTGCTCCGGCAATACTGCCCAACCCCGCGGACTTTCCGGATTGCAGCAACACCGTTGCAATCAAGCCGAGGGAAGCAATCGAAAGAAGAACCACACAAATAATCTCCATAATCCCCATAGTTTCATTCACCCCTCTCCTCAGATAGGTTTTGTTAAATTACCCCGATAAATACGCACTCCAAAAGAACAGATTCATTCTATCACAGCTCATCGAAGTGCGCAAGAATCAAGAACAATTCAACACAATTTAACACTTCACCCATCGAACGCCAGCTGTAAGCGGGAATCAGCTTCACAGATCCGTGTCCTAACGCCGCGAATTTTGCAGTCTTTCATGGACGTCAGCACCAAGCTCACATGCTGGCGAGGGACATCGACGAAAGATCTTTTCTCAGTGACAGAGATTTTCCCAATTGATTTTCCCGACAGTCCTGTTTCGCCGGCAATGGCCCCGACAATATGACTGGCGCTCACTTTATGAGAACTGCCCACATTGAGGGCCAGGCGTACCATATCCTCACGTCTCTTCGGCCCCATCCACATGTTCGGGCCAGAAGCGTCCGACCCAGAAGGTATTTTTCTCGCATTTTTCGCGCCCTGTTCGCTGCCGCCCCCTTGGAAAGAGCCTTGCTGGTCATAGGAAACCTCATATTTCAAAGGCTTCCTGGCTTGCCGGCGGGAGGCCGACACCATGTTCATCAGAGCACAGGCCACTTCTACTGAGGTAAACCCATCCTGTATCAGCTGATCCACCATACGGGCGTCCTCAAGCAGAGTTGGCGACGTGAGCTCACTGCGGATATCCTCAAACAGCCGCCTCTCACGATTCGCTTCGATGTCACGGCCCGATGGCAGAGATTTTCTCTGAATTCTCGCCTTAGTAAAGTTCTGAATATTGCGCAGTTCGTACATTTGTTTACGCCCCACAGTCAGCGTAAAAGCGCGCCCATTTTTACCTGCCCGGCCTGTCCTGCCAATCCTGTGCACATAATATTCTACGTCGGTAGGAATATCGTAATTAAAAACCGCCTCCACATCATCCACATCGATGCCCCGGGCCGCCACATCCGTGGCCACCAAAATAGCCACGATCCCTCTCTTAAAACTGTTCATAACCTGAGTTCGCGCTGTCTGGCGCATATCGCCGTGCAGACCCGCCACCAAATAGCCGCGCATCTGGAGTTCCGAGACGAGCTCATCCACCTGACGCTTCGTGTTGCAAAAGATCATAGAGCGTTTAGGGGTGTGGGATTCGAGGAGGCGGCACATGGCATCAGCTTTTCCGCCGAAAGGCACCTCATAGTAGTACTGTTCAATGCTGGGAACCGTCAGCTGCTGACGTACCACCTTGATCATTTCCGGGTTTTTCTGGTAGTGGTGAGTAATCGCCACAATGGCCGGCGGCATCGTCGCTGAGAAAAGCGCTGTCTGGCGCTCCTTGGGTACGCTCTCCAAAATGGTTTCTACGTCCTCCCGAAATCCCATGTTGAGCATTTCGTCAGCTTCATCCAAAACCACCATCTTGAGCTCATGGAGCTTGAGGGTGTTGCGCCGCATATGATCCATAACGCGCCCAGGCGTTCCAATCACAATATGGGCTCCATAGTCCAGGAGCCGAAACTGGCGCTCAATCGCCTGGCCGCCGTAAATAGCGACAATGCGGATACCACGCCTGTATTTGGCAAAGCGGTTCATCTCTTCGCAGGCCTGCATCGCCAGCTCCCGGGTTGGACACAGCACGAGAACCTGAGGGTTCTTGCTGCGGGTTTTCCGGTCAATAGCTTCAATGGCCGGAATTCCGAAAGCCGCTGTTTTTCCCGTCCCTGTCTGGGAATACCCAATAATATCCTTGCCCTCCAGCATGAGGGGAATGCTTCCCGCTTGGATCTTCGTCGCTTCCTCAAAATCCATGTCATCCAAGGCTCGCAAAATGTCCTCGGAAATTCCCAGTGTCGAAAAATCCACGTTTTCTAAAGTGTTGTTCAATTTTGTGTTCTCCATAATGCCCTTTCTGCTTTTTTGTTTTTTGTCTCACATTTTAAGGGACCTCTATAACCCCATCGCACATTACAATTGCCATAGATTTGATTCCATCTATTTTGATTGACACCATTCTATCGCATAATTCAAAATCGTCAAAGCGAAGTCCCATTGAAATAGTATATACCTTAAGGCAGGGACTTGTCAAATTTTCCAGTTTTTGTGTTTTTGTGTATGTGTATGTGTATGTGTATGTGTGTGTGTATGTGTGTTTACATCAATACCAGCCGTTTTTTACCCAGAAATTATACGCGGCCTGAACCGAGCTATATCGTCCATTGATATATCCAAGCATGGCTTCGAGCTGTACGGCGTAAGGATCCGGCTGTTGGAGCGTCTCCTCGTAGCTCATCCCGACATACGTTTGATAGTGACTCTCCTGCAGCTGGCCTATTCCTTTATATTTTCCATTTGTGGCATGTACATTTCCGCCGCTCTCGCGCTTGATGATGTATTCGAGCATTTCCATATCGCTTTTGCCCAAATTTTGGCCGGAAGCAGACACAAACGCGGGTTTAGTTCCTTGCAGAATAATTTCGGGAACAGGGTCTTTTATGACAGTTTCCTCAAGGATGGTTTTTTCAATAAAATCCCCATTTTTTAAAGTAAAGCCGTACGTGACATCCTTAGATCCTTTTGCCCCCTCCTGTTGAGTCTCGACGGTGTCTAAGGGAATAGTGTCGTCTTTTTTCGTTTCCGTTGGAAAGTCGATATCTTCGGTACCCTTGCAGACTCCTTCTATAATCACATTGAGATGTTGTCCGTCAATCAGAGCTTGCTTAGCCTCATCTTTATTCTGAATCTCTGAGGCGGGAACCCTTGTCTTAATAACCTCAACGTCTTCTTCGTAAGTAACCGAGGAAACACTGAGCACATCACTGTCAGCGAGATCGGTATAATATTCTGTTAATTCATCCAGCACAGCTTGGGCTTCTGTTTTGTCGGCTAAGACAATGTCTGCCTGCCCATTGATGCTGATCCCATATTTGTCATTGAGGGAACCGGCAAACACAAACATAGTCACCATACACGCCCAAAAAACTAATGTCATAGCCACGGAAAAGCCAATAATCAGAACCTGTCGCTTTTTGCTTGCAACAGGTGGCTGTGTTGACCTGAGTGAATGCGGCGACTCGAGTGGGTGTGTTGGCTTGAGTGGTTGTGTTGACTCGAGTAACTGTTTCGGCTTGAGCGACTGCGTTGGCTTGAGCGACTGCGTCGGCTTGAGCAAGGTTTTCTTTAGGTTCTGTGAAGGTATACGCGCCCACCCGTCATTGTGATTATTTTCGTTATATGTTCCTTGTTCTCTGTGACAGGGTTGTGAGTGAGGACGTTGCGGTATGGTGTGAACTTTTGATCTGCTGTGAGTTGTTGGTATGGTGTGAACTCTTGATCTGCTGTGAATGGTTGGTCTGCTGTATACATGCTTTTCTGTATCGAACACGACTACCCCCTACTTTGTGCATTTTTTGATTTGCTCTATAATAATAACACATTTCGTTTGTTTTGTCTTAATAAATTGTGTTGCTATTCATCCGAAACGCGGTATAATGTATAATATAATACTTTACAGTTCAGCATTGTCCGTGTAGGTTTAGTTTGCGCCATGATAGGGGTGTTGCAATGGAGGTTATGACAGTTTCGGAAACATAAGACCCGAATGCGCTTTTATGCACCTTGTGTAGTAAATCACTAAATAAGGGGCTGGCAAGCCAGTCCCTAACGGGAGGATAACCAAAATGAAGAAGCTTGCACTGATGCTTGCAATAGTACTCGCGCTTTCCATGCTCATCGCTTGCGGTGGCGACAGTAGCACCACATCTGTTTCGGATAACAGCAGTTCAGACAGCACAAACGATACAAATACTTCCTCAGAACAGGATGCTGACTTCATCAAATCGTCTCAGCTTATCCCTTTGGAAGACGCGAGGCGTATAGTTCATGAAAGCCTTGAAGTCAGTATAGACAAAAAAACTAATGAATCAAAACTAGATTTACCCTCCAAATCACTCCCGGGCTTCACTACCACATATAGTGGTGATGCTTTTCTTGTACTGGTAGTTACAGTCAACTATAATGAATCTTACATCAAAGGCATAAAAAGAGACCTTGATACTCCCGATTTTATTATCTCTGAAGAGGTGGAAGGAGTAGGAGATTGGGCGGCGTTTATCGAAAGTATGGGTAAGAGCCTTTATGTCGGATATAAAGATATTTTTTTGAACATCAGTATAGCTGGCATGAAGTCAGTGTCAATCGCGGAAGAAGAAGCGGATGAGATATTCAAGGAACTTGGCAGGCTCGCTTGTAAGAATTACGACGCGCTCAAATAACCATTACCTTTTTATCTTGATTTAAATTACATTAAGCCAATAATATGTACTAAAATTCGCGATCTGTGACAAAATAAACCTCTCTTATGGATATATATTCTTTATATAGTTAATTGTTTATGTGTATAATTTGCGACAGCCCAGATATATTATGTTGCTTTCAATTATTAGGAGGAATGTTTTATGGTAAAGGAAGAAGCTTTGAAACTCATCTCTAATATGGCTGACAATGTATCCTTAGATGAAATTATGTACCAATTATTCATATTAGACAAACACAATAAAGCTACAGAAGATATTACAAAGGGAAGGTTACATACTTCAGAAGACATCAGAAAATCACTGGAACAACAATGAGGAAAATTTTATGGACTGAAACAGCCAAAAAAGAAGCAAGGGGCGATCCCCCCTGCCCTCTCAAGTCTTCTATTTCACGTCTCTATGCCATGCCCTTCCTATCCGTTCATCCTCCCGCCTTCAGCACCCCGCGCCCCTTAAAAACCCGTGACACCTCCAGCTCTTCCTCAATACGCAGCAGTTCATTATACTTAGCCAAGCGATCCGTACGCGCCGGAGCCCCCGTCTTCAACTGCCCCGCGTTAACCGCCACCGCCACATGAGACAAAGTCGCATCCTCCGTCTCCCCGGAGCGGTGAGAAATCACCGTCGTATATCCGGCCCGCTTCGCCATCTCAATCGCATCCAAAGTCTCCGTCAGCGTCCCAATCTGATTCAATTTAATCAGAATCGAATTCGCGCATCCCTGAGCGATCCCCTGAGCCAGCCGCGCCGGATTCGTCACAAACAAATCATCCCCGACCAACTGAATCCTGCCTCCCAAACGTTCCGTCATCTCAGCCCACCCCTGCCAATCATCCTCAGCCAGTCCATCTTCAATAGACCGAATCGGATACGCCTGGATCAGCTCCTCATAGTAGGCAATCATCTCCGCCGTCGTCTTGGTCAAACCTTCCCTCGCCAACGAATAAACCCCATTCTCATACATCTCCGTAGCCGCCACATCCAAAGCCAAAAAAACATCCTCTCCCGGCCTGTAGCCCGCTTTCTCAATAGCCTCAACAATAACATCCAAAGCCTCTCTGTTGGAATTCAAGTTCGGCGCAAAGCCCCCTTCATCCCCAATCGCCGTGCTCATCCCTTTCCCTTTAAGTACACCCTTCAGCGTATGGTAAATCTCCGCGCCCACACGCATCGCCTCGACAAAACTCTCCACGCCCACAGGCATAATCATAAATTCCTGGATATCCACATTGTTATCCGCATGCTGGCCGCCATTCAAAATATTCATCATCGGCACCGGCAATTCCTTAGCATTACAGCCCCCAATGTACTGGAACAAAGACAGCCCCAAAGACTCCGCCGCCGCCTTCGCTGCCGCCAGAGAAACCCCCAGAATAGCATTAGCTCCCAGCTTTTGCTTGTTCGGCGTCCCGTCCAACTCAATCAGAAACCGGTCTAAAGCCGGCTGATCAAAAACATTGACCCCTTCCAGCTCCGGCGCGATGATGCTATTGACATTTTCCACCGCCGCCAGAACCCCTTTGCCCAAATAGCGCCTCTCATCTCCGTCGCGCAGTTCAACCGCCTCAAAAGCCCCCGTAGAAGCTCCAGACGGCACAGCCGCCCGGCCCATGGCCCCATCCTCCAGCATCACATCCACTTCAACCGTAGGATTTCCGCGAGAGTCCAGAATTTCCCTTGCATAAATCTGCTCAATCAAACTCATAAGTAACTCCCTCCTAACGCGGTCTCCGACCGCAAGTATTCAGTATTCATAAAGTACTAATTATCAACCGCCATCTTCTGTCCCGTCTTACTCACCGGAACCAACAGCGTCTTCCCCGTCATTTCCCCAGGAATCTCCATTCCCAGTATATCAAGAATCGTCGGCGCAATATCCGCCAAAGACCCGCCACTGCGCAGCTCCCGCCCCTTATAAAAATCATCCACCAAAACAAAAGGCACCTTATTCGACGTATGAGCAGTAAAAGACGCCCCCGCCTCCTCATCATACATCCTCTCCGCATTGCCATGATCCGCCGTCACAATCAGCGTCCCGCCCCGGGCCTCCATGACCTGGGCAATACGCTCCACGCAGCTATCCACCATTTCCATCGCATGCACCGTCGCGTCAAAATAACCAGTATGCCCCACCATATCCGGATTCGCAAAATTGAGAACAATCACGCCATAGGCGCCCTCCTCCATTCTTCTCAGCACCTCATTCGTCACTTCATGGGCGCTCATCTCCGGTTTCAGGTTATACGTCGCCACCGACGGCGACGGAATCAGGCAGCGCTCCTCAAACTCCTCCGGCTCCTCCCGGCCCCCATTAAAAAAGAACGTCACATGAGCATACTTCTCCGTTTCCGCAATACGCAGCTGCTTAATCCCATTTTCCGCCAACACCTGTCCCAATGTATTCTCCAGATTCTGCGGCGGAAACGCCACAGGACATGTATACAGCGCATCATATTGAGTGAGGCAGACAAAAGACACCTTCGGGCGCCCTTCACTCTCAAACCCCTCAAAATTCTCATCTGTAAAAGCCCGAGTCAACTCCCGGGCCCGGTCCGCCCGAAAATTAAAGAAAATCACAGCATCCTGATCCCGAATCCTTCCCACCGGATTCCCCTGCTCATCCACCACGACAGACGGTTCCACAAACTCATCACTAATCTTAAGATCATAGGACTTCTCCAAAGCCGCCAGAGCCGACGGCGCCTGCCATCCCTCATCCAGCCATCCTGCCCCCGCCGTCAGCGCCTCATAAGCCTTCTCCACACGGTCCCAGCGCTTGTCCCGGTCCATGGCATAATAGCGTCCGCACACCGTCGCAATCCTGCCCCGGCCCAGCTCCTCCAGCTTCTGTTCCAACTGAACAATATAACGCCTGGCACTCTGCGGCAGCACATCCCGCCCATCCAAAACAACATGGACAAAAATATCATGTACCCCCTGAGCCACAGCCATATCCAACAATGCAAAAAGATGATCTATATGAGAATGAACCCCGCCATCTGACAGCAGCCCCAACAAATGGAGAGACGCTCCCCGGGCCGTCACATCCCGCATCGTGTTCACAAGCACCGGGTTCGCAAAAAACGTTCTCTCCTCAATCGCCTTCGAAATACGAGTCAACTCCTGATACACCACGCGACCCGCTCCCATATTCAAATGTCCCACTTCCGAATTCCCCATCTGCCCCTCAGGCAGCCCCACAGCCAAGCCTGACGCCTTAAGAAGCGTTTTAGGGTAATCCCCGACCAAGCGATCCAGACAAGGCATGTGCGCTCCCAGCACCGCATTACCTTCCCGGTCAGCGCTGTAGCCCATCCCATCAAGAATCACCAATAGCAAAGGAGCCGGAGGCAAATCCTGAGCCGCCGAGACCATAACTTGACTCTCCGAAACCAGAATCTCACTGGTCGGCGCCAGATCCAGATTCGCTGAATCCAGAACAGTGTTAGACATGATGTCACCTCACCTGCGCTTGCGCAATTAACTCTCTAAAATCAGCAGCCCGCAAACTCGCTCCGCCCACCAGAGCCCCATCAATATTAGGTTCTTGTACAAACTGGGCAATATTTTCCTTCTGCACACTGCCTCCATAAAGAATACGCATCCCCTGAGCCACCGCCCCGGCCATACCCGCCACAGTCGCCCGGATCGCCTGACACATTTCCTCAACTTGACCGCTGGTAGGCGTCCTACCCGTCCCGATCGCCCAGACCGGTTCGTAGGCAATCACCACCCGGCCCATTTCCTCCGAGCTCAGATCCACAAGAGCCTTATCCACCTGGACACGCACAAACCCCACTGCCCTGCCCATCTCGCGCTGCTTCAGATCCTCTCCCACACACAAAATCGGCGTCAGCCTATGCTTCAGCGCCACCATCACTTTTCGGCCAATCTCCTTATCCGTTTCTTTCATATGCTCGCGCCGTTCCGAATGCCCGATGATGACAAATTTGCACCCCAAATCCTTGAGCATGCTTGGGGAAACCTCCCCTGTAAAAGCCCCGCGGTCCTCATAAAATACATTTTGCGCTCCCAACATAATCCCCGTGTTGGTAAAAGCCTCCTTCAACGCCGCCATCGCCGTAAAAGGCGGACATACAGCCACATCTACATCTCCAAACCCCCCCGGCTCCGGATAAAACTCCTTGGCGAACACCACCGCTTCAGAAACATCTTTGTTCATCTTCCAATTTCCAACAATTAATATCTTTCTCTCCACAATAGAAGCCTCCTCACTTATTCTCCTGTGTTCATGTTACTCTTATCTTGCAATACCTGAACCCCTGGCAAAACCTTCCCTTCTAAAAACTCCAGAGACGCGCCGCCCCCTGTCGAAATGTGGGTCATCGACGACGCCAGCCCCATATTTTCGACAGCCGCCACCGAATCTCCTCCCCCGATAATGGTCACCCCCGAACACTGTGCCACAGCCTGCGCCACCCCCCGTGTGCCCCCGGCAAAATTCGGCATTTCAAATACCCCCATAGGCCCATTCCAAATCACAGTCCCCGCCCCCGCCACAGCCTCGGCAAAAGCCGCCACACTGGCGGGACCGATATCCAAGGCCTGATCATCCTGAGCAATATCCGATACCGAAACCACCCGAAAAGCCGCCTCATTGCGAAACTCCTTAGCCACCACCACATCCTGAGGCAAGAGCAGAGTCACAGTGTTCCTTTGGGCCAACTCCAAGAGCTCCCGGGCCAGGCCAACCTTCTCCGTCTCACACAGCGACTTCCCCACGCTATAATTCTGCGCCTTCAAGAACGTGTTTGCCATACCGCCCCCAATAATCAGCGTGTTCACCTTATCCAACAAGCTGCGAATCACATCAATCTTGTCGCTGACCTTAGCACCTCCAATAATCGCCACAAAAGGCCGCTGGGGACTCTTCAGGGCCTGCCCCATAATCTCAACCTCACGGCTCATCAAAAAACCCGCCACCGCCGGAATATAGGCTGCCACACCCGCCGTAGACGCATGCGCGCGGTGGGCTGTGCCAAAAGCATCATTGACAAAAAGTTCAGCCAGCGCCGCCAACCCCCTGGCAAACTCCGGATCATTGGCCTCCTCCGCAGCGTGAAAACGCAAGTTCTCCAACAGGAGAACCTCTCCATCCTTTAATCGGTGGGCTTGCTGTCTCACCTCTTCCCCCACACAATCCTTCGCCATCGCCACCGGAACATTCAGCAGCTCACTGAGCTTCTGCCCCACCGGAGTCAGGGAATACCGCGCGTTAACCTCCCCTTTGGGCCTCCCCAAATGAGATGCCAGAATCACTTTGGCCCCACGCTCCATCAAAAAACGAATCGACGGCAACGCTGCCCGGATACGAGTCTCATCAGTAATATCTCCCTTCTCATTCATCGGAACATTGAAATCCACACGGACAAGCACCCGCTTTCCGTTGACATCCACATCATCTATTTTCAGCTTATTCATAGAACCCCTTCCTTCTTAATCGTATTATGTACCTCACTTCAATCCCTCCTCACTCAACATCTTCTTCGCAGCCTCAGAAATCATTATTGCACACAGCCTCTCCTCCTCATAGGATCTCATTTCCCGCACCATCATCTCCTCCAAATACTCCTGCCAAGACTTCATCATCGCTTAACATTCCTTATGAATTATTCTCCCTTTTAGTGTGCCAAGCTGATTTTATCTTATACTGGCCCTGAGTTTCCGGGGCATCTTTCTAAAACCCCCATACTGAATCCGGGGATTACTATCACCTGTCGGCAGGATTTCTTTTATTATCATACCACATTTTGTGGGATGCTTGCCATTGTTTGTGGAAAAATGTCTTATTTATCCCTTTCCCCTTTATTCTTTATCCCTTCACCTCACAGCCTTGGCACACCCCAGGCCATGCCAATAGCATGGATGCAAAAATTTTCCTATCCCTTTAAACTGACGATGTTTCAACATACACCCCCGTACAACAGTCAGCCCCTTTCCCTCAGCTTGTTCCTGAAATTCCGGCGTCCAGTTTTTTTCCTGAAACCAGATGGTATGGGCGCCCACACATGCACTTTCCTCCACAATATTCGGAATATGCCGAGGCATGAGACACGGAACCACCACGTCAATCTTGCGAGCTGTAACGCCAGAAGCCCCCGAAATCCCGGGAACCCCGGAAGTTCCAAAAGTTCCAGAAGTCCCGGAAGTCCCGGAAGTCCCGGAAGTCCCGGCAATCACAGCGCCAAGAGTTGGATAAATACGGGAAGGCAGCTTAATCTTTCCTCCCTGCCTGGTATGAGACTCACTCCCCACACCTAGAATAAGGTAAGCTTGTATCCTATGGTCAAGGCAAAACTTCCAGCATTTTCTGACATGCTTATTGCTGACAAACTTTTCTACCGTCCCCATGATGGCAAACGTCATAGATGAATCAACAGATTCATGCAGGACACACTTTTTTAAGCGTATCATACCCCTCCTCCTCCGTTGAGACTGATACCCTCAGGTCTTTCTATATCTATGTGTCTTTTATATCATCTATACCGTCAGGCATCAGTAATGAACTACCTGATCATCTTGTTTCGCAAATTCGCTAAAATGGATATCCGCATAAGAATCTTTTATAATTTTAAACTTTTTAACTACAGGATTAGCAAGCTTAAGAGTGCCAAAGGCTGTCTTGTCAATCTCCGCAAGAGACTTAGGCAGCTGTATTTCTTCCAGCTTAGGACAGTCAGAGAAGGCCTCAGCCCCGATTTTCTCAACCCCTTCAGGAATCACTACCGACCTTAAGATATCACAATACGCAAATGTCGCTTTTTCAATTTCCTGCAGTTCTGTACTTTGGAGCGTTACGCTTTCCAAGCTTCTGCAATAAGCAAATGCATAATACCCAATGGAGTTTATCTCCGGCGTAAAATCAAAAGATGTCAGAGTGTTGCAGATTTGAAAGGCATGATTCCCTATTTTTTCCAACGCTGGACCATGGCTCACCTTCTTTAATAAAACACATTGGTAAAAGGCCTCATTGCCTATCTCCGTTACAGAGGCAGGAATATCCGCATCTTCCAAAGACGTGCACCACTGGAATGTCCCATCAGGAACCCTATCAAGATTGGAAGGCAATTGCACCTTCGCCAAGAAAGAACACTCTTTGAACACATTATTGCCCAACTCTATATCCTGATTTTGAAATCCAATCGTTCTAAGAACAGTATTCTTGCTAAACGCCTCATCGCGTATCTTTGTCGCCCTCTGCGGCACAACGATGTATTTCTCTCCTTGTCCCTTCTCCGTCAAGGCCCTAATCTCATTCCCCTCCCAGGCAAAACAGTCATCCTCTGAAGGCAGCGACACATTAATCTCCGGCGCCTCTTCCACCACGGGATCTGGTATGTGCTCCCCACTATTTTGGCACCCCGTACAAAACCCAATAAAGACCGTTAAAAACATCACACATATTGCTATACGCAATACTCTCAAAAGCATTTTGTTTTTCATGTTATCTCCGAACATGTCATCCCTCCTTTAGATTAAGAAGATCGTATTAAAACAACGGAAATATTATCTGTCTCCCGTCTCTTCTTATTGAGCTCAATCAGGTAATCTGTGTGTTTCTTCATAACACGGCTATTCGTCAGGTATTTCGGATTCAAATACGTAAAAAGTTCCTGGGGAGTCACCTCATGCCTGAATCCATCGGAACACAGCATATAGACAGCATCTTTCTTGATCTCCCCAAAACATATCTCTGGCCGGAGAACCTCCGAAGCCCCGACACATTGCAGCAGCACATTGCGCTTGGGATGACGCTTGGCCTGCTCAGGCGTCATCTTCCCCAAGCTGACCTCCCTCGCCACCACCGTCTGATCCCTCGTAATCTGCATAATCTTGTCCGCAATCTCGTAAATCCTTGAGTCTCCTACATTGATGATATAATAGTTCGTTTGGGTCAGCAAAATCGCCACAATCGTAGTCCCCAAGTTAATCCCCTGCCGCTGGCCGTATTTCATGATCTTGGCATTTTGGTTGTAAACAAGATCCTTCCATTGATCCCTGATGATATTCTCTCCCAACGGGTAATAGCACAGCAAAGGCAACTCGCTGTCAGCCCAATTCATAAATGCCTTCACCACAGTTGCGCTGGCCAGCTCGCCCCTATCCAAACCCCCCATACCGTCACACAGTACAGCAAAAGCCATCTTTCCCTGCACAGTATCAAAAACCCTGACCGATAGGCTGTCTTGATTAATAGTTTTTTTAATGCCGATATCTGTACGGGCCCATATGGTATAGTCCATTCCATCCTCAACTTTGAGATCTCTTCTTCACACCTTATGCATACCGCATAAAATCAAACTCTTCATCGGCGAATTTGAGAACAGCCCCATGAACTATCTCTTTCATCACATGACTCTGCACCTTACATCCGTCCACATAGGTATGATTTGTCGATCCCATATCCACAATATAATATTGCCCGTCACAGGTGATGATATTGGCGTGATCCCTACTTATAGCCTTATTATCTCCAATATAATAATCTACATCATTTTTTGCCTTGCCAATTTTAAAGACAGATTTATTAACGAAAAATTTTTCCATGGTTTTGCGCCGGAGGATAAAGGGAAAGTCAGGACTTTCTTCTGTTGGAGATATCACCTCGTCCTGTGGTTGAGGAAGTCCCGGAACACCGGGAGCGGAAAGTCCCGGCTGACTCTGAGGCGGAACAGCGGGAGGTTCACGCTGGCCTTGAATCTGGGGCATTGGAAAGGTGGGGGGGGCCGGCTGACCTTGTCTCTGACTGGGAGACATCGGAGCAACGGACAACTCGGGCTGATTCCAGCTTTGACCCCTTGGAACAGCGGCAGGCTCGGGCCCGCTCTGACTTTGGAACATCGGAACCCCAGGCAGCTCGGGCTGATTCCAGCTCTGGGTCCTTGACACAGCGGCAGGCTCGGACTCAGGTTCGCTCTGACTTTGCGGCATTGGAACACCAGGCAGCTCAGGTTGACCCCAGCTCTGGATCCTTGGCACAGCGGCAGGCTCGGGCTCGGGCTCGCTCTGATTTTGCGGCATCGGAACATCAGGCAGCTCAGGCTGATTCCAGCTCTGGGTTCCCGGAGCATCGGGAAATCCGCGCTGGCCCCAACTCTGAACCATTGGAACAACAGGAAACCCAGGCTCGCTCTGATTCTGGGGCACTCGAGTCCACATCATACTCCCACCCCCCATAGGTGATGTGTGGAATTCACCCCTTTTATCAGCTTTATCATGGATTTGTGGTTCAGGATGTGGTTCTGGCGGCTGCGCCGGGAACTCAGCGGATACGTGAGATCCATCTATCCTATCAGCTTCGTTAGAAAGCTGCGGCGCCTCAGTAGAATGTAAAAGTCCGTCTGCCTCACGAGCAATAGGCGGTTGGATTGTCGATATCTCGCTAATTTTCTGTATGTCCGCTTTGGCAAAAGCCGAGGGAAAAGGTTTGGATGGGTGATCCGCGAATTCATTTTTCCAGAATTCCTGTCGTGAAAAATTCTGTTTCAGGGAGTCCAGCATAGGGTGGAAGACTTCAAGAGAAAACGCTGCCGCATCCTTCAAATAATCACTAAGGGTTTGAATACAAAGGTCATTTTCTGTCCGCGCCAATTGTTTATACGTTGTCATGCCCATAAAAAAGGCAGCCAAATCCAGGGGAGACCGCCCATAAGATGTTATAGGAATGCACATGAGACTTATTTCATCTGTTAAAACATCCACATAGATATAATCCAATTCCAATGCAAACAAAGAAAGGTCAATCATGTAATCTTCAGCTCTTAAAAAAGTAGAAGAGATCTCCAGGAACACATCCAACAACCTTTTTGGAGTTTTGGAGTAATACCCTTTGTCCATAAAAATATTTTCAGCAGTTTCTTTATGAGAAATATCATATTTCAAGTATTTTTCTCCATTTTCTTGGATACATTGAACCGGAACGACACCCTGAATAACGTTGTTCGTTATCATTCCCAGACTTACTGTATCTACGCTGTCCTGTTTTTTGAGTGGATGGACTAAATAAGTGTTTATGCCAGAATGTTCGATTCTTAAATCATACATAATTTATGCACCCCTTTTTAAACCCCTTTAGTCACGTACATTATACAAGATAATACGCTGATTGACAATCGACATAATTGCGTATCCTCGCCTGTAGGCGTATCCTCGCCTGTAGGCGTATCCTCGCCTATATAAGCCGATCAAACAGAGACATATCCGCAATCTTTTCCACAACCTGCCTTGCTGTCATCTGCTCATGCTTGGAAACTCCCCCCAGAACAGTAACCATTGGATCTTCAATCACCTGGCTCGTTTGGCTGTCAAATTTATTGTAGATCATTGCAACACAATGGCAAAGGGATGTCCTATTTTGCACATCCAAAGTCATCAGTGCCGCCACAGCCTTTTTAAGCTTTGCATTCGCAATTTCCGACCCATCTGATACAAAAACCAATTGCTGCATATGTTTGAGTTTGTCGATACATGTCTCGTGCGGGGAAAAGTCCATATCCATAATGATATAATTGTACTGTGCCTCTATTGTCAGATTCAACAAGTGTTCAAACTCTCCTGTTGACATTCCTGTCACGTCAAGAGCGATTTGGGCCGGGTCATAAAAATAAACACCGCACTCATCCTGTTTGACTGTGCTCTCCAGCTTCAAAGCCAGACTGGGTTTATTGTTCTTAATGGCATAAAGAACATCACCAAAATCAAATTGCCCTTGACCCTTGAAAAAGATATTGGAAGTGCCAAAAGCTTCGATATTCAAATACAGAACAGAACGTCCTTTCCTGGCTATTGCCATAGCACAGGCAGCCGCCAAGGTGGAACTTCCCGCGCCTCCGCTGGCGGAAACAAATCCTATGATTTTTGTCTCCCCTGTTCCATCGCCTCTGTCTGCGCCGCCTGCATTTCCAGCAGCGCCAGCAGCGCCAGCAGCCTGGTTCAAAATGCTCAAAATCTCCCGATAAATTGATTCAGCTTTTTGAAATTTGAAGATCGCCTTTTGTTCCTTATGCATCCCTGTATTAGGAGTATCCACGAGATAAGCAAAACCGCATCCCTGAGGAATTCCTTTGATATCAATGTCAAAATCGGTACATGATATAAAAACATCAATTTTAGAGCTGTGCAAGCTGGACATGGCAATGTTTTCGTCCGCGTAAGAGTAAATCTCTAGTTTATCTGCAAACTTATTTGTGAAAACTGTCGCAATCCTGTTAAGATAATTTTTATCCGATTCCAAAATCGCTAATTTTACCTTCATTTTGCTCACATCCTCTTTTTTGATGCGGAAACCTCGAAAAAACTCTGATATATATCATAACACAGAATCCCTTTCTTAATCAAAATTAATCCCTTTCTTAATCAAAATAACTGACACCGGCCTCAAACACCCGTTGATCTTGGTTCCCTGGCACATTGATGCCAAGGCCGGGACCTGTGCGCTCCGAATGCCCCATTTTACCAAGGATGCGTCCATCCGGACTGCACAGGGCCTCCACCGCCAAGTCTGATCCGTTAGGATTGTCGGGAGCCTCCAAAGCCGGCCGGCCTTCCTTGGTCACATATTGCGCAACAATCTGACCCTGTCGAACCAGATCCTCCAACTTCTGGCGCGGCGCTACAAAGCGCCCTTCACCATGAGAAATAGGGACGGTATGCCTTTGCCCCACTTCGCAGAACCTCAGCCAGGGTGATTTCACAGAGGTCACACGGGTATACGCCATGCGCGACATATGATGTCCCACAGTGTTGAATGTCAGCGTCGGATGCATAGCATCCCTATCACTTACACGGCCTTCCGGAAGAAGCCCCAATTTGATCAGGGCTTGAAAGCCATTGCAAATCCCTATCACCAGGCCATCCCTGTCGTCCAAGAATCGCTCTAAGCTCTCCCGGAGACGATCATGACGGAAGAGGGCCGCGATGAATTTTCCTGCTCCATCAGGTTCATCCCCTCCGGAAAACCCTCCGGGAAAAGCAATGATTTGAGCTTGATTTACAGCCTTTTCCAAAGCCTGGAGACTCTGTTCAATGTGTCCCCCCGATAAATTTCTCACCACCACAATATCCGCCTCAGCCCCGGCACGTTCAAAAGCCCGGGCCATATCCACCTCTCCGTTCGTTCCCGGAAATGCCGGAATGAGAACCCTGGGGCGTGTTCCCCTGGTGACCGCTACAGGGACATAAGCTTCCCGGGAGGTGAAGAAAGGAATGTCTTCACGACTCCTTCCTTCAATACGCCCTTCTTCCCGGCATCTTGTCGGAAAAACTTTTTCCAACGGCTGAAGCCAGCATTCCGCCAACTCCTCAAGGGACAACGAGGTGGAGGATACCGGACTGCCGGAGGATGCCGGACTGCCGGAGGATGCCGGACTGCCGGAGGATGCCGGACTGCCGGAGGATCCCGGACTGCCGGAGGATCCCGGTAGTCCGAAGGTGCCGGCAAAGTCCAAGAAGGGTCTGTCCTGCGTCACACCAATCTTATAGCAGGGGATTTTATGCGCAAGATTGTCTTGATCTTGGTGCAGTGTGTCCGGTGTGAGTTCCTCTTTGGCCTCCAGGAGGATGGATCCTACCTGGGGAGTGAAGAGGATTTCTTCAAGTGCCTGATCTCTGCCTGACAGGCCTCCGTCGGCTGTTCGTGATGCAGATTCAGGCGACAGATATTCCGAAGAAGCCATGTCAGCAAAAACACTTCCCTCCAGCACTGCTCCAATCCTATTGCCCAAGGCCATGCGGGTAAGCGCGGCAGCCAGACCGCCTTCTCGAACAACAGAAGCCGCCGCAATTTTTCCCTCACGGCTCCAGCGGTGAAGTGTTGTCAGCATATGACGAACCCGGGGCCAATCCGGAAGCTCAGTAGCTCTGTCCACAGGAAGCGGCCAGTAATAGAGAGCGTGACCTCCTTGTTGAAGCGCCGCGGAAACTGTATATGAACTTCTGGTAGGAGCCGCGGCAAAACATACCAGCGTGGGCGGCACATCCAGGGATCCAAAAGACCCGGACATACTGTCTTTACCCCCAATGGCAGGCACTCCCAGCTCCCGCTGCGCCAGCAGGGCGCCAAGAAGGGCCGCTGTGGGCTTGCCCCATCGTTTTTTATCCGTACCCAAACGCTCGAAATATTCCTGCAAGGACACCCGGGCTTGCCAGGGATTCCCCCCCACAGTTGTCACTTTTGCCAAGGCTTCAACGATAGCATAGGCAGCACCGTGGCAAGGACTCCACACACTTAAGCCTGGAATAAACCCATAGGCCATAATCGTCGCCGTGTCCGTCTCTCCTTCCTCCACAGGGATCTTGGCCACCATGGCCTCTTCCGGGGTCATCTGCCAGCGGCCTCCAAAAGGCATAAGCACACTCCCTGCCCCCACTGTGGAGTCGAACATATCCACCAACCCTTGCTGAGAAGCAACCTCCAACCGCTGTAAATTGGCTTTCCATGCCTGTTCCAAAGATTTCCCCTGGCAAATTTTAGGAATTTCTCGGCGGTAGTTTTGGGCCGGATCCGGACTCGCCAGCACCGCGCTTGCCTGCTGCCTGACGCCGTTAGTATCAAGAAAACGGCGGCTTAAGTCTACTATGGACTTCCCGCGCCAGGTCATCGTCAGCCGTTCCTTCGCGTTTACGTGAGCCACCGGAGTGGCTTCCAGGTTCTCCCGGTCAGCCTTGGCGATAAACGCCGTCACATCTGCCGCATCCAGCACAACAGCCATACGCTCCTGGGATTCCGACACAGCCAGCTCGGTTCCGTTGAGGCCCTGATATTTGCGGAGAACAGCATCCAAGTTGATATTGAGACCCCGAGCCAGTTCGCCGATGGCAACACATACGCCCCCGGCTCCAAAGTCATTGCATTTTTTGATTAGCCGGCTCACTGCACTGTCACGAAACAGACGCTGAATTTTGCGCTCCGTTGGCGGATCGCCCTTTTGCACCTCAGCGCCGCACGCCTGCAGCGAACTCTCATCATGAGCCTTGGAGGATCCCGTAGCGCCGCCGCATCCGTCCCGGCCCGTGCGTCCCCCCAGCAAAACCACAACATCCCCAGGCGCCGGAGTTTCCCGCCGCACCCGGCTCTGGGGAACCGCCCCAATCACCGCCCCAATCTCCATCCGTTTAGCCACATACCCCGGATGGTACAGCTCCACAACCTGCCCTGTGGCCAGCCCGATCTGGTTGCCATAAGAACTGTAGCCCCGGGCCGCCTGAGTGGTGATTTTATGCTGAGGCAGCTTCCCTGGCAGGGTCTTATCTAACGAAGTCCGTGGATCCGCGCTGCCCGTCACACGCATGGCCTGATACACATAGGCCCGGCCCGATAAAGGATCGCGAATGGCCCCACCTAAACACGTCGCCGCCCCTCCAAAGGGTTCTATCTCTGTGGGATGGTTGTGGGTTTCATTTTTAAATTGGATCAGCCAAGGTTCGCTGTGTCCGTCCACATTCACAGATACGACGATGCTGCAGGCGTTGATTTCCTCAGATTCATCCAAGTCCGGCAGTTCGCCGCGCTTTTTCATGGCTTTTTGCACGATAAGGGCCATGTCCATCAGAGAAATAGTGTTGGCATTATTAGACTCATTGGCATCATCGTCATCTCCCCCATAGACTTCCCGGCGCAGCTCAAAATAAGCGTCCAGCGCCTCTCTCAGCCCGCCAGATAAGGGGCCTGATTCAATTTCCACAGCTGTGAGTTCCGTAAGAAACGTGGTATGCCGGCAATGATCAGACCAATATGTATCAATCACTTTGAGTTCCGTTGCTGTGGGATCGCGCTCTTCCTCTTCCAAGAAATATTTCTGGCAAAACAGCACATCTGCCGCAGACATGGCCAATCCTTCACTCTTCCTGTAGTCCTCCAGCCTCTGTGGCGGCCACTGAGTAAATCCTGCCACTACAGGGACATCATCAGGCTCCGGCGCGGCCAAATCCAAGTCCACGGGTTTGGCCAAATCCGCCACCCTTGACTCGATGGGATTGATGTAATACTGAGAAATTTTGGCCACATCTGTGTCATCCAGCTCGCCGCTCAGCAGGAGAACCCTAGCCGTCCGCACCTGGGGCCGTATCCCCTGGGTTAAAATCTGCACGCATTGAGCCGCCGAATCCGCCCGTTGATCATATTGCCCGGGCAGGTATTCCACAGCCAGAATTCTGGGGGAACTCAGACTCTCTTCGGAAGTCTTACTTGCTACGGAAGTCTTACTTGCTACGGAAGTCTCATCCCTACAGGGATCCTTGCTTTGATTCTCCTCAAATTCCGGCAGAGATTCCAAGAACACATGGTCAACATTGGCCTCGGCAAACACTGTCCACACAGCCCTCTCGAATTCTTCCTGGCTGAGTCCGCCCACATCGTAGCGGTGGAGCAAACGCAAGCCCGTCAGGTGTGTCAGCCCCAGGTAATCCCTGAGTTCCTTCAATAAGTACCGGGCTTCGATATCGAAACCGGTTTTTTTCTCAACAAAGAGCCGATATAGGTTTGGCATCTGTATCTGATCCTCCTGTTATGTGTGTGCAACTGGAATACCATTAGGATACCACTCCTATCGTCAATATCCAAGTAAAATATAAAAACTAAAATATAAACCGATAAATTCTTACCTCCGGGCTTCTCCCCTGCTGACATGAATCATCACATGGGTATTCATCCCTACAAACTGGCTTTTCACAGACATCCAAACCACCTGTCCCTTGGGTTCCTCGGAATTCACATAAGTAATGCTGTAAGTTATATTCGCCCCTTTGGACGTAAACTCATAAAAATAGGCCTGCAAATCTTTTTCGTTCTTCCCAGCCAAGTCATCCATATAAGGCAATCCCTCGGAATAGACCACTGTAACCTTGGGCGACTCATCAGTCAGTTTCCTTCCTGCCGGTACTGACTGAGAAATCAATGCACCATAGGCGACGGTTGCGCTGTAGTGTGTCTTTACAGTGACACTCAAATCAGTCTGCTTCTCTGCGTCTTCTTTGTCCATACGGCTGAAATCAGGAACAATCACCGCCTTGCCTATGGAAACCTCAAATGACATCTTGGTCTTCGCAGCTATTTTTTCGCCGGGCTCAATGCTCTGGGAAATTATCATGTCTTTAGGCGCCTTATCCGAAGAGGCTTCAGTAAACTCTGCTTCAATATCATGCTGTTTGGCCCAGGCTGTCACTTCGGTCTTGGGTTTTTCCTTGAAGTCCGGTACGGCTATGTTCTTTTCAGCAAGTCCTTTGGACATATAAATGAGCAAGCCGTCTTTGCGGGTGTAATTGGCTGCGTTGACAGAGGTGTTGTTGAATTCCATGCGGATAAATTGGCCCGGCTCCAAAGTTTCATTGGGTTCCTGCATGATATTGGCATTATTAGCTTTGTATTGTGATTTCCATTCGGTCACTTGGGGTGTCGTCATCTTTGTAAAATCCGGAAGCTCGATTCTTTCATCAGGATCCGGCCCTTTACTGACCTGAAAAGCCAGCACCGATCCTTTTTGAACTTTTATACCCGAGTCTTGGCTTTGCGAAATAATGAAATCGTTTTCCTGATCAAGGCTGAAAATTGTTTCAATCTCGATAGAGATCTTATTGCTGATCCCCCAGGTTTTGGCATCGTTTATAGAAGTGCCGACGAAGTTTTTGAGTGTCACCTGGTTCATGAGTGTTGTCGCAAAGAAAATAATCACAGCCACAAGCAGGATTGTTCCGGCTATGATTATGTACCGAATCACTTTGCGCGTGCTGTATCCTCTATCTTCCTCCATCTCATGCTCAGGGGCGGTAATCGCCGCATGGTGTGTTGTCGCCGCACGGTGCGTTTGGAGTATTCTGTGCTCCGCCCCACCCTGATTTGTCCTATTTCCTGAATAAGCGCTTTGGCAAAATTGGTCAAGAAAATCGCTCATATTCCAGCATTCCTTTCCTAAGCTTAAACACGACATCTGCCCGCTGGGAAATCTGGGTGGAGTGAGTCACAACAACAACGCATTTGTTATGTTCATGAGCCAGTTTTTGTAGAATAGATATGATCTCATTCTCCATGTCTTCATCCAGGTTCCCTGTAGGCTCGTCGGCCAGAATCAAATCAACGTTGGTAGCCAAGGCTCTGGCGATGGCTGCTCTTTGTTGTTCACCCCCTGAAAGCTTGTTGACTGTCCTGTTGGCTTTGGCTCTGTCCAGGCCGATATAATCCAGGAGATTATAGGCGACCGCGTTGGTATCTTTGGGGAGTTTGTTGTTGGTGATGCTCATAGCCACTTTGATATTTTCCACAGCCGTCATATACGGAATCAAATTGTACGCCTGAAAAATGATACCTATTTTGTTTCTCCTGAATTTCTCAAATCCTATTCTGCTGATGTCCTGCCCCCGGTAAAGCACTTTTCCGGATTTCGGTTTATCCAAGGCGCTAAGCAGTGCCAGAAAAGTTGTCTTGCCTGAGCCGGATTCCCCCAGAATGGCATACAGGTTACCCTGCTCGAATTCACAAGAAACATTTTTGAGGATGTATCGTCTGGAATCTCCGTCGGGATAAAAGTAATTGACTGTATTGACTGCTACTAAACTCATAGTCATCCCTCCATCAATATTTTTTTGGGTCTCAAGCGTGTGATATAGAATATCGGAACCAGTGTGGAAATGCAGACTGTTCCAAGGCCAATGGCGTAAAACAGGATCACTGTTATTGTGTTCAGGGAAACCTTATAGGTCTCTGTAAGCTCTTCACTGTTGATACTGTTGTCATATCCCCTGTAAGTCAGATCTGTAAAGTAAGAATCGCCTGCGCTGGCCTGATCGGCGACAATCTGATCTGTGAGCATTTTTTCCGAAATGCCGCCGGATAAAATATTCCCGGAAAACAACGACAGAGTAATGGCCAGCACCGCTACAACAACTACCTCCATAAGAATCTGCCCGGCAATTTTGATCTTTCTCTCCCCCAAGGAAAGATAGATGCCGATCTCACGCCTGCGGTCTCTTAAAAATAATGTGACCAGCAGACTTATAGTGACCACTGCGGCACACACAGCGACATATAATATGTTGGACGCGATCCCTTGGATGGATTTCATGGGGGACGCCACCTGATCAAAAGAGCCGCTGCTTTCTATCATGCAATACTCTGGCAGAAAGGCAGCCACCTCCTGAGTGAAGGACTCCAAATCCAACGGATCATTCAGCACATATAAGGTGCTGTAATAAACGTCTGTGCTGCTGCCCTCCCTGGAAATCTCCTCGGGATACAGTTCTTTTAACTCGTTCATCTGAAACGCATACGCTTCATTCACAACTCTGTTAGAAACATATATTCTGTTTTCTATTTCTTCTTCCACAAATTTGTATTGATCGTCCAACATCTCGTTCCCAGTTTTCGTCTGTCTTACTGGTTCAAAAATGCCGATAATTTCAAAATCATATTTTTGGGTGGCTATAGGATCCGGCATATCGCTAGTTGCATTACTTTTAAAGTCGTAAACATTGTTGTCAAGGGTTATGACAGAACCTACAATTAAGGTGTTAGTAGTGGCAAAATTTTGCGAAACCAAAACCACATAAGCTAGATTCTGTATCTCTTCTTGGTTGAAAACTCGCCCTGACACAAGTTTGATTTTCTCCTCTATAATGTCCCCATGAAACACGACAGAAAAATTTAAAAACTAAGTGTGAACCAGATAGAATAGAGGTGAGAAGAAAGGGCGGTTCACAAACATGAAAAAGAGACGGCAATACACAA
>Ga0082212_10000656_pt1 | contig 50354 bp, 37 predicted proteins | sample TergutNt197P3_FD_71548 | JGI IMG/M metagenome (GOLD analysis project Ga0082212, IMG submission 71548) | Neocapritermes taracua P3 segment gut microbial communities from Petit-Saut dam, French Guiana - Nt197 P3 | ecosystem: Host-associated > Arthropoda: Insects > Digestive system > Gut ...
ACCGAAGCCAGCGGCGCCCGATTTTAGAACGCAGATCGGGCTACGCCCTCCCTACGTTCAAAATCGTAAATCATATCAATAAGTTGTAAGCATATGGACACATAAATCCGCTATACAGATTTCAACGCAGTATGCATCGCGCCTGCACCTTGCCTTGTTATTTGCTCTCGCCGAGCCGCGATTCAAGCTCTGCAATACGTGCGGCTTGTTCATCAATCACGCCCTGCATTTTTTCCTCAGCTTCACGGTAGCCTTCGCGCCGTGCATGACCGAGCGCCGACGCTTCGTTGTGACGGGCGCGTGAGCGCAGACGCTCTATTTCCTTAAATTCATCCGTCGCGCTGACATGACGGTATGCCCCGACAGCCTGCTTCATAATCGGCACCCCCATTTCCTCAATCTGCTTCAATTCTTCTTCCGTCTGTGCGTCAAATAGTTTCAGCCACAACTTCAACTCGTCGTCCGCGCTTATCATCTGCGGCAATTTCGGTAACTCAAAATAGTGTAATACCTGTTTGTCGGTCAGCGGCGTGTAACGCGTCACTTCAAGCGGTTGAAACTCCGAATGTAAATCCTCACACGCAAACAGCTTGAATGCAACGATGCTGATAACGATTGTGCGCGGTAAATCCAAGTATTCGCCGCCTTCACCGAGCGCGGATGAGTACTCGCGCGCCCAATAATACAAGGAGCGTTCCGGGTAGTCGCCTTCATTGGCTACTTGCAATTCAAGGTCAGTTTTCTGACCGTCCACCGCCATGCTGATGTCCAAGCGGCAGAACTTATCGCCAAACGTGTCCGGCGGTATGTCCGGGTTCGTGATTTCAAATTGCCCTATGCTTTCATGCTTTATGCGGAGCAGCGTCGATATGAGCCGCTTCAGTAAATCGGGGTACTGCACAAAGAGCATTTTGGCAAGAACGTCATTCATCAACGTGTACTCGAGTTTCGTCACAGGCACACTCCTATCCGCTTACAGTTTACCACATGGCGGCGCGATTTACCACATTTAATTTAATTAAAGGGATCAAAGAGCTGCAGACGAGTTACAGATTTTTCAGAGGGGTGTCCGGGAGACTGCCTTTTTTGAGGCTGAACTTGTAGCAGAAGGCGGTAGCCACTGCTCATATACCCCGGAACATTCGTAGAAGCCTCAAAAAAGCATCTCACGGACACCCCTCTGAACTGTAACGCAGAGAGTTATTTTTGTAAACCGGCACATATAAAGCCCATCGAAACAAAACAAGATTTTATAGACACTTGGAATGAAATGGGAACAGAAAATGGAAAGACTGTAACAATTGACGCTGCAGTTGCGCAGTTCCACGGAGATAGAAACGGATTTGGCTTTGCAGACACAAAAGGCAAATTTTACGACGAGTTCACTATAGATGATATTAAATCATTAGACCCAAAGTCGATGGAATATTTTATTTCTTTTAGTTGCAATACTGGAGATCAGAGATGGGGGGATAATAATTTTTCGACTCAAATAATGATACAACAGCCAGGTATAAAGTATGGTATAGGAGCCGATGGAAGTATCAATGTTAGTTATTATTACATCGAGAGAACAACAGGCTTTTGGTTCTGGAAAAAGACGATCTACGAACCTCATACAACGATAACAACAGAGGAAACATGGTACAGAAAAGGGGAGACTTTTGCCGGACAAAAACTCTACAGCAGGGATGACGAAGGTAAACTCAAATTCTATACACCAATCGGCGGATTTGGGTATGTATTCGATGGAATAACAGAACTACTCGATTCAGCCAAAGTGGTTCAACCCACCCCGTGAGTTACGAGGAGTCACAATGAAGTTTATAGCAATTCTAGTGCCTTTTTTGCTACTATTTGTATTGTTATCAGTAGGATGCGCAAAAGAAGATGTTTACGAAACAGATATTATTGAAATGAGCTGGAGCCATGATGTTGATGAAGTTATTGAAATTTCGTTTGAGTATCTGCAGGAAAGCAAATATGATTTGGGTGCTTTGATAAAAAATAGAGGGCTTGCGGAAGACGTTTCATTCCTTTTCGTAGAGCATATGTCCATTATATTATTCTTGAAACAGCTAGCAGAGGGTAAAGTCGCACACTTAATGATTCAATCGTACATTAAGATTATGTGCTATGATCGAAATGTAGGTGTAGAGTTGTCGGTATCTGGTGTTCCTTTTTCTCCATCCGGTATAGGATACCCGGATGTCGTCATTATGAACAAAAATAGTGCTGGCTGCCATGTCTATGAAATCAAATCAAGCACATAGTAAGAAAAAAGGTAGTGCTAAACATGCCTTAGCAGATTTCACAAAAAATAAAACTGCTTGACGCTTTCAGCTTGGATAACGGGGCATCGAGGTGTATGTTGAAGGCAGCAACAGTGGCGAAGAACGAGATTCTCTTCTAGTGAGAAAGGAGCCCGTTTTGATAAGAAAAGTCTCTCTCCTAATAACCTTTATTCTTACGATAACCTTGATATGCTCTTGCGCAAGGTATAAAAGAGAGATAGAATCATTAGCTACACTAATACCAGACGTAAAAGAGCTTGTTCACAGTAACACTGATTTGCTGATGGATGTTCAGCGGCTAATAGCAGACAAGGAGAAGGTAAATGGATATATAGTAATAAGTCGTAAAGGCGATAACACTATATCTCTCTATCGTGATATGTTTCGAGATGACGAACTCTTAATTGAATCAGACCAATTCACCGATGACGAGAAAACTAAAATCGAATCGATTTTTTACCAGAGTTCTGGTAGAGTAACCCTCCAAGACATTGCTTCGGGACAATTTACATTTGCGCGAGTTGGTCGAGTTAGTTTGCGCGTATTATATCTAGGCGAGTTATCATCTAAGACTGTATTTTCAGACGATACGGAATCTAATCTGGAAGAAGTTATAGACGGGTGGTATGTCGTGATAATACATCCACCAAGAGCAGGAGATTGACATCTATCTTGTGCGGAGATGCATAACGGTTGCTATTAGTGATTACATCGAGTTTGAAAACAGGTCGGATTTATCAAAGAGTCGTTGGAGTTGGAATGGAATGGAACTGATACTTACAGTGTGTTCACGAAGAAAATAGGTGCAGAACACTCAAAGGCCTTTTTCGGGCAATTCGTACTTGACCGTTCAGTGCTGAGAACACACCTAAAGAGAGATCGTGGAACAACCAGAGTCACCGAAGAGTGCTACAAAGGCTGTATGCTGTATTACTTCGGTGAAACCAGCGAAAGGGATAGGTGGTTTGCAGTTTGAGGAGAAAGCATTTTATTTACATTATTATAGTTTTGATTACATATGTCTGCAGTGTACAATGTACAATGCGTGATAGTAGTCACCCCAGTTTCGGAATGGATGGCATTGCATCACAAAAAACGCTGTTTGATTTTATCAAGGAAGAGAATTCTGATAGTATGACAACAGATTGTGATGAGTCAGATAGGAATAATAATCAACTGATGAACACTGTAGAAAAGAGCGTCAAACCGAAACCGGAAACAGATACAGGTACAGATACAGATACAGATACAGATACAGATACAGATACAGATACAGTAACCCCTGACGACAGCCAACAATCGGATGCATTATGCGTCTGCACGGAGGAACTTATGGAGTTAAATGATAGTTTTATCAGGCTTCGAGATGATATTCTCATTCAAATCCTCGGCATAGATGGAGGTTTACCAATATATCATACATATGAGTACGAAGCTGATTATGTCGAGTTACCATATGGAGGTGTTCTTAACAGGCTTGGTGAATATTCATACCGTCTGCAGTTAGGTAATATTGAGATCGGCTTCGAAATAATACCTGCTTCCTGTTGGAGATTCTACTATACTGACATAGGTCTTGAAATCGATGTTATGTATGCAGGTGATGAACCTTGGGATGTTGTTCTCTAGCATAGTCGCTGAACTGCACTGTAAAGAGATTATTGTCACTAAGCAGGACACCGGGTTTGGGAAAAGTATGGGGAAATAACTAAAAAAGATGTTGTAGAGAGGGCGGTTTTTGTTACTATTATATGACAATTACCGCATTTCTCTGTTGTTTTATCAAACTGTGTGCTATTGTTAGCATGCAGGATATTTTGAAAGGGGTCTTACATATGATGAAAAGGAAGGCATTGGCAATCGTACTGGTGGTCGTGCTGACCCTCGCTGTTGTGCTGCCGACCCTTGCCGCATCAGGTAGAGCGACAGGCGCCGGGGTACTCAGCATTAGGAAAGTCGTTGAAAAGAACAGTGAGAAGATCAACTTTAAGGATTGGCTCGCAGGCTATGCTCCGGATGATGCAGATATTATCGGCGGCATGAGATTCGAGCTCTTTTCAGCACCCGACGCCTTGGTAAAAATCGGCGATGACGCAGTACCGGATGCTATAGGCGCAATCAACGCGGACGGTGATATCGTATTCGATCCCGAAGTCAGCGCCGGATGGTATGTCATTCGCGAAATACTGAGCGGCGACGCAGCCGATATCTTTCTGAAACAGGCTGATATGCGGGTGTTTTTCAACGGACTTACCGTAACAGGCGGAAGCAGTGATTTTAACTACGCAGCCCTGTACACAATTGTGAATTGCTACGGAGGCTCTGACGCCCGCATTTTAGGTTACCCCGGTCTCAACAACAACGGCGACCTGTTCTACATCGGCGTCACAGATACTTCATCCGGGAAAGAGTACGCGTCATACTGCGCGCACGCGGGTTCTAAGAATTTTGCAGGAGACAATCATCTGGGCTGCAGCGGTTATCTGGTTGCCGAAAGTCAGATGAAAGATGAACCGGACGCGCAGGATTTTGATAATTTCATATATGCGCTCAACTGGATAGAAGATAATTACACAGGCAGCCTTGGAAGCACTAACCACACAACTTCCAGCGCCAGAGCCGTTGCGCAGACAGTCATATGGGCGCTGCTTGGCGCCGTTGACGTCGACAGCGAGGCTTTTGAAGCCACGAACTTAACGCAGGCGGAGAAAGACGCTGTGAGAGGCGCGCTTGAAGCCGCGAAAAACAAGTACCTTGTCGGTGATACGATAATCGATCTGATATACATGGTTTGTGAAAATCATGACCACGACTACGAGTACTGCCAGCCGCAGCTCGTACCGGTATACAGCGGCGTGCCTTCTTTCACGAACAAACTCAGGACTACCGGAGAACTTAAGATCTTAAAGAGATTCAGCGGTATACCTGAGGGTGAGATCCCGGCTGAATGGAACGCAAGGTTCACAGTTTCAATAAACGGCAAAACAATGACAAAAACATATTCCGAGTTCACCGAAGACAGCAGCGGCGAACTCAGCTGGATCATTAAAGACCTGCCGATCGGCGGGAATTATGTGGTCAGGGAAACGGGCGGGGAAGTGCCCGGATATACATGGGTCGCAACTGGTAATCAGGTGATCGTAAACGGGGTTATCGAAAACAAGCAAACGACGGTAGCAGTGATAACGAACAGCTACACGACTGAAGAGCTCCCGGGCAGCCTGATTATCACGAAGGAGTTCAAAGGGATACCTGATAACGAGATCCCGAAAGAGTTCAACGCAACGTTCACTGTTACAGGGCCTGAAAACTTCGAGCCGTTCACAAAGGATTATTCGGAGTTTGACGAGGACGATGACGGTAACCGCTTCTGGCTGCTGGATAACCTGGAAGTCGGCGCAACGTATACGGTGACCGAGACAAACGGAGGTATTCCGGGGCTTTTATGGAACGCAGGCGGGGATAAAGTTGTTGTAGACAAGGTGCTGGTCGCCGGGCGGAACTCAGCCGTTATCACAAACAGCTACACGGAGTGGGAGGAACCTGATTCCTACACCATAACCATATCAGCGCAGAAGAGAGTGACAGGGAACTCGCCCCCAAGCGGCGCGGCGTTCACATTCGTTCTCACACTGACGACGGATGACTACAGCGGTAATGTATACGTGGATGACAGCGCGACAGCGCTTGATGACTTTAACGGTACGTTTACTCAGGAGAAGCAAGTCACCGGCGGGGGCACGGTCACATGGAAGCTCAGGTTTGACAGAAGAGTCACCGTCGATTACAAAGTGGAAGAAGTCCGGACAAACATGCCCGCCAACTTCAACTATATAAGCATTGAAAAGTACACTGAAGACGAGTGGAAGCAGTTTGACGGCTTTGAATCTGAAGGCCACCGGGATATCGACGGAGCGTACAGGGCAGAGTACCGTATCACAAACGGGTACAGCTATTGGGAGTATACACCCGAGTACGGCAGCCTTAGGATAGTCAAAGCGTTCACCGGCGCTGTAAGATCAGCTCCTGCAGGGTGGAACGCAACGTTCACGGTTACGGGTCCCGGGGGGTTCAGCAGGATAATCAATTACAGCAGCTTCACAAGCGGAAGTTACACAATCAATAATCTGAACCCCGGGGTGTACACAGTAACCGAAACTGGCGGAGGCATAGCCGGCTACACGCAGACTGTGACGATATCCGGGCCCGGCACGGTGACAGTAGGGGGAACAGCGGTTATTACGGTGACAAACAATTATGATGATGAAGAGCAGCCGCCTCCGGATGACGAAGAACTCATAGAGCTGCCGCCTGACGATGTCCCGACGACAGACTTCCCGCCTGACCCGCCTAAAGAGGATGACGTCATAATCGTAGACGATATGCCGCCGCTCGATGAGATGCCCCGGACAGGTAAATCGATCGCGTACATGGGCTTCCTGGTATTAGGAGTAATGATGGTGGTGTTGGGTTCAACAGCACAGGTGCTGGAAAACAAGAAGCTGCACAAGCACTAAGAGTAAGAAGAAAGATCAGGGGCAGACCGGTTAATCGGTCTGCCCCTGATTTCATTATTTGAAGCGCGTTTATCTGTTCCAGCTCTTGCGGTTCTTTGTGATCAACAGAAGGACGACTCCGATTGCCGTAACCAGAGCGCCGAGCCCAAGAGTAAGCAGATAGAACGACGATCTGCCTGTCTCAGGGAGCTCGCCCAGAGGAACTATATCATCTTCCAGTTCAATTACCAGCTCTTCCTGCGGATCATCTATGACTTCAGAATCCTCGATCGGAGGCCTGTCGACAAGCGGCGGCTCCTCTTCAAAAATGTCAAGCAGTTCCCCAACGCTCTCGTCAGGCGGCGAAACCACGACCACAGGAGGCGGTGTTTCAGTTGCTGTTGGCGTGGTGACCGGCGGAGTGGTAGTCGTATCTACCGGGGGACGTGAGATAACTCGACGATCGTCATCCTCGTCGTCGGGTGAGGGCTTAGGATCGGTCGGATCAGCACCCGGGCCGGTCGGAGGAGCGCTCAACCCGACGATAGCCTTTAATGCGCCAACCTTATACATTACTCCGAGCAACGGCAGTGACGGTACTTCTTCGATCAAATCTTTGAGTTTTATGCATTCCGGTATAGGGATGCACACAAACGGCGGTATTTCGAGTTCGGGTTTTACAGGCATGACAGGCGGCTTAGGCTCTTTCCCGGGAATCGGGATATATGAGACGCCCTTCCAGATTTGGTTCAGCCCGCCGTTATTGTTGCCGCCCGGATCATAGTTGCCGAACGAGTATACGGCGGGGAACTCAGTACCTTCGGGCACAAAGAATGTTATTGCCTCGAAGTTTCCGTTCTGTACGCTTCCGTTGTTGCAATGGATGTACACAGTGTATATGCCCGGCTTTGTGACCGTTACCTCCGCACCGTTGTTTCCGCCCTGGAGGTTTGAGATAGTGACGCCGTTACCTACGTCCACGTTATATGTGTTGGGCGTCAGAAAATCATTCCATTGGCCCGGAGGGGGGGCGATCTCAGAAAAGTTCGGTACGGTTTCGCCGTCCCTGTTTCCGTATCTAATGTTCGGAGAATCAGCTCCCTGAGCTATTTTACCCTGGGCAGCGCTGAACTCGTTCCAGCCCGTAAGCCACTCCGCATGCGCGGAGTCGTACTCCGCCAGAGCCGCCTTGTACGCTTCCATATCGGCGTGATATTGCTTCATCAGTTCGAGATGTTCAAGCGTCAGCCTGGTCGATTCCCTTAAGTACTCAGCCAGATGCCATGCTGCAGCTTCAAGATACTCTGCCCAGGCCTCGGCGTTTTCGGCCTTGGCAGCCTCGTTTTCCTCAGTAACCATGGCGTTGTAATCCGCCACGTCGGTAATGATGCCGTTCAGGAAGTCAGCAAGCTCTGCGAGGGCTTCATTTGCGGCTTTCCGGGCTTCTTCAGCTGCCTCCAGAGCTTCTTCGACTTTATCCCACGCTTCTTTTGCCGCCGCTCTGGCAACCTCCGCTGCTCCAAGTGCGGTTTCGGCTGCCGATCTTGCATCAATTACATCATTATACTCCACTTCGCCAATTAAGTAGCCGGCCTTCTTATCCTCGTAGATGACTCTCAAGGCTTCGTACTCCGCCAGCAGTTCTTCATACGGCGTGTTGAGGACATCAAACGCATCATTTGCTTCTTCGAGCGCATCGTTCGCAGCGTCAAAAGCGCTCTTCAGCTCGAGAAACGCTTCTTTCATTTCGCCGTATGTGATGATATCCTGCGCAATGCTCTCCTTGAGCTCTTCGGAGGACATTTCATTCTTCGCCAGAGACGGAATCGCCGCAACGAGCACCAGTGTGATAACGACTACCAGCAGCAGCGCCAGACTGACTCTCAGCTTTTTCATTTGTTCTTCTCCTTATGATTCTGTCAGAAATCATTAAATGACATTTGACCGGAACAGAATCTGTTAATTTTTTCTGTTCCGGTGTAATTATTTGTAACGCCCTGATTATAACGCCGTATTTTACCCTTTGCAAGCGTTTTCATTGAAATGTGTAGCAAAATGTGTAAAATACATTGCAGAAATATGGTATAATGATTTCTACGAAATCATTATACATCTGATTTAAGTCCTTTCGCTCCTCGCTGCGCGAGAACCGCGAAAGATGACACATTATACCACGTATATAAGCCCGAAAGGATATGAAGGACAAAATGAGTGAGTTTGAAGCCGCCGGCTTGCCGGGTAAGTTCATTACATTTGAGGGAATCGACGGCTCGGGAAAAAGCACGCAGCTCAAACTGCTCGCGGAGCGTCTTGCCGAGTTGGGCATAAAGTGCTACGAAACAAAAGAGCCTACTGATTCGCCGATAGGTTCATTGGTACGCCAAATGCTGACCGGCAGGATCGCCGCTGACTTCAGGGTAGTAGCGAGCATGTGCATAGCGGACAGGATCGACCATCTGCTCAATAAAACGGACGGCATACTTGAAGTTGTCAACAGCGGGATATCGGTGCTCTCAGACAGGTACTACTTCTCAACATATGCGTATAACGGCGTGGATATAGATATGGACTGGCTGATACAGGGGAACGCCATCAGCGCGGGCCTGCTGCGGCCGTCGCTTACCGTATTTCTCGATATACCGGTGAACACTGCGATGGAGCGGATCAGGAGCAAGCGGCTGCACACGGAGTTGTTTGAGACTGAAGAGCGCCTGACGGCTGTCAGGGGGAAATACTTCGAAGCATTCGCGAAGCTGAGCTCCGTAGAAAACGTAGCCGTTGTGGACGCGGACGCCGACGTTGAAACTGTCCGCAGCAGGATATGGGGAACGGTTTCCGCATTGTTTGACGGCTGGGTTGCAGCAGGATAACCGGAACAGTTACCGACAGGATGACCAGAACAGTTACCGGCAGGATGACCCGAACAGTTGCGAAAAGGTTACGTCTGTATCAACACGTGCAAAGGCAGGATTGGCGTTATCGCAAAAAAGGCGGGAATGGTATAGAAAGCACAGATGCCGCAAAAAAGGCGAAAATGGTATAGAAAGCACAGATGCTGCAAAAAGGCGGGAATGGTATAGAAAGCACAGATACTGCCAAAAAGGATAAGGGTAAAAAAGTCTCGGTCATCACCATGCACAATTATCCCAACTATGGTTCTATATTGCAGGCGTTTGCCGCACAGGAGAAACTCAAAGAGTTCGCTTCTGAAGTCGAGATCATTGACTATTCGGGAGGGAGCAGCACTTTAGGACGCAGTTTTTTTGCTTATCTGGCTTTACAGTTCAGACTAAACCCTCTAAAAGCTCTGTTAGGCCTGCCGATACGCCTGCGAAAAAGGATGGTATATGATCGGTTTGCCGGACGATACCTGAATTTGACAGCGGAACGTTATACAACCGCTGAAGATTTTATGAAGTTTCCATTCCATGACGGGTACTATTGCACCGGGAGCGATCAGGTATGGAATCCGTTCTTTACAGAGAATGAGCCGTTTTTTCTGAATTTCGTGCCGGATGATAAGAAGAAGTTCGGACTTTCTGTAAGCATTGGCAATTATCTGGAAGAGAAACTGAACCCGGATGAAGCGGATAAGATAAAGAAATATGTCAGCCGGTATGAGTACATTTCGGTACGTGAAGAGCGCGGATTGAAACTCTTATCCGGCCAGCTTGATTATCCGGATGCCATACAGCTCGTCGATCCAACTGTGGCGATGCCGCCTGAGTTCTGGAGAGAATTCGCTCCGGAATCACGGATCAAGGGTGAGTACATACTGGTGTACAAGCTTGGAAAAGAAAGTGCGTTTGAGGCGCTGTCAAAAGAAATCTCAAAACGAACAGGCCTGCCGCTAGTCCGTTTTTGTAACCAGAGTTTTGGCCAGGTCATTAGCGGCGCAGGGAAAAAGGTAATAATGCCGCGGATTTTCCGGCTCATTACTCTGATAGACAACGCAAAGTACCTGATAACAGATTCTTTTCATGGCACGGCGCTTGCAATGAACCTGAACACAGAGCCGGTCGTTTACCGCGAAGAATACGATGGAGAACGCATTTCAGGGTTTCTGCGAATGCTGGGATATGAACACCGTTATCTGAAGAGCATCAATGACCCGGACATTATTGACATACCTGTTGATTTCGACCATGTGAACGAAGTGCTTGCGAGAGAACGCGTGCGGGTCGATGAGTTTCTGTGCAAGGTGTTTCAGGTACCATCTCAGGACCGGTGAGAAAACCGTCTTCTGAGCGCAAGGCTCTGAATAGTTACGTATACGGAAAGGCGGAACCGATGTGAAAGTAACTGTATTCCCGTGGCTTGATATTGCTAACTACGGCTCTGTCCTGCAGATTTTTGCCGTCCGTAAAGTGCTGGAGAATTATGCCGATGACGTCGAAATACTGAACTTTAAGTTCAACTCGCGTTTTTCCGAGACTTTAAGCCGGAATCCCATGAAGTTTGCCAACAACATGCTTACTTATGCGTTTACTAAACGAAATTTCCGGAAAATAAGAAATCAACTCAACTTGACTGAAAAAACCTTTCTCACTGAAAAGGATTTTTCCGGGTATGTCCCCGACGCGGATATATACTGCACGGGCAGCGATCAAATCTGGAACATGAAGAACGGCGCGTCTGTGTTTGGCCCCAGATTCCTTTCGTTTCTCCCGGAGGATAAGCGAAGGTTTGCGTTTTCGTCCAGTTTCGGGGATAGAATGGATAAAAGCCTTGCGGAGCAGTCGAAGAGGTGGATACATCAGTTTGAATGCATATCCGTGCGCGAAGATATCGGTCTGGAAATAATGAAGAATCAGTACGATTACCATAGCGCTGTCCAGCTTGTCGACCCGACGCTGGCGTTGACTCCGGATTTCTGGCGGTCGTGCGCTCCGCAGCCCAGAATTACGGGGGACTATATACTTGTATACGACATAATGAACAACAAAGCGTTCCACGCGTACGCCCGGGAGCTGTCAAAGAGAACCGGCTTGCCGCTGGTCAACTTTTGCAACCGGTTCGCGCGCGTGTTTTTTAGCGGTAAGAGCGTTTTATTACCACCTGTTTTCGATTTCGTTACGCTGATCGACAACGCAAAATACGTTCTGACCGGTTCCTTTCACGCAAGCGCGTTTTCAATGAACCTGAATACGGAACCTATCTGCGCGTATACAAGCATGAATCCGGGGCGCTTAGCCAGTTTCCTCCGGCTGATAGACGCCGAACACCGGGCGCTAAAGGATTTCAACGATTTCGACGTTATTGACCGCCATGTCGATTTTTCTCGCGTCAACAGCATCCTCGACCATGAGCGCGAGCGGGTAGCCGATTTCTTAAGCGGAATATTCGGCGGATCGACCTAAAAGGAGCGGCAGTATGAAACCAGCCCGACATGGGCGTAGGGTGTGAATAGCGCCGCTGGCGGCGCTTTGCGCGGCCCTCACTTAGTGAGAATCATTCGACGATAAGGAGCAAAATCCGCCATGACGCAAGTCACAGATCCTGAAAACTGTACCGGCTGCCAGGCCTGTCGATTAGTCTGTCCGGGTAATAACATCAGCATGGCCATGGACAACGAAGGCTTTCTTGTCCCTGAAATCGACCGGTCTCGTTGTCTGGATTGCGGTCAATGCGCCTTGCGATGCCCGCAGAACAACCGCCCGGAGTTCACACACAACACCGTCCTAAAGGTCCTCGCCGCGAGGTATAAGGATGACGAAGTCCTTAGCAGAAGCGCGTCGGGAGGCGCGTTCGCCGGAATGGCGCTGAAAGTCCTGGAGACGCAGGGGAACGCCGTTTTCGGGTGCGCTTTTGATAAAGATTTTGCGGCAAAGCACGTTTGCGCGACTGATATTAAGGACATTGAACCTATGCAAAGCTCAAAGTATGTCCAGAGCGATGTTGGGGATACATATGCCCAGGCGAAGAATCTCCTGGAAAACGGTAAGACAGTTCTATATTCCGGCACTCCTTGCCAAATCGCCGGTTTATATGCGTATATGGGTAAAGATCACGAAAACCTCCTTACCGCCGATCTGATGTGCCACGGCGTGTCTTCTCCGTTACTATTCAGGCGATATATCGCATGGATGGAAAGGAAGCTCGGCGGGAGGATCACTCACTATAATTTTCGATATAAGTCAGGGAAGATAGGATGGTCGCCCAAATGTGTGACGCAGATAAAGACGGACAGTAAAGTAAGGTATATTGAACGAGCTGTTGATTCGTACTCGCATGACCACTCGAACTACACACTAAGAGAATGTTGTTACAAATGCAAGTACACGAATGCCGATAGAGTTGGTGATATAACGCTCGGTGATTTTTGGGGTATTGAAAACGTCGACCCGGGTTTTTTTGACCGCAGAGGCGTTTCAGCTATCTGCATCAATACCCTGAAAGGTGAACGCTTGTTAAACAAGGCTTGTGATGATTTCCATTTAGTTGAGAACGCATTCAAAAACATAAGTAATATGTGTCTATACGAACCAACTCCGCGCCCCAAAATGCGCGACATTGCGTACAATTGCGTCAGCGACGCGCAGAGTGACATTTTCAGTAGCCCGGTATTTAAAATCAGCCTGCGGACATATGCAAAGACATATTTCACGAAGGTGGTCAAACTGGTATTGCCGCCGACAGTACTGAAGTTATACTTAAAAGTCAGGCATGGAAAGGATAAACGGAAGTAATGATATTGAGAGTCGGTAAACCCGAGAAACGCAAAAACGACTGCAAAGCACGGCTGTGCAGTCGTATTTCCGTTGATACCGGGACTTACGATATGTGGTATGAAGTTGAAGAATGTTATGAAGAGTACTTGTGCTTTGAGCGCGCGGACGCTTTTGTAGCAGCTGTCCTGCCATATGCCATGAGAGAAGGTATCGACATTCATGTTGACGCGCCATTATCCGAACAGCTTTATTATATGCTGACCACAACCTATATCCCCGCACTTGGGAAGAACGCAAAGTCATTTCATAACATCCGGTTGGAATGCGACGTGCTGGAAAGCATCGAACTCCCCTCGGCAGGAGCTGCGGGCACGGGCTTTTCCGGAGGGGTCGACTCATTCTTCACTCTTTGCACGCATCTGCAGACGAAAGCAAACAGACACAGTCTGACACACCTCACGTTCTTCAACGTCGGGGCAAGCGGTGATGAAGGCGGCGAAAAAGCGCGTAAACTCTTCCTCGAAAGGCAAGGTCCCGCGAAAGCCGCGGCGAATGCGAACGGACTCGAGTTTGTCTCAGTGGACTCAAACATAAGCGAGTTTCTCAGGCATAAACACATTTTAACGCACACGATGCGCTCTATGTCTGCTGCGCTGGCCCTGCAAAAGCTGTTCTCCGTATACTATTACTCCTCCAGTAATATAATCAGTGAGTTTTCCCTCGCAAAGGCTGACGAAGCGGCTGGCTATTACGACATTATGTCAGCGTACTGTTTAAGTAATGAGAACACCAGATTCATAATCTCAGGCCCCAACGAGTCAAGACTGGAAAAGTGCGCTGCGGTTGCGGAATATCCGCCGTCATACCAGCATCTCAATGTTTGCCAGGCGGAGGCTTCGAACTGCGGTAAATGTGAGAAATGTGAACGTACCATGCTGGAGTTCTTTGCGCTTGGTAAGCTGGAGCGGTACAGAGCCGTGTTCGACGCAGATGAGTTTATTGCAAGCAAAGACAGGCATCTGACCAATCTCCTTGCAAACAGCGGCAACCGCTATAACGCAGAAGTCCTTGAGAAGATGAAGGAGAACGGTGTAAGAATAACCGCCAAGGTTCGCATACTTGGAAAGCTTAAGCGATTTGGTTATCATTTCCCGGGAGCGTATAAACGATTAGCGTCAATCAAGCTATTCCGGCGGCTGTACAAGAAGGCAGTATAAAATCAGACCTCCTGTTCAAGCCCCCTGTTTAAGCCCCCTGTTCAAGCCCCCCTGTTCAGACCCCCTGAATAGGGCGCCTTAGCAGTTACAATCGTGCAAAGTGAGATTATGTATCGATTATGAAGAAACTCAAGCTCTTTTACTACAGTGAAAATGAGAACTTCGGCGACGCGCTAAGCGTATTTATCTCGCGTAAACTATATAACAAGCCGGTCGCGCTCTCACCGGCAACCCGCTGCAACGCAGTTTTCATCGGGTCATTACTGCACTGCTTCCTTACAAAGAAGAACCTGCTTGCGCGTATGCCTTTTCTTCTGTTTCCGGCAGTCTCTGTCTGGGGCGCAGGGTTCATTGAGAGACCCGACTTAGTTCAGCAGAAACTGTTACGGCGGCTTGATGTTTACGCCTGCCGCGGGTATTTGACACTGGAATCGCTGAAGAGTTCGCATTGCGCCGGAGTTGCGAAAAATGTTGTAATAGCCGACCCGGGCATACTTGCAGGCCGCCTGACAGACACTGCCGGGACAGAGAAAAAGTACTCGCTTGGCGTCATTCCGCACTATGTTGATAAAAACAGCCCGCTTCTGTCCGGCGTCAAGGTCGAAAACTCCGTTGTAATAGACATACAGCAAAAGCCGGAAACTGTCATACGAAGGATCTCAGAATGCGAGAACATCATATCCTCATCGCTTCATGGGCTTATTGCAGCGGATTCGCTCAATATCCCCAATGTTCGCATGGTTTTGTCGGATAAAATCAGCGGCGGAGACTATAAATACAATGACTACTACTCAGCGTTCGGGCTGGATGAACACGAGAAGATCATTCTTGCGCAGCGTGAGTTCACGGACAAGGATCTGCCCGGAATAAAAGCAGGCTACAGAATCAGGCAAGAGGAAGTAACGCGGATGCAGGACGCGCTGCTCGCAGTGTTTCCGTTTAGGTAAATGGTATGTGACAGTATATCAAAGCATAAGGAGTTATCTGCTTGAACAGTGAATCGCGTACATACAACTCAGCCCGTAACCTCACGATGTCGATAATCAACAAGGTCGTTCATATTCTGCTGACGTTCATCGGCAGGCAGATATTCCTGCGGGTGCTTGCGATCGACTACCTTGGGATCAACGGCTTGTTTGCCAACGTACTAAGCATGCTTTCGCTTGCGGATCTGGGCCTCGCAGTTGCAATGTCATACAGCTTTTATAAGCCGCTTGCGGAAAAAGACGAGGACAAGCTTGCCGCCCTCATCGGTTTCTATAAAAAAATATATAATTACATTGCGGCGTTTGTGGGAGTAGCCGGCCTGATACTGACGCCTTTCCTTAAGTATATCATCAATCTTGATAATGAAATCAAATATATCGAAGTCTACTACCTTATATCGCTTGCGAATGTTGTTACGTCATACCTGTTCGTGTATAAAGCGACGATCATTACAGCGGACCAGCACAACAGTATAATAAAAAAATACTCAATGTGGACGACGGTGGCGGGAATGGCATTGCAGATCGTCGTTCTTCTGACGCTCAAAAGTTACCTGGTTTACTGCCTTGTGACTATGCTCGGTATACTGACAAACAACTTGCTGATTTCAGGGAAAGCTGACAAGATGTATCCATTTATCAAGAAAAAGGCACAACTTTCAGCCGCTGACAGAGAAGATATTTTCGTGAACATCAGGTCGATCTTCGTACACAAGTTAGCTTCGGTCATCTATACGAGCACGGACAACATTCTGATATCAATCATCGTCGGAACGGCTGTCGTGGGGAAGTATGAGAACTACTGCCTCGCAACAGTGAACCTCGCGTCGATCGCCTCGATCATATTCGGCACGCTGTCTCCAAGTATCGGGAACTTGATCGCCAAGGAAGCGCCTGAGAAGCGGATGCGCGTTTTCAACGTTATGCAGATGGTGAGCTTTTGGACGGGAGGTTTCTTCGTTTTCTGCCTCTTCTTCCTGCTGGACAACTTCGTTACATTGTGGCTGGGCGCCGGTTTTTCATTTGATATGCTGACAAAAGCGGCCATATTCATTAACTTCTACCTTGCAATTACGCTCAATCCGGTCATCTCTTTCAGAGAGGCGACAGGAATATATAAAAAGACCAAGTATGTAATGGTTTCCGGCGCCGTGCTGAACATCGTACTCTCTGTGATCATGGGTAAGTATATCGGGCTAGCCGGAATTCTGCTGGCGACTTGCATATCGAAGCTTCTCACATATATCTGGTATGAGCCGAGAGTTTTATTTCGTGATTATCTGGGCGGAAGTATCGCAAGGTACTTTCTGAACCACTTCATTAACATCATTTTACTTGCAGCCTGCATTGCGCTGACTTACTACTTTATTCCACAGTCACTAAGCTGGAACCCCGGCTGGCTGGGCTGGATACTCAAAGGCTTTGTCTGCGCGATTGGGATCAACATAGTATACATACTGAGATACTTCAGGACGCCTGAATTCCGCGAAATAAAAGTCAAAGCAAAGAGCTTGCTGAAGAGGGGCAGATAAGTTCAGAGGGGTATCCGGGAGACTGCCTTTTTTGAGGCTGATCCTGAAGTAGGAGGCGGCAGCCACTACACGTGTAAGCTATAACATTCGTAGAAGCCTCAAAAAAGCATCTCCCGGATACCCCTCTGAACTGTAATGCAGATAACTGTTACTGAAGCGGATTGGCTCCGGGCGCAGAAAAAGCGGCTTTAGCAGATGAAATCATCGCTTCGGCGATATCGGGGAAATACCATCTGTTCTGAGCGCGATCAAAGATAGCGTAGCCTGTGACCGCGTCGGCATTGCCGGCGCGGCCTCCGTCATCCCACCACAGGCAGGCGATGCCGTACTTCATCGCCGCCTCTGCGTAGTGCCCGGCATAACCGGTCCTGTCAGCGGTATTACCCTTGTTTTGCGCGCCGAACTCGCAGACAATAACCGGGATATTCTTCTCAATAAAACGCCTGTTGATACGTTCAAAAAAGTCTTCAACAGGCTTTCCGTCTCTTTGATAATCCCAGTCGGAATATGTTTCCGTCCGGTTCACATTTTCCTGCCGCGAGAAGAACAGCCTCACTCCATAGTAATGTATTCCGACAAGCAAATGGCCGTCGGCGCTGTCTTCCGGAAGAACAAAAGCGTCAAGAATGTCTGAAGCAGCGCCCGCTGCATACGTTTTCACGATGAGGTACCGGTCTGAGTTATTGCCGCCCGTACCGCGCACCGTATCTACAAATACCTGATTGAGACTGTTCACAACGTCATATGCCGCATTACTTGCGCCACCCCAGCGGCTTTCCGCGTCTAATATCTCGTTGAAGCTTTCAAATAGCAGCTTATCGCCATATTCCCTGAAATACTCAGCGATCTGCAGCCATACTGTGCGCAGGTTCCGCTCCATTTGCCCGGCGCTTGAGGGATCCGCTCTGAGCCATGGCCACGTACCGCTTCCGGTGTCGTGATGGAGATTGATAATGCAGTAGATATCGTTATCAAGAACATAGTTCACTATCTGCCTGACCCTGTCCAGCCAGTCCGGGCTTATCCGGTAATCCTCATCCATGTGATCGGCGTATGTAACAGGCACGCGGATCGCTCCGAAGCCGGACTTCGCGACAGTATCTATCATGTCCGCGGTAGTGACGGGGTTGCCCCAATACGTTTCGTAAAACTCCTCGGGGGTGACGCCGTCCAGCTCGCTTATTAGACCTCTCTTCTTGTTATCAATGCAGTCAAGCGCATTCCCCAGATTCCACCCCGCGCCGATCTCTCCCGCCACGTCAAATGCGCTGCGCGTATTCGCGCCGGTGTCTTCCGCACCTGCAGGAGACATATCCGGACTGTGCGGATCAGATGCAGCCGGCGGCGTATCTGCGGACGTTTCAGCATCCCCGGCGCCCGATAAGCAGCCGCTGAGAGAAACCAGCAGAGTGCAGACGGCAAGGAGTATGGATCCCAACTGAACAGCTGTGCTTACGGTTTTCTTCATACGCCGGGACCTTCCGCGGCGGCGTCCAGACGATCCATAAGCGCGTCCGATACTCCGGTGCGAACTTTTCGAATAAACAGCGCGCCTTCCTGAGCTATAAGCTTATCGAAGTCTTTGTCCGTGAACACTGTGATTTCCCTCGGATATTCAAAGTAGTGCAGATTTCGCCAGTTAACGAGCCAGCGGCGCTCAGGCTCATCGTACCGAGAGCATTTGTATTTAAAGCTCGAGTTGTGTACCGCCGTATGAAAGTATTCCTCGTCAGGAAACTGTATATGAGCCATCTTTTTGTTAAACACAGGATGCGTGTCAAAAAAGTCTACCAGATACGCGGCGCATTCGCGCGTTACGGCCCATTGCGCCGCTCCGTAGTGGATCCTGAGCGCCACACCGCGCTCATGGATCACGCCGTTCCACAGCAGTTTTGGCGCGCTCAGAAGCAGCATGTGCAGGTAGCGGGCGTACATGCGGAGCTTTGAATGCGGTTTCAGGTAGAAGTCGTCGTCGCGTCTATTGTATATTTTGAACTTTCGCATGAAATGCAGGTCTTTAGTGTTGGAGATATCGCACGCCCGGATAAACTCCGTCCCCCGCCGCCCGACAAAAAACTCTTCGATTTCCGCGTTTGATCTCAAGGGGTAGTCAAAGTTCTGAAGAAAGATAAAATAGTCATATGAACGCGGTGAAGTGAGCGCGGCGCGCAGCAGTTCCACCTCAGCCTCCACGGCGTGAAAACCGCCCCAGTATACGCTGAGGCGTTTTTTTATGATTGCCGTTCGCGCGCAGTCTTGCAGCGCGGCGCGGAAAGGCGCATCGTCTGTTTTCGCGTCAATATGGATATATGTATCGAAGCGCGGACAAGCGGTGAGGCGCCGGGACACGCGGGCGACAAGTTCCGGATCGCTGTTGCAAAGATTAAGAAAGGCAATGTTCATGTACGAAACCCTTTATGTAACTATTCAGGTACCCCGTTCAGTTGCTGCAAATGCATTCCGTTCTCTACTCCCGAACGAATTTATAATGCATGAGATTAAGGAGCGCGGCGCAGAGAAAAATGAAGCGGTGAAACCTCAACCTCATTATAAAGAAAGGCATGTTACGTATGCTTACGCCGCGGAGAGGCGGATAGTTCGAAAGGCATTTCATGACGCCCGGATCTTTCGCGTACCGCATAAACCGCAAACGCCCGTCCCGGAAACTGACGCCGGGGACTCTGCGCGCAAAAAGAAAACACAGTTCCATATATGACATAATGACCGTTCCCTGCCAATATGGTTCTGTGTCTACGCCGCGCCTTGCCATAATATCCTCAGTCAGGACACGCCTGGCAAGCAGCAGAGCGAGCTTGTTTGAAAGTTTGGCGTCAGGATCTTTCTCATACTTTGCTACAGTGGACCCGCTGTGCAGCAGTTGATCATACAGAACGCTGTGAGTAACATAAACACGCTCAGAGAAGCTCAGGCACATTGAAAGAAAAACCGTGTCCTCGCCGACGCGCAGTTTAGGATCAAAGCTCAACTCATTTGCGAAGATCAGTTCTCTGCGTATCAATGTGCGCCACAATGCCGGATTCTCTACATACAAACTGTCCGGTTGCTGCCGGATCCAGCGATGTACGCCTTCGTTCGGAAATCCGATAAAGCGTCTCAGCAGCTCTGTGATCACCTGATCCCCTTCATACAGACCCGGCGAAAACACCGAACGGAAGTCTCCGAGACCGGCCCCGTTTTCAGTTCGGCTGTAGTCGAAAACCACGACGTCGGCGTCGTTCCCGGCTGCCAGGCCGTATAACTCGCGGCAGGCGCCCGGCGCGATGACGTCGTCGGCGTCGACGAACCATACGTATTCGCCGGTCGCGAGCCTTATACCGGCGTTCCTGGCTTCAGATACGCCTGCATTTGACTTGTGAACGACAATGACGCGAGGGTCGTCACGGGCGTATTTATCGCCGATTCCGGGCGTACCATCTGTGGAGCCGTCGTCTATGACGATGACCTCAAGTTCTTCCATCGCCTGACAAAGTATGCTGTCAAGGCACTTTGGCAGGAAATCAGCGGCATTATACGCCGGTATGACTATACTGATTTTGACTTCCATAGAGGAACGATTCCTTCCCCGGATATATCGGAAGATTCAACACCGGAGCTGTCCGGTATCGTGCGTGGCTCATGCACGTACATCCCCGCCAGCAGTAAAGGGAAGCAAACAACTACATTGACAATATAGTTTTCTGTCATCGCGAACAATATGAACGCGCATATGATGATCTTCCCGATACTGTTCATTTTCTTCACCGTTAAGAAGAAGAGCAGCGCGATCATGATCAGGAAAACGCTGCCGTAAACAAGAAAAAGCCATTGATAGGAGTTGTCGAAAATTACTCCGTCGAGCCAGTGCCCGTTGTAGTACACTTTATCAGGCATTCGCAGCACACGGCCAAGCCATGTGTAGCCGAAATCGTGGTACGCGTACGCTCCGAACACAAGCCTTCCGTGAAGCAGATCGTTGATCACCAACCAGAGTTTCCTGGCGCCGACGGAAATAGAAGGCGTGTAAACGGCTGTCAGAGCTATGCAAACGACAGAGCACACTCCGAAACCATACCTTGCGAAAGCTTGAGTAGCAGCCTTGACGGGATGTAAGCCGGCTTTGTCGAGGACTGTGAGCACAGCTACGATGACAAGTACAAAGAAACCGGACCGGGAACCTGTAAAGTAGTAAAAGACAGCGTTCACGAACAGAATCAGTACCAGATGGATGCCGCGTATACGATGATAGTTCACATACAGGAACTCAAGGCATGTCCACACGACGACAGTTGTAAAGAGATTTGGATGGCCAAGGAAAAAGTAATGGCGCGCAACGCCGCTCCTGTGGCCAACTGAAACGCTTTCAGGGCTGACAAGTATAAATACGATATAGCATACGACATGAACGGCAACGAGTAAAGTCTTTGTGCGGTAACCTGCACGCAGAACATAGTGCAAGTCCACATCCTGAAGCGCCAGAATCAATAGCAGGCTTAGCAGGGGGCTGGTATAATGGGCGTTTAAACTTGAGTAGAGACATATTACTGCGACTATACCGGAGAAGATCAGATTTCGCACCGTATATGTCTGAAATGCGAGCTTTATACACAGCAAGACCAAAAACGCTGCTCTGAAAATGGTATCGACAGGCCCGGGCCATGGCGCAAGCAGCGATGGTTCGAGCGTGTATTTTATTATGAGCAGAATGTACGCAAGAGTATAGAGCCTTTGCGCTAAAACCTGATTGCTGCCGGAAACGGAACGTACAGGCATTAGAAAATCCCCCCGCCATAAACCGCTTTTGGATAGTAGGCGAGCCCTTCCTCCCATTGAACGATGAACAAATCGGCGATACGATGCATAAGCCGCCCGGTGAGCGAAGCCGAACTTGTGCGCGCAAAAGATTCGATGTACACGATCCTGCAGCCTCTGAGTTTGCCGAGTAGTGAAATAGGGTAGGCGCAAAGCGCGCCGGTGGTAATGATGCAGTCAGGCTTCTCCAGCTTTAGCACGCGGCGTGAGCGACGGAAGAGAGCAAGAAAATGGAGGATGAAGAATCTCTCCTTACGGTCGATTTTATCGACATAGTGAACGCGCTCGCAGAAACTGCTTTCTTCAAGCCCATGCTCCGTGAACAGGAAACAGTCCCGTCCTTCTTTGAGTTTTTCAAGCCGCATGATCTCTTCAAGATGGCCTCCGGATGACGCGGCGAAACATAGCTTCATGCGGCACTCCTACTTAACATCCGGGAGAACCCCGAGAAGCTCTTCCTTATCGGCGGCGCATTGAGAGAGAAAACGTACCTTGCCGTTGAAAACCTCCCGGAACGCTATCCATACGCACGTGATAAAAAATGGAACAAGAGCCGCCGCGAACAGGACTATGTTAGCGTTGCTTTCAATTGATACCGTTGAGTGGGCGACGTCCAGGATCTGAAGGGTATTATTGCCCGACACTGTTGAAACTTCTTCGGTGAACGCCTGAGCCACCGCGTTTGCCACTGTGATCGCGCGCTGAGGATCCGCGTATGTGGCGTTGATAGTCATTATGTATGAGTTGCTGCTGACCGAGTTGTCGATCATACTGCGGATATCATCGGGCGACAGACCCGACCCTTCAAGCAGATCAGCAGCTCTCCGGCATACCAGCTGGCTTGTGACAAGTTCGGAGTAACTCGTAATGACGGAACTGCCGCGCATCTGCTCCTGATATGTGGTGTACGTAACACAAACGGACGCTGTCGCGCGATAGTTTATCTCAGGCTCGTAGTTGATCGTGAACGCCATGCCCGCCGCGAACCCTGCAAGCGTGATAAAAAGTATCAGCCATTTGTTGCGCCAAAGTTGAACGAGTAGATGGCCAAAATCATTGAGTGTAAATTCGTTCATTTTTATTCCGATCCGTCCGCCATTTGGCGGACTCAAATTCTCGTTCAGCCTCAAAAAAGGCAGTCTCCCGGATACCCCCTGAACGGCGCCCTGTACAGTTACACCTCATTTACAGCCGCCGGTGCTTCCTGCGCAGTAAAATGTATATGCAGGCGCAAACCGCGAAAAAAGCGCTGCATCCGGCAAAAAAGAGTTGCCGGTCGATTGGCAGAGATATCCATGAAAAGCGCTCTGACGCAGCGAGTGCTCCGATTTCCGGTTGATCGGGCCTGGCCTCCTGATCTCCCCCGACAGGTATCTGCAGAGTAACTGAGTTCGAATTATCGGGAAACTGATCGTAAGAGTAAGTAATATCGACCTGTAAAGGAATCGTGTCAAACGCAATGGTGCTTACGGATTTTGCCTTAACGGTGAACACAACATTACGGGTTTGCGCGGGGGCGATCCTGCTTAAGTAAGCCTGGTTCGTAACGGTGAACTCAACGGGCGAAGGAGTGTCACCGGGCCAGCGGCCTGTAACCAGAACGCTCGACACCGAGGTGGATTGGCTGGTATTGTGAAGCGATATCGTAACTTCGCATACGGCGCCGGAGACAATTCCGCCGCCCTCAACTGAACATCCCTCCACAATGACCCTTGGTTTACCGGCCGGAGCAGATTGCGCGGACTGTTCCGCTGCTGCCGCGCCGGCATATGGAACGACAGCGCAGAACATTACCAAAGCCAGCGCCGCGCACAGGATCTTCTTTCTCGCACCCAAATAAATCATACTCCACAGCCTACTTTGCTTTTCTTAGAAAACGTCTGTGCGTCTTGCGCAGTTCATCTTCTTCAAAATAATCATAACGGGGAAACGCGCGGGCGTATTGCCGCATATCGACGCGGTTGACAATGATCCCGGCATATTTATCCGCATACTTGCTGACTTCCGCTTTTGCCTGCGCGAGCTGCTTCTTCGCGGTGACGCCGAGCGACAGTACCAGTGCCGCACAATCGACTGCAGGCAGTAAAACTGCGGCGTCAGGCACGATCGTGATCGACGGGCAGTCAAACACGACAAACTCATACGCGTTCTGAGCGCTCTTTACGAAACGCTGCATACGGTCGGAACATAACAGCCGGACAGTGTTTTCCTTTGGCGGGCCGCACATTACATAGTGCAGATTCGGTTGATTGGTTGGGCAGATAATGCTGTTGATATCCGCTGTGTCTTCAAGATAATCGGAGAGCCCTGCCGTGTTGGCGTTAAGGCGTTTATACTTAATGCCTTTGCGCATATCGGCGTCTGTGAGCAGCGTTTTCCAACCGGCGCCCGCGAGCGCGACAGCAAGGTTGATCGCAACAGACGTAGTGCCGTTGCCCGGGCCGCATCCTGTCAGGAGTATGGAGCTCTTACCCGGTTTTTCCTTATATGAATACAGCTTTATGACGATCCTGTCGATGGCGTCATTCATCACACGGTCTTCGCTTTGGTATAGACTGATTATCTCCCCCTGTTTACTGTCTGACATACCAACCTCCATCTTACATATACATACGCCATCTTCCGCGTACAAATAAAAACGCGTACAGAGGAAACAGCCGCCGCGCGGTAAAAAACATCAGCCGGTAGGCGAATGCTCTGCAGCGTGAGCAATCCATATATCCGTGAGTTGACTTTACTTCGCGGTAAGCTTCTTTTGAGCGCCGTCGTAACTGAGCCATTAATGCGGCGTCGTTCGGGAAGTGCTTCCCGGTGATATACATGGCGTCGAAAGCGCGGCCGCAATATACGCGCCGGGCAATATCAGCCAGCTCCGGTTCGCCTGCGCTTGCGAAAAAACGAACCCCCTCCTGCCATGCGTCGAGCATGTCCAGGCGCCGGGGCGTGAACGCGCTGCGGGTGATGCCGTTACCTGTCTGAACATATGCATAGAGCTTTGCGTCTGTTACTGCAATGCGGCCTATGCTGTACAGCAAGGCATGGGAGATAAACATGTCTTCGTTGATTTTTCCCTCAGGAAAGCGTAATGCCGTCCAAAGGCGGGACCGGAAGAGTTTACCCCAGTTTGAGTTGTACAGGTTTACCTCAAGCCCGAGGTTTCGCAGGCACGCCTCGCGTCCGGTAATATACCGCGTATGCTCCGGACGGCTGAAGATCACATTGGCATTATCATCGTCCGGAACATATATAGCGCCGCACATGGCTGCGTCACAGTCAACGGACGCCGCCGTCAGCAGATCCTCTATATAATAAGGAGATATGAAATCATCAGCGTCAATAAAGGCGATCCATGAGCCTCTCGCCAAATCAAGCCCCGCGTTGCGTGCGGCGGATACGCCTGCGTTTGCCTGGTGGGCTATTTCGATGCGCGCATCCTTCGCGGCGAGTATGTCGCATATTTCGCTGCAGCCGTCTGTGGAGCCATCGTCAATGATAATGATCTGAAGAGCGGAGTATGACTGTTCCGAGACGGAGTTTACACAGGTCTCAAAATGCTTCAGCTTATTATAAACGGGAATAATGACTGTGATAAGTTCATCCACTGACATTCACATCCGTTTACCAATATGTAGTTACACTTCAAAGAGGTAATTATATGTATGTTCTGCCGCGAACGAACAGGAGGCTGTACAGCGGCAGGCACCGCCTGCCGGTAAAGAGCTTGATCCGGTAAGCAAGCGTCCTTAGAGGGGAGCAGTCCGCGTAGCTGCGGATGCTGCGCGCCTCGCGGTAAGCGCCGGCTGCCCGCTGTGCGAGTTGCGCGTACAGCCCGCGTTCATTTCGAAGCATCCTTCTTACGATACACCGCGCGTCGTACACCCGGCAGCAGTAAACGCGGCGCGCGATACGTTCCAGGTCAAGGTCGTGCACCCCGGAATAAAAGCGGACTCCTTCCAACCAGCTGTCCAGCACGTCGAGCCGACGCGCTGTGAACCCGCTGCGCATGATACTTCCCTCAACGTTTACGTAGGCGTAAAGAACAGCGTCTGAAACAGCAACATGCTCTGCATGGTAGTACAGCGCGTGCGATACAAACACGTCCTCGTTGATTCTCCCGTCCGGAAAGCGAATATCATCCCACAGATGCGATTTGTAAAGCTTTCCCCAGCTTGTGTTTAATATTCTTGCTGCCTTGCTCAGATGACGTATACCTGCCTCGCGCCCGGTGATACGTTCGACTTTCTTCATACTGTGAAATACAGCTTCGTCTTCTGCTTCAACATCGACAAACCGGCAGACAGAGATTTCGCAGTCGTTCTGAACCGCCGCGCGGAGCATGTTTTCTATGTAATGCGGCGATACAAAGTCATCTGAATCGATAAAAGAGACCCATGAACCGCGCACACAGTCAAGCCCGGTATTGCGCGCGGCGGATATTCCGCCGTTTTCGCGGTGTATTACTTCGATGCGCGGATCCTGCTCCGCAAGCGCGTCGCATATGGCGCCGCTTTCATCCGTTGAACCGTCGTCTACAAGAATGGTTTGGAGAGCATCGTATGTCTGCGCTGTAACAGAGTCAACGCAGCGGCGAATGCATTGACTCATGTTATAGACCGGAATAATGATTGTCACCAGATCGTCCAAATTATACATCCCTCTGATACCGGCGATAGCGCAGTAGCATTCTTATACCGCGGCTGTTATTTTTCACAACACATCGTACAAGCTGCACCAGAAACGCCGCGCGAGTCAACATCCACGGCTTTACCCTGCCGATGAAATGCAAAACCTTTACTCCGCCGTGTTTCAGGTAGAACCGATAGTGGTCAAAAAAGACGTTGTAACTCTCCGGCAGGTGCAGGCGCTCGTCAAGCGGCCAGTCGGAGAAGTATTTTATGAAGACGTCCTGGTCGCCAAAGGTCTGCTTTTCAGCGGCAACGGCAGGCGCAGCGGCAATGAGCTCTTCAACTATTCCCGCGCGAGGCTCTATGACCATAACTCCGCTGGAAAGGTCGCGCCAACTCTCATTTCCGGGGAACGACCCGCCCGCGACCGCGGCTGACATGTCAGGGCAGTCAAAAAGATCGTCGATCGAAACCAGTACCATAATATCGCAGTCAATGAAAACGATTTTACGAAACTGTGTGAGCTCAAATATGCGAAGCTTAAATAGAGTTTTTGTCCAATGACTGTATGCGGGGTCCGATTCCGCAAACAGGTCAGAGTTGGCGGGTATACTGTCCGCAACGCAAAAAGGGATCCCGCTGCCGCGCAGAGCCTCATATGTCTCTTCAGCAAGACCGCGCGCCGCCAGTACAAACAGACTGTGGCTGCACGTATCAAGTATAGACCGGTTAAGAATTAGCACACCCGGTAAATAATCATCTGTAATCAGGGTTGTTACAAAAGCTTCACCATTGTCTGGCACGTTACTCACTGACTCACCTCGGACGCAGGGTATTGATAAAATTCTACAATATTCGGGAAAATAATTCGAATATTCACACTTGTCAGCAGCCTGCAGGACTCCTCGCGGCACACAACTGAATCATACCACGCAAACAGCCTCTTGTCTACGATTGATTGACTTTAACATCGCGTCACGGTATACTTTTGATACAGTTCACACACCCATTGTCATTGCGGCCTCCGCGCCGCAATCCCCCGAATAATGCGTCTATCTTGGGGGATTGCAGGGAATCCTTGGATTCCTTGAGAGCCCGCAATGACGGGAGGGGTACTGAATAGATACTAATTTGTCCGGTAAGGAGTACTGGATATGGAACCACTCATCAGTGTGATCGTGCCTGCATATAACGCAGCGGAGTCTCTTCAGCGCTGCGTGAACAGTTTGCTTGCGCAGAAATGCGCAGACATGGAAATCATCCTGGTCGACGACGGTTCGACCGACAAGACCGGCGAGCTGTGCGCCCGTTACGCTGAAGAACACGAGAACATTACGGCAATCTTTCAGGAGAACAGGGGCGTCAGCGCCGCGCGTAACGCGGGGCTTGATATTGCCCGGGGGCGCTATCTCGGCTTTGTGGATTCAGACGACCGGATAGCACCGGATATGTACAGCGCGTTGTACGAAGCAATGAGCGAACACGAAACGCAAATTGCCGCATGCGGGTACGCTATTCACCGGTATGACGGCGTTATTTTTACCAGCATGGTAGACGAAGCGACGCCGGCGCGAATCGAAAAGGAGCAGGCGCTCAAAAGCCTCATTCATCCGCGCGGCATGCAGGGGTTTCTTTGTAACAAACTGTTCAGCCGCGAACTTCTTGTACAAGCGGGGAGGGGGCAGCCGTTAAGGCTGGATGAGAGTATACATGTATGCGAGGATCTGATATTTGTGAGCCGCTGCATAGAAACGACGGGGTACGTAGCATACGTAAACCTCCCGCTGTACATTTACTGTGTGCGCGACTATGGCGGGCCGCAAGAGTATAACCGCGAAAAACGTATTTCCTCGCTCTATGCGCTTGAGCAGTTGATGGACTCATGGACCGGCATATCTCCGGCTCTCGGCGCGCGCCTGAAACGTAAATACGCGTACGACTCATATAACATTCTCCGAGCTGCCGCAGGCGCGGGGGACACAGCGAGCATACCTTTGCTGCGCGGGCATTTACGGCGATATCTGAAACCATATCTTCTGTCGCGGCAAACCAGACCCGGCAGAAAGCTGCGCGCGCTGCTGTCGTACGCATTTCCGAATCTCGAGAACAAGCTGAAACAGCGCTTTAAAGGCAGGCGCTGAATGTGAAATTCAGGCTTTGCATGACCCCTGTACTATCCAACCCTCTTCGCAAATAGGGCTTGCATCTTAAAGAACAGCGACAGGCAAAAGAAACGTCGCCGGGATAATAAGGTAAACTCGAGTTTCTTGTGAACAGGCTTCAGATAACGCGGCCTGACGCCGGCAAGGATAGAAGCCACAGTCGGATCAAAAGAGCACTCCCTGAACTTTTTCCGGACTTCGGATATACTGTTTACTCCGGCGTACTTACGGTACAAATCTGTGATCACTGAAAAGAACTGCCGGTACATCGCTTCGCGGGCGCCCGCGTCATAATTCGCTAAGAGGTACTCACAGCGCCGGTCAAATAAAGACGCGAAATCAGATAACTTCGCGTCTATTCCGGTGCTTTGCATCACGCCGCCGGGATGGAGCCGGTAGATCACCACGCAACTGTCAGACAACGCGTATGAACCGGTATTCTGTGCAAAATCCAGGACGAATACGGCGTCTTCGCAAGTTTTCAGATCACGCCGGAACGTAAGGCTGTTTCGTGTGATTATTTCACGCCGAAAAAGCTTGCCCCAGCAGGTATTCATCAGAGTAGTGGAAAGCAGGGCAAGCCTTAGGTCACAGCCGTCCGGGAACAGTTCCTTCTTAGTCTTTCCGGACACAAATAAATCGACGTAGCCGAACGCGACCATATCATTAGCGCGCTGTTCGGCAAAGGATAGCACTTCAGGCCATAAAGAAGCGTCGATGCAGTCATCGGCGTCAAGAAAAAACACATAGTCGCCGGAAGCCTCGGCCAAACCCCTGTTGCGGCTGTCGGAAACCCCGGTATTGACCTTGCTTATAAGGCGAAAACGGCCGTCATCACCGCACTGCTTCCTGCAGATTTCCTCCGTGTTATCAGTGGAGCCGTCGTTTACTATAATGCACTCTATTTCAGGGGAACGACAAGCGCTCACGGAATCCAGGCAATCCTGCAAATAGCGCCCGCCGTTAAAAACCGGAATGATAACGCTGATGCGTGCGGCTTTGCCCGAAGCCCGCGAGTCTACACCCATTCGGATATCTCCTTACCGGATACTTCCCAGCCAAGGCCGGGAACGCGGCCCTTTTTGTTGCAATAACTGCAAAAAGGCATAGGCTTACTGAAAAAACTCAGGATCGCGTCCATATTCTCCGCCTTGTAAATATCGATATAGTCGCGATCGGTGACAACGAGGTTCCGGCCGAAATAATCATTGAAGTACTCGATGTGCGCTATCGTCGGGCAGGTGTAGAGCCTGCCGTTTTCCAGCACAAAGTCAGTGTTGGACATAAAGCAGAGCTTGTAGCTCTCGTCCGCATTTTGCGAACCGGAAGGATCGAGCGGGGAGAAGTACATCGTTTTATTTCGTATATCGGTGTCATCCTGAAAGACAAGTTTGACATTATGCGACAAAGCGAGTTGCCGCACCTTCTTCAGGTCGATTTCTATCGGGTAGCATGTAAGCGAAATCGTACACCCGCACTCTGCGCATGTTGTCCAGAAATCCTCTCCGGCGTCAATAAGCCTGATCCCATTCGTTATTATATTCAGCTTTTGCCCCGGAAAGCACTTGCGCGCATGTTTTATGATCTCAAGCAGCTGTGGGTTCAGCAGCGGTTCTCCTCCGCTTACGGCAAGGGATCCGATCCTGCCGCCTGACAGCTCAGAAAAGCGCGACAGATCCCTCTTAAGCGCATTTAAATCGGCGAGCCGATCTTCGATAAGCGGAGAAAATGCGTTGCACCACTTGCATCCCAGATTACAGTTTTCAGCAGCATGAATCTGAACGTTCATTCCGCCGGGTTTCTTTTTTCTGAGCCTTACCTTAGAAGCCAGCCTTATATAAACATAGTATAAACCGCGGTATAAGCCGCTCGTGTACGGAACTATTTTCCTAAAAAAGCGCATTATGTATGAAATGATTCGATTACTCGTCGGAATGCCTCCAATCGGGGTGGATTCAAAAGAGAGACGGGGAGACGGAGGCAGCCTGCTAACTATAGCGCTTTCGTGAGAATCTGCCGGTTGCCGAGAAGAAAGCAGGGAGAAGAAGCGAGTACATTCTGTAAGTGATTTTGTTTACGCTTCGCATGTAAAGCCCGTAACGGCTCCTCTCGCTTTTCAGAACTTTGTTATGACGCCAGAGCGGAAAAGTATCGATGAGCTCTCTGAAGTTACGCGTCAGGGCGTCCTTCCTCTGCAGCCTGCCGGGTATATTGCACATTCGTTTGAATGAACTGCAAAGCAGTATACGCGCGTACAAATACTCCAACTCCTGCTCGTACTCTGAGTAATAACCGCGATCTGTATAAAAGTCAAGGATTTCCCGCAAAACCCCGATGATCTGCAGAGTCTTGACGGAACTGCTGTTATTGACGGAACCGCTGCGCTGGAAGTAATGTACGGGCGCGATATCAACGTAATCATATCGCGTAATATAGGGGACAAGATTTATACAAAACGAGACGTCTTCATATATGAGCCCAAAAGGGAACCGGACGCCCGTTTCCAAAAGCCATGTACGGCGGAAGATCTTGTTCCAGACTATATTCCTGCCGAAACACAGAAGCTCCTTTTTCGTGTAGTATTTCTTCACTCTTTCGGTATCTTCGCGCGTGGTAAAGGTATGGTGCAGATTACATTCAACTATATCGCTTGCGTTCTCCGCTGCTTTACAGTACATCACATTATACATGACCGGATCGACAAAGTCATCTGAGTCCAGATATCCGATATATTCGCCCGATGCGTAAGATAAGCCGAAATTTCTGGCGTCTGACGAGCCCCCGTTTTCCTTCCGGACAGAGATGATTTTCGCAGACTTCTCCGAGTATCTTCTGAGAATCTCCGCGGATGAATCAGTCGAACCGTCGTCGACCGCGATGATCTCTATATCGTCAAGAGTCTGCTCAAGAAGGCTGTCAAGGCATCTCTCAAGGTACTCTTCCATGTTGTACACCGGGACTATTACGCTTACTTTGATCATATGGCTCCACCCTGCGGTTTGCTGTTCACGGTCCCCGCTCAGTGGGGACCTGATCAGTTGCCGATTTAAATGACTGCGTTGTTGACTTTGAAGGCGATGCTGTGCTAGTATCGGGAAAAAGCGGAGCGGGAGGCAGAATGGTTTTTGTGATACTCGGAACTCAGAAGTTCCAGCTTAACAGGCTGCTGCGCCTGCTCGACGAAGGCGCCGGTAATGGCTTGATCAGTGATGAGATCGTAGCCCAGACAGGATACTCTGATTATATACCGAAGAATATCATTTGTCATCGCTTTCTGGAAAAAGAAGACTTTGAATCATACATAAGTAAAGCTGATGTGGTAGTATCGCACAGCGGCGTCGGCTCGATAATGACAGCGCTTAAGAAAGGCAAGCCTGTAGTGGTATTTCCGCGGCTGGCAAAATACGGGGAACATGTTGACGATCATCAAATAGAAATCGCGCGGACTTTTGCGGAGAAGGGGTATCTCCTTATGTGCGGCGAGAACGACGATCTGCTGTCGCTTATAGAAAGAGCCGGAAAATACACGTTCAACGAGTATGTATCGCAGACCGACAGAATAATCGAAATGATAGAAGGATTTCTGCAAAAAGAGTTCGGATAGATATATTGTGTCTGTTCAGATACCCACTGCCTTCAGGCGCTTCCTGAATAGCGCCGTGAATTATACGTTTACCTGAATCAAAAAAACAGAAAGGCGCGCCGGGTGTGCATCGCTCTCAGCGCCTTTCTGCTTTTGTTTGAGGTTTTCCTGTGCTAATCCCGCCCCCTATAAACGTTACACTTCAGAGGGGTGTCCGGGAGATGCTTTTTTGAGGCTTCTACGAATGTTCCGGGGTGTATAAGCAGTGGCTACCGCCTCCTGCTTCGCAACCAGCCTCAAAAAAGGCAGTCTCCCGGACACCCCTCTGAAGTGTAACCTATAAACCCCTATAAACGCCGGTCAAGCAGCGCTATGCTGTATTTGCAGCTATTTCGCGCCTCTCCTGCGCCTCTGGCCCGCCTGTACGCCCGAAAGCAGTATCACAAGGCCTATCAACGCAAGCTGCATCGAGCCGGTATCAACACCGGTAGCCGGCATTTCCCCGAGAGGCACGTCGTCATCCGGCAATTCGACAAAGAAGTCATCCTCCCTGGGAGGCGGATCATTCTTATTACCCGGATCAAAATCACCTGTAGGCGGGCCGTCGTCGATAATCGTTATATTCGTATCCTCCGGCGGTCCAGTCTCAATCGGGGGCACAGTGGTAGTAGTAGTACCGGTTTCCTCATCGGCAGGCGGCGTCGAAGTGATCGTAGTTGTAGTCACAGGCGGAGGAGTACTAGGTGTGATCACGGGGGGTTCGGTCGGAGGAGCGCCTGCCCGCGTATTGGTGATCGTCGTGCCTGATATCCTTCTGGTATACCCGGCGGGTACGATCTCATCCACAGTGTAGTCATACTCGTGTTCGCCGTCAGCCGTGAACTTATCAAGCCCCGTGAACTCAAAAGTCCAGGGCGCGCTTACGGTCTGCCTGCCGAACTCAGCGCCGTCCCGCAGAAGAAGCACCGTGATTTCGGTGGGGCGGCCTGCGTAGTTGCTGTCGTCCCATACTTTGCTGCCGGATATGCTTGTCTTTTCCGGGTCGCCGGGGCCGCCGCCGTTATAAGTGTTGGTGATTGTCGTGCCATCGACGTTTTTTGTGTAACCGGCGGGTACGATCTCATCCACAGTGTAGTCATACTCGTGTTCGCCGTCAGCAGAGAATTTATCAAGCCCCGTGAACTCAAAAGTCCAGGGCGCGCTTACGGTCTGCCTGCCGAACTCGGCGCCGTCCCGCAGAAGAAGAACCGTGATTTCAGAGGGGCGAAGCGGGTTGTCGTCGTCACGCCATGTCTTTACTCCCCGTACGGTGATCTTCTCTGTTTCCGGGGGAGTGGGGATAAACTCATCAAACAGCAGTATCAGCTGACGCTGCTGATGAATGTAGTCAAAGCTCCCGTCTCCTATGAGGAACACAGCTTCGCTAATATACTTCTCGTACGGCTTTGCAGCGCTGATCTTTGCGTCATATATTGCGACATACTTATCCGTGTCGGCGAGAATGTCGTTGATCAGGGCTCTGTATTCGGGCGTATACCAGTAACGGCTGCCGTTTGTGTTGTTATAGCCCTCTATCTTGTAAATCGCTCCATACTCGTCAGTGTAGAGCCAAAAGCCGTCTTTGTCCCGTATCCATAAATCAGCTATCAACGGGCCGTCAGTATATCTGATTATCAGGTTCCACAGTATCAGCTGCACGAGCGCCTGCCCGTCGCCGTATCCCTCGTCGCCGCCGAAACCATACTCGTCATATACATAGTCGATAACCGCGACCAGAGTATGCATTTGCTCATTGCTGAAGCCGTGATTGGTCTCGTCAATTACGTATGAACCTTCAACGCCCACCGCGCCTATATCTGCGCAGAATGATACAAACTTTATGCCGCTGTCATCAGCCGTAGCCTCGAACTTGAATGTGTCCAGAGCGCTGCCGCCGTTAGGCGATCCGGGGACGTCGAGTTCGGGCACATTTCTCAGATAGAAAGACACTGTCGCGCCGCCGTCCCGTGAATACAACACCTGAACGGTGCGCCTGACCTCCATCTGCTTGAACTGATGGATCGAAAAGGTCGTGTTATCGGTGAACCCGGCTGTTTGCCTGAATACTTCAGGCGCCGCTATTGAAGGTGTGGCAATAACCGCTACCAGAATAATAATCAAGACTGCTGCTGATAATTGTAGAAATAGTCTCTTTTTCATGTAGGAAATCAACCTCCAATAAAGTTTACGGGACGCGCGCTTCAACATACGCTGCGGTTTGCTGAAGGCAAGCGCCCCGTTATCATGCTTACACGGGGATATTGCTAAATGCTCAGCTTATTCTGATTCTCAACTCGACGCCGATCATAATCATCCTCGGGTCATTACCGATAACCGCTTTGTTCATGTCGTATATCTCGCCCCAGCGGTTACCGTTCCCAAGCAGCTTTTGAGCTATATCGTAGAGGCAGTCGCCTTTTGCTACGACATACGTGATAATGGACGGCTCGGCCGGAGCGGCGGGCGGAGGCGGAACAGGCGCCTGCGGCTCATGCGGAACCATTTCGTCCGGCAGCTCATCCATGGGGACTTCATCCAGTTCAAACTCGCCGAACTCGTTCGGTTCAATGATCCGGACGTCGCGCGTGACTTCCACCGGAATACCCAGAAGGCTCATGACGCTGTACGTTACTACGTATGTCCCCGCTTCCTGCTCATTAACCTCGCCTCTGATCATTATCTGGTCCTGAGGGATATCATTGCCAAGGAAGTCTGTCGCTCTCGCGCCCTGTTCAAAGTACGGAGTCCCGCCAAGGTGGAGGATGATCGGGTTCGAGCCTACCGGAGCTATCTGCGGCATGCCGTACAACGGCACTTCATCGTCATCGAAGTAGAGCGTTGATTCGACTTCGGGCATCAGCAGATCGATTGCATATTTGCTGTTGCCGTTTGCCTTGCTGATTGCGACTATAAGCTGGTATTTGCCCTCTTCGATTTTATACTGCTTTGTACCCGCGGCGGAAAACGTATCAACTAGCACGGATTTGTTTGTAGATGTGTTTACAAGCTGGGCTATGATGGTCATGTTGTTGTCGATACTGCTGACTTTCAGGTCCATAAAGCCGAGCCCGTTTGATACGATACCTGTGTGAATTACCATCGCGCCCTGCTTGGCCTGCCCGCTGAGCCCGTATTTCGCCCGGGGCTCTTTCTTTTCCGTGGGGGCGACAATGCGCACGTCACGCGTTGCAGTGGCTGTGAGACCGCTGACAGGGCTGACGATAGTGTATGTGATCGTATATGTGTCGGCGACATTGCGGTTAACTACCTCGGTAAACGTGACCAGGTCTGAGATATCCTTGCCGTCGCCATCGACAGCCTTCGCGCCCTGTTCTTTATACGGTGTACCGCTTGTCAGATGGAGGATTATCGGGTTGGAACCGATGATAGTGATTTTCGGAGCTGTCGGCGGTATCGGGTCCGCCGGCTTCGGGTTAACAGTTACAGTACGCGTGGCGCGAGCCGACATACCTTTGGAGTCCGTCACTTCATAGGTGACAGTATAGAGTCCTTCTTTCCATATGTTGACATTGTTTGTGATTCTGACGTCGTTCGTCAGATTGCCGGTTTTGCAGTCTGTAGCCGTAAAGCCGGCTTCGATGTATGCCTGACCATACTCCAGGATCAAATCGGTAAAACCGGTAAGTTTGATCACCGGAGGCGCCCATGTCTCTTGCGACGACTCCGCCATCGGGACTTCCTGATCGGCTATGTTTTTAGCTTCCTCTTCTGCTTTTGCCCTGGCCTCCGCTTCCGCGGCTGCTGCGGCTGCTGCTGCGGCTTCGGCTTCAGCTTTGGCTTTTGCCTCTGCTTCCGCTTTAGCTTCCGCCTCTGCTTTTGCCTTAGCGGCTGCTTCCGCTTCGGCTTTCGCTTTTGCTTCCGCTTCCGCGGCTGCTGCCGCTTCTGCCTCGGCCCTGGCCTTTGCTTCAGCCTCCGCGGCTGCGGCTGCTTCGGCTTCCGCCTTCGCTTTAGCTGCGGCGGCTGCTTCCGCTTCCGCCTTGGCCTTTGCTTCCGCTGCAGCGGCTGCTTCGGCTTCCGCTTTTGCCTTCGCTTCCGCTTCGGCCGCGGCTTTTGCTGCGGCTTCCGCTTCCGCCTTTGCCTTCGCTTCGGCTTCGGCGTTGGAACCGCCCGCGGACGCTGCTGCGAGCTTAAGCGTGGCGCCGATGTCTATCATACCGTAGCCGGTCTCGATGTTATAGCCTCCGCCCATGGTTTTGCAGCCGCTTTCAATCATTCTGTACAGCTCGTCGACCGTGAGATCAGGATTGAGCGCCCATACCATAGAAGCCAGCGCTGAAACCTGCGGAGTGGCGAAAGAAGTTCCGGACAGGATGCTGTAGCCTCCCGCGGGCGTTGCGGTATAATAGCTCCCGTACGCGACTACGTTCATGCCTGCGCCGTAACTTGCCCATGTGGCGCGAACAGACCCGTTGTTTGTCGCTCCAACCGCGCATACGTTAGAATATCGCGCAGGATACAGCAAAGCGTTTTTCCCGTCGTTCCCGGCGCCCGCAAAAATCGCGCAGCCTTTTTTGTAAGCGTAGTCTATCGCGTTTTTTAGCGTAGTACTGTCGGAGGTGGAGCCGCAGCTAAGATTGATTATCTTTGCGCCGTTGTCAGCCGCCCACATAATACCCTTTGCCAGGTTGGCTGTCGAAATCGAACCCTTGGCGTCGTCAATTTTTACCGGAAGTATGCTTGCGCTCCAGTTGATGCCGGCGACGCCGATTTTGTTGTTGCCAATGCAGCCGATCGTGCCGGCCACGCCTGTGCCGTGCCCGTCAGAATCCTTGTTTGGGGAAAGCCCGGCAACGGCCGAATAGCCCTCCAGCAGGGGAGGCAGGTCAGGGTGCGCCGCGACGCCGGTATCTACAACGGCGATTATCGGGGCGCTGGAACCCATAAGTATATCCCAGCCTGCCTGCGCGTTGATCAACGATAAAACAAGTGACTGCGCCAGATAATTCGCGTCATTCGGCACGACGCCTGCTGAGAAAATGTAGTTCGGTTCTACATACTCGACGTATTTATTATTTTTGTATCTGTTGAGGACGGCGTTCGGGTCTCTCCGCAGCCCGTCAACCTTGATCACATAGACGCCCAGTTCGTCGACAATTCCTATCTTTTGGACTTTATCTATTTCCTTTTGCAGTTGCCGCTCTTTTCCGGGAACATCAGACGGATCCTTGAACTTGATGATTATCTCGTCAAGAACATATTCCCCTTGCAACTGCAGCGCGTTCTCTTCGTCAAATGACTCATCGTCGTATATTTCCGAGTCGTCGTCCCCGGCGTCGGTGTCCTCAGGCGGAGGTTCCACATCCGGTTCCGGGGGGACGTCTTCTTCGTTTTCAAGGTCATAAATCGTGGTGTTGTCAGCATAATGCTCTTCCACTGCTTCGGCGTCGTCGCCTACAAGTTCGTCTTCGTCAAAGGTTTCATCTTCGTCGTAATCTGCCGCCCCGCCATCCGGCTCAGGGGCGTCAGCATCAGCGCCGCCTTCAGCAGACTCGCCGTATTGCTCTGAACCTTCGTTTGCGGGATCCCCTTCGTCCGCAAATGCTGTGATTGCTGTCGATAACAGCATAATGATCATGCTTACGCAGAGTAAAATCGCCAGAATTCGTTTCAAGGTTTCACACCAGCTTTCACAAATAATAACGGTGTGGCGCACCGGGCATTGCGCCCGGCGCGCCAGCCAGGATTCATTCTATCATACTGTTATTAGTTTATCAATATGTGTAGCTAATTAAGTTTTGATGTAAACCGCATTATTTGCGCTGCTGCTTAAGTTGCCTTGTTGATTTCAATGAGGTCAAACTCAACTATCGCCGTTTGACCGTCAACCACTTGGACGAACCTTGTCTGAGATTCAAACCCGCTGCCGCTCAGCACGCACATATACTCGCCGGGATCAAACTCATCGGAGATGGTAAACGAGATTCTCCCATGTTTTCCAATGCGATCGGCCAGGTCATTCGCAAAGTAGACATTGAAGCCGTCTATGTCGCTGATGGACAGCGCCATGGTTCCTGTATATGGGATCAACCGCTGACCGTCAAAGACAGTGTCAAATTCTCCCGTATAGAAGGTAACACTACTAGTGTGGACGGCAAGGTATACAACTTCGCCGGCGTTTTCGGGTAGCGCGAACTCAATGACGCCTGTTGTGTTGTTTACGTTCCCTTTTGTTACGCTGTACTGGCCGGGCGCCCACTTAATTTCGGAGACATTATTATAAATGCCAATTGCGATGGACGCCGAAACGAAGTTCTCATCGAAGGTCATGATTACGTTCCCATCGACGACTTCGACGGTATATGTTAAAGCTATTTTGTCGTTGTCATTCTGGAACTTCGGGTTTCCATGGCCTGACTTTGATATTACAAAGACGCGGTCGTTGGGACCGTTAACATTTATTGCGACTGCTGTGAACCCGCCCTGACTGTTGTCAATGTAGTCGCCGTACTGATTGTAACCTCCGGCGCTCTTTTTGTCGTCGGCGCCGTTTCCGACATATGTAACAAGCGTGTCATTGACCGTCTTAGTCTTGGGGACTCTCTTGTACACATCCTCGTATTCTTTGATCTGCGCCTTTACCTTGATGTTGCCCTTTCCGGGAATGTCGATGGGGTCGTTGTAGAACGCGGGGTCGAACTCTCCGTCATCGCCGCACAGGATGAAAACGTCATTGCCATCCGGATCAGTGTCTTCACCGAAATACACATGAAGATCCGGAACATCCTCGAATAATGTCGAAGCTAAGTCGCCTAACACTTCATGTACAAGGTACCAGCCTTTAGGAACTTGCTTACTGAATGTAATAACGCCGCTAAAGTCGACCCCTCCAACATCCGCAAACGCTCCTTTGCTCCCATATTCATCAGAGTAGTAGAGCTCGAAACTTATGTCTGAGAGTATGTCCATAATTTCAAATGGCTCGTACCCTTCACTCCTCAGCCAGTCGATGATAAGCGCTGAGTCATTGCCATCGAGCACCATCTTCTTGATGTTGATAAGGCCGACCTTTTCAATGACCGGCTCGTTTACAAAGCCGAAAGGTTCGCTGAACAGTACGATAAGCTGGCGCTGCTGGAGGTAGCTGGGAGAACTTCCGTCGCCGATGAGGAACACTGCGTCGCTGACGTATGCATCCGCCCCCTTAGCTACTTTTGCATCGTAGAGATCGACATAATACCCGATGTTATCCAGAATGTCGTTTATAAGAGCTTTGTACTCCGGAGTATACCAGTATCTGGATCCGCTCGTGTTGTTATAGCCTTCGACCTTGAAGATCTCGCCGTACGCGTCAGTGTAGAGCCAGCCTTTGTCATTGCCTAATATCCATGCGTTTGCGATGATCGGGTCGTCGGAATAGCGAATCACATAGTTCCATATGATGAGTTGCGCAAGCGCTATACCCTCGCTGTATTCGTCGCTGTCGCCGAAGCCGTACTCGCTGTAAATGTAGTCAATAGCAGCAACGAGGTTGTGCATATGCTCATCGTCAAGCCCGTGGTTCGTCTCGTCAACCACATAGGTTCCCCTGACACCCAAGGCTCCAATGTCAGCGCAGAAAGATTGGTATACGTTCCCGTCGTTATCAGTCGCCTCGAACTTGAACGTGTCAAGAGCTCCTCCGCCGTTAGGAGTTGAAACCACGCCGAAAGCAGCGGGGTCGAGTTTGGGCTCTGTCCTCAGTTCGAAGGATATCGTTGCACCGCCATCTTCGGAGTAGAGCACCTGGATGGTTCGCCTCACATCCATAGTGGTGAACTGCCCGATCGTGAACGTCGCGCCTTCGGGTATGGTCTGCGACGACACTCCCGCGCCGGTGACAGTTTCGTCGCCGTCGAAGTATATGAGCAAATCGTCAATATCGTCCTGGAAGATAGCGCCCGCGATTTCACCCAGCACCTCATGTACCAGATACCACCCGGCAGGGAGATCGTGATCGGACTCGATTACGCCGCTGTAAGTAATAGCGCCTGTGTCTGCAAGGCCATACTTGTTCCCGTCGGCGTCTGAGTTGTAGAACTCAAAAGTTATGTCTTCGAGGATTACAAGGATTTCAAGCGGATTGATACCTTCCGACAGAAGCCAGGTGATGATCAGCTCTTTTTTCCCGTTGTCAAGTACGAGCTTGTCAATGTTGATCTTGCCGATAATAATCACAGGAGGCTCGTTTTCGAATGTGACCGGGTCGTCAAACAGTATTACGAGCTGACGCTGCTGGTAGTAGCTTGGTGAGCTCTTATCCCCGACAAGGAAGAACGCGTCGCTTACGTATGTCCCGAGCGCGTCTCCGAGCTTCGCGTCGTAGATATCGACGTACTTCTCCGTGTCTGTAATGATGTCGTTTATAAGCTCTTTATAACCGGGGGTATACCAGTATCCGGTTCCGCTTGTGTTGTTGTAGCCTTCGATCTTGTAGATTTTGCCGAACGCATCCGTGTAGAGCCAGTGCCCGCCGCTATTCCGAATCCAAGCGTCAGCGATCGACGGGTCGTCCGAATACTTGATTATCAGGTTCCATACAACGAGCTGCGCAAGCGCAATTCCTTCGCTGTAGTTCTCGTCATCGCCGAAGCCATACTGATCGTAGATGTAGTCGATAGCTGCAGCCATGCTGCGCATCTGGGCGGCGGTAAGCCCATGGTTTGTCTTGTCGATCACATAGTTTCCTCTTACTCCGACAGCTCCGATGTCAGCGCAGAATGACTGATACCTGACGCCGTTGTTATCTGTCGCGTCAAACTTGAACGTGTCAAGCGCTCCGCCGCCGTTGGGAGTTGAGGGGAGCCCGAGGATTGTGGGATCGAGCTTTGGCGTTGTCCTGAGCCAGAATGACGTTGTCGCTCCGCCGTCCTGCGAATAGAGTACCTGGACAGGGCGCCGAACTTCCGCGGCTGTGTACTGTTTGATTGTGAACGTCGAACTGTCGTCGAATATCAGGGCAGCTTTGCCCGAACCGACGGAAACAACATGTCCGTCAAAGTATACGAGCAGGTCGTCCGCTTTCTCCTTGAAGTAATCGGATGCAAGGTCGCCTAGAACCTCACGTATCAGGTACCAGCCTGCGGGGAGGTCGTGATGATCGGATTCTATTACGCCGCTGAGGTTTACTCCTCCGGTGTCTGCAAGCGCGCCTTCAGTCCCGTCGGCGTCTGAGTAGTAGAACTCAAATGTTATGTCTTCGAGGATGGCAAGAATCTCATCATCTTTTAAACCTTTTGACAGGAGCCAATTGATAATGAACACAGTCTCGCCGTTTTCAAGGACGGTTTTTCTCAGGTTGATTTTGCCGACCACTCTGGTATCATCATCGCAGCACTTGCAGCATTTTGCGATCAGCTTGTCGATGAAGCCGTGGATGCAGCTGTGTACTTGCTTCTTGAGCTCGCACAGCTTCGCGGTGATAGCGTCTTTGATCGCTTCTCTCATCTCCGCTTTCGCGTCCTTGACCATGTCGCAAAGGGCGGCTTCAATCGCGCACTGCATCTCTTCGCAGGTCATGTCGGCGTTAACTACTTCCTTGCAGAAGAACTTGTTGATCTCTTTGGCCAGCATATCTTTCGCCTGCCAGATGATGCCGTCGATCGCCGCTCTGACCTGTGCAATGAGGTCTGCTTTGAACTCTTCAAAGTATTCGATCGCTGTATCGACAACAGCGTCCCAGATCGCCCCAAGCAGGACGTCCCAGTCGGGGAGCAGCGCCATCCAGTCGATGTTGTTGAAGTCGATGTAGTCTTCGATGCCTCCGGTAAACAACGAACCAACGAGCTTGGCTCCCATTGTGAGACCAATACCTATGGTATTCCACGAGCTCGAGGAGTTGTTCCAGTTACCAATGATCAAGGTGGTTGACGGATTGCCGTTGTTCCAGATTTCCTCTGTCAACTGATCAATCATTCCCACTGTCAGGATATCTATGGCAATATCCATGATATCGATCGAGTCGAGGATGTTATCAATGGATTTGTCGATTACCCTGGCAAGGAAGTCGCTTGTCAGAATAGCGTTTACGATGTCATTGGCGACGATCCCGTCGATGATCCCCCCAAGATCGAAATCCGGGAGGTCAAAACCAAGGCTGCCGCCTATCGCGCCTCCAATCAAGTCGCCGATCAAACTGCCTACCGTACCGCCGAGGTTTGACGGGTCAAGCAGACCGGTGATCATGCCTTTTACCAGATCCTTAACGGTAGTGTCATCAAGAAATCCACCGGCCAGACCTGCAATTGTTTGCGTATATCCGGTAATTATTCCCTTAAGTTCTTCCTTAAGCTCTGCCTGGCGTTCTTCGGACATGGTGTTCGGTAACGCTGCGAGTGCAGGCACAGCAAGCGATAACGCCAAGGCTATGACCAGTACCAGTGATATGAGTTTCTTCTTCATTATCAAAAATTCCCTCCAAACAAAATGATTGATGTCTCTATACAAAACTCTGTTTTTTTGTCTCCTTTATTATGGAGCAGAGACCCTCCGTTTTCAGCCTCGTTGATAACGTCCAACGTGGTTAAACGGCCTCTTTTTTTGGAGTTGTGGTTCTCCTTTTCGGTATTCGCGTCGCACCCCTGCGCAAAGCCATGGAAACGCTCCGCACGCTGAACCGCTCCGGCGCCCGGAGCAAGCAGGGCGCTGCATTCCTCCTCTGCCTTTCATCACCCCCCTGAATGTATAGCGTACTCTGCGTAAACCGTTTATGTCCGCAGATTTCTGTTATAGCATAAACACGGCGTTCCCGTGGATTGCCTATGATAATCAAATATACCCGTTACAGGTTCACACGAACGCAATTACAGACCATCAGAGCTTAAACAGATATTCATGTGCAGCCTGTACCGGACTGTACCGGACTGTACCGGACTGTGCCGGTCTGTGCCGGTCTGTGCTGCTGGTATGGTCACTCCGCCCCCCGTCTTGAAAGGACAGCGCCGACAGTACGCAGAAGGATCATGATGTCAAGGCCGAGCGACCAGTTGTCGATATATTTCTTGTCAAGCGAGACGACCTCGTCGAAATCGACAATGTTATTACGCCCGCTGACCTGCCACATGCCTGTGATTCCCGGTCTGATACTTATGCGGCGCCAGTGCTCCGGGGAATACTTCTCTACCTCGTCCAGCGTTGGCGGGCGCGTGCCCACGAGGCTCATGTCATGTTTTAGCACGTTGAAAAGCTGAGGCAGCTCGTCGATGCTGTACTTGCGGATGAAAGCGCCGACTTTTGTGACGCGGGGGTCGTTATCGACATTGAACATCAGCCCGTCCTTGACTTTATTCAGCGGCTGCAGATCGCCCTTGCGCTCCTCGGCGTCCGCGTACATAGACCTGAACTTATACATTTCAAACGTCCTGCCGTTGCAGCCGGCTCTTTTTTGCTTGAACAGTACCGGGCCGGGCGAATCAAGTTTGATGCATATTGCGGTTATCAGCATGATCGGCGCTCCTGCGATAAGCGAACACGCCGCGATGATTATGTCGATAGCGGACTTTATAAAAAGCTGGACTTTGTTTATCGGCACGCTGTGGTATGTCACTACAGGGTAAGGCCCGAGGCTGCTTACAAAATGGTTAGAGTTAGGCAACTCGCATATGCCGAGGATAACGCGGGCTGTTATTCCCAGCTCTTCGCAGAGCTCCAGGATTTCGCGATTACGCCCGCTTTTGTGGTCGCACGAGTCAGAACTGAGTATTACTTCGTTTGCGGAATGCCGGATAAGCAGATTTCGCAGCAAGCCAATGTCGCCCGGAAACAGGTCGCCAATATCAATATGCCGGTCAACCTTGATTTTCATTGCGGTTTTCATGATGTAGCTCTCGTAACGAAACAACGCCTCAGCGCTCCCTATGAAGATTACATGAGTGTAGCCATTGCCAACCTTTGCGCGCCGCAGTATACGCTTGAACAGACGTCCGAATGTGACGAAACCATATGAGAGAACGCAGAAGATCATGAACAGGAGGCGGCTCGGTTCGATTGTCTTGTACAAAAACACAGCCGTGCCAAGCGTCATACCCGCTACGACTACCGCGTAAAGAGTCTTTGTGATTATCCGGTCCGTGTAGTAGAATGTCGTGATATTGTTCATCTGCATCATTGACATGGCAAGCGTGAATATTACTGCGAAAATAAGAAACAGCCAGAAATGACTAAAAAACTGGTTTATGCCCATGAGAGACTGATAGATCAGGCAGGAGGCGGCATATGCCAGACAGACCAACACATTGTCCAGCAGCAATTGAGCCATATCGAAGTTTGCAGTAATGTTCTTTCGGTTCATACGGCGGGGCTCCTCTCATGCAAATTGAGCAGGTAATAGAAAAGGTTAAACAGATATGCCCATCTATGCTTGCCGGTTCGCTGCAGATATTTTGTGTACTGAAATGAGTATACAATATAGAATTTTGTGTGTAAAGGGAAATATTTTAAAATAATTGCCCATTACGCATTTTTTTGTGGGTAATTTTTGATGGAAATTGCCCGTTATGTGTAAAAAAAATGAGGCCTTGAGGCCGGATCGGGCAGCGTAGTTTATTTCAATGCGGATTTTGCTGATAAATTGCGCGCAAATAATTATGACGTGAAAATGCGGCGAATGTGCGCGTAACCCGCCTGAGAGGCGCGAGAATTGCCTGTATAATGCCCAAACACGTCGCCGCGGAAAGAAGACGCATCATGCCTGCGGCTCTTGTACGCGCCCGCAGAGCGCCGCAGAGCGCAAAACGCTTTGCGTCAAAACGCATGCAAAAAGCCGGGCAGATCGTGTGGATCCGCCCGGCCGTGTGTATCTGTCTTTGACTGTTGTTAGTTGGTTGTTGTTAGTCAGGAGTCAGGAGTTATACAATCATCTCGTCCATTTCGTATTTCCAGTGATAGACGACAGGCACTGAATTGACTTCGTCCATGTATTGATAGATCCTGTTCACAAGCTCGTCTTTGGAGCTTACTTTGATCCCGTTGAAAAACGCTCTGGCCATTTTTCCGAAGAAGCCTTCGATAAGGTTCAGCCATGAACCGTGCTGCGGTGCGAAAACAAACTCGAACCTCCCCGGACGGCCCGCGAGATAGTGCATTGTCTCGCTTAAAGTATGTGAACTGTGGTTATCAAGCACTATCCTGATCTTGAGTTCGCTGTCATACTTCTCATCCAGCTCCCTGAGGAAATCTACAAAGTCGGTTCCTGCATGAGTGTCTCTCACTACCGGAATGATCTCCCCGCTGTATAAGTCCATACCTGCAAGCAGAGACACAGTTCCCATATGCTCGCAGCAATCGTCAGCTTCTTTTTCCGTCTCGTACTGAATATCGAGCGGCTTGTAGATGATAAGGGCGCTGTTGAGCTTCGTGCTAAGATCCAGGTTATTCCTGTCGATGTAGTACTTTGTCTTTTGCAGCTTTATCTCATTATCATTGAGTATCGACCATACTTTCGAGAGCGAGATCGCTTTCAGGGCCGGATAGCCCGACGCTTCACAGTTCGCCTGGATATAGAATTGCAGTTTGGAAATCGTCCACAACTCTTGGTCGTACCCGCATATTTCCGGCTTCTGGCACGCGACGTCGATGATCCAGCCTTTTTCCGCGTCTGTAATAGCCCCGGAACGCCCGGGCCTTGCAAAATCCGCGAGAGCTGCGTCCACGCCGGCGGCAAGGTATTTTGCGATGCAGTTGTAGACGGAGCGGCGGTTGATATCGAGCTTCTCAGCAATGGCTGTATCGCTCATACCGTCGAAACTGTACAAGAGGATTTTTGCCCTCTGAACAGTCCGCGCCTCCGCAGTATGCGTACGAACCACTTTCTGTAATGAAGTAACCTCATCCACCGTGAGGTTGACGATGTTTTGTTTAGGCCTAGCCATCTGCTAACTCACTGCTTTCTGTAAATGTAGAAATATTCAACACTTTTCGCTTAGTAACTTTTAATATAACGCTATAATACACCATTTTCATGTGAAAATACACAGTTTTGTGTCTTTTAGTAATATTCGTTTTGCGTGGTCGTTTTTTCGAGGTGTTTTGGTAAATTTTCTAAGAATTTTCAATTTATTCCGCAAATTGAGCGGCCTTATTTTTTTGTGCTCCGCTTAGCTCGTTTAGGCGCCCCGCCCGGCATGTTCAGGTACTCCGCTCAGAACGTCCGGATGCGCCGCTCAGCATGTCCGGGTGCTGCTCCGCTTAGCTCGTTTGGGCGCTCCGCTCGGTAAACATATAAGGCGACCGCGCTTACCTGATGTTACAGACAAGCGCGGTCGTTTTGGACAACTCAGGAGAAAACTGTTAAAAACTAATCGTTTTCCGCAAGTCGTTTCGCGATGCTTCCGGGCAATTGCTGTGTTTTGGATGCGTAAATCTCTTTTTCGGTCTTACCTGATATTCACTGTGAGCACAATTCCAATGTTGATCACCCTCGGGTCATTGCCGATGACAGCCCGGTTCATGTCGTAGATCTCTCCCCAGCGGTTACCGTTGCCGTAGAGCTTCTGCGCAATGCTGTACAGGCAGTCGCCCTTGACGACGGTGTATGTCATAGTCGTCGGCGCGGGCAGGGGAGCAGGCTGCTCCTGCGGCCCCGGCACGAACTCGTCCGGCAGTTCGTCGAGCGGAACTTCATCCAGTTCGTACTCGCCGAACTCATTGGGTTCGATGATGCGCACTTCGCGCGTTACTGAAACCGGAACGCCCAGTATGCTCATTACGGTATAGGTTATCTCGTATGTTCCGGCTTTCGATTCGTCAACCTCGCCTGTAGTTATAATGCTTTCCTTCGGGATTTCATTGCCAAGGTAATCTGTAGCCCAGGCGCCCTGCTCAAAGTACGGTGTACCGCCAAGGTGAAGGATTATCGGGTTGGAGCCGACGGGGGCTATGGAAGGCATACCGTAGAGAGGCACTTCGTCCTCGTCGAAGTAGAACACAGAAGCTACTTCCGGCATCAGCAGATCGATCGAATACTTGCTGTTGCCGTTCGCTTTGTCGATGGCAACCACCAGTTCGTATTTGCCCTGGTCTATCTTGTACTGCTTTTTGCCCGCTGCTGTGAACGTGTCTGTCAGCACGGCCTTCTTTGTTGCTGTATCCATTAGCTGGACTATGATGGTCATGTTCTTGTCTATACTCGTGATCTGCAGGTCCATGAAGCCCAGCCCGCTTGAAACGATGCCCGTATGCGTGACCTTTGCTCCGGCTTTCGCCTGGCCGCTTAGGCCGTACTTGACGCGTGGGTCCTTTTTCTCCGTCGGGCCGACGATCTTAACGTCGCGGGTCGTGGTCGCTGTGAGGCCTGTTACCGGGCTTTTAATGCTGTATGTGATCTTGTATGTTCCGGGCACTGTGCGGTTTATCGTCCCGGATACAGTAACGAGGTCTGAGATATCCTTGCCGTCGCCGTCGACAGCCTTCGCCTTCTGCTCTTTGTAAACCGTACTGCTCGTGGAATGCAGGATGATCGGGTTTGAGCCGATGATAGTTATTTTCGGAGCTGCAGGCGGTTCGGGTTCCGCAGGCTTCGGATTGACTGTCACAAGACGGGTCGCACGGGCTGATAGCCCCGCGGAGTCTGTGACTTCGTATGTCACTGTGTAAAGCCCGGCTTTCCAGATATCTATAGTGTTGGTAACTTTGACTGACCCTGTCAGGTTGTTGTTCTTGCAGTCAACCGCTAAATACCCTGATTCCTTGAATGCCTGACCGTATTCAAGCGTCATTTCTGTGAAACCGACAAGTTTTATCGTCGGAGGATTACGTACTTCCTGGGGGGATTCAGGAGGAGGAGCCGCCGCAGCTTCTTCCGCTGCTTTTGCTTCCGCTTCAGCCTTTGCCTTAGCTTCGGCCTCAGCTTTGGCCTGCGCCGCAGCTTCCGCTTCAGCCTTTGCCTTAGCTTCGGCTTCCGCCGCCGCCGCAGCTTCTGCTTCGGCTTTCGCCTTTGCCTCGGCTTCCGCAGCCGCTTTCGCCGCAGCTTCGGCCGCCGCAGCTGCCGCAGCTTCTGCTTCAGCCTTGGCTTTTGCCTCTGCTTCCGCCGCCGCCGCCGCTGCTGCTTCCGCAGCTGCCTTCTCCGCCGCCGCCGCAGCTGCCGCTGCTTCGGCTTCAGCCTTTGCTTTTGCCTCGGCTTCCGCAGCCGCCTGAGCGGCCGCCGCCGCTGCTGCCGCTTCGGCTTCAGCTTTTGCCTTCGCTTCGGCTTCCGCTGCTGCTGCCGCTGCCGCCGCCGCTTCAGCCTCAGCCTTGGCTTTAGCCGCCGCTTCCGCTTCGGCCTTTGCCTTAGCTTCGGCTTCCGCCGCCGCTTTCGCAGCAGCGTCTGCTCCGCCTGCCGAGTCCTGAGCGAGCTGCAGGGTTTTGCCGATATCGATTACTCCATATCCGGTTTGCTCATTGAAACCGCCGCCTAATGTTTTGCAGCCCTTCTCGAGCAGCCTGTAGAGTTCGTCAACAGACAGGTCAGGGTTAAGCGCCCATGCCAGAGATGCTAGTCCTGCTACCTGAGGAGTAGCGAAGGATGTACCGGATAATGTTGTGTAGCCACCTGTGGGGGTTATGGTTGAGTAGCTGCTTAATGCAACCAGATTGAGACCAGGGCCATAGTTGGACGAGGCTAGACGCGAAGACCCGTTGCCGGTTGAGCCGACACCCATAACGTTATCATAACGAGCAGGGTAGCAAACTGCGTTCTTGCTTTCGTTTCCGCTTGCCGCGAAAATTGCACAACCCTTATCGTATGCATAATCGATAGCATTTTTTAAGGTGATACTGTCAGAGGCATAGCCCAAGCTCAGGTTTATTATCTGAGCGCCGTTGTCAGCGGCCCATATGATACCTTTTGCTACATTGGCCACCGATATGCTTCCGCTTGCATCATCTATCTTTACAGGTAAAATGGACGCGTTCCAGTTGATTCCGACACAGCCAATCCCATTGTTCCCAATAGCACCGATTGTGCCTGCAACACCTGTGCCATGCCCTTGCTTATCGTTATTAGCTGAAAGCCCTGCTACGGCAGCATAACCGGGCAGCAAAGGCGGCATGTCAGGATGTGAAGCACAGCCGGAGTCAACAACCGCAACTATAGGGGTACTGGAACCCATGAGTACGTCCCAGCCTTCTTGAGCGTTGACGATAGTTAGGGCAAGTGAAGCCGCCCTGTAGTTAGGATCGTTAGGGATAAGCTCAGGCATTGCGATGTAGTTTGGCTCAACGTATTCTACGTATTTGTTATTCTTAAAACGGTTCAAGACCGCATTTGGATCCCTTTTTAGCTCGTCGACCTTAACAATATACAGGCCGAGGTTCTCAACAAAGCCTGTTTTCACGACCTTGTCAATTTCTCTTTGGAGTTGCTTTTCCTTTCCCGGAACCTGTGAAGGGTCCTTAAATTTTACGATGATCTCATCGAGGACATATTCATCCTCTAGCTGTACAGCGTTTTCTTCGTCGAATATCTCATTTCCATATACTTCAGTATCATTATCACCGTCATCTGTGTCCTCTTCGGGGGGAAGCTCGTCAGGTTCAACCGGATTATCTTCTTCATTTTCGAGATCATAGAGGGTAGTATTTTCGGAGTAGTTATCCTCAACAGCGTCAGCGTCATCACCGATGAGTTCATCATCGAAATACTCATCTCCATCCGGACTAATGTCCGGGGAATAGTCTGTGCCTGTGTCTTCCGTTACGCCTGCGACATCGCTGACAGACTCATCTGATTCTTCTTCGGCTGCCAGAACAGCAAATGCAGATGATAGGAGCATCATCAGCATACAAACACAAAGAAGAATAGAAAGGGTACGTTTCAATCTTTTCAATCTTTTCACCAGCCTTCACTGAATAATTGTGGTGCGGGGGGGGGGGGGGGGGGGCGCCCCCCCCCCCCCCCCCCCCGTGTTTTGTTTTTTTTTTTTTTTTTTTTTTTTTTTTTTTTCTCCTCTTTTTTTATGATGCGGGGGG
>Ga0082212_10000657_pt1 | contig 50325 bp, 50 predicted proteins | sample TergutNt197P3_FD_71548 | JGI IMG/M metagenome (GOLD analysis project Ga0082212, IMG submission 71548) | Neocapritermes taracua P3 segment gut microbial communities from Petit-Saut dam, French Guiana - Nt197 P3 | ecosystem: Host-associated > Arthropoda: Insects > Digestive system > Gut ...
CGAAAAGGTAGTAGAAGAAATAGAGCGAATGGTAATGTACGGCAGAATTGAAATTAATGAAGAATAATTTTTGGAGGTATTTATGGAACGCGGAGAATTTGAGAAAACGTATTTGGCTATCGTTGAACAAGCTCTGAAGTGGAATGAATTTAGCTATAGGCATGGTTTATTAGACCTGGAAGATATGCTCGATGAAGAAAAAGTCACCGAAAGGGATATTTTCCATTATGGTATGAGATTTGTAGTAGACGGACATGATGAATCTTTTATAAACAAGATACTTTCAAATATTATCGACCAGGAAACGGACGAAGAAAAAAAACTTCTGAAAATTGTTCAGAAAGAAGCTGTTCTTAGAATATGGGGTGGCATGCCTACTCATTTGATTGCAAGATTGCTTGGTTCCTATGTTGATAATAAGCTGGCAAATACTGTGGAAAATATTCTGGAGAATGCTGTCCGGGAGGAGTCAAATGAATAAAGAAGTAGTTAGGATTAAGTCAGGAGAGTTAGAATGGCTTTAAAAAAGATTGCCGGGAACTCAATAATGGATTTGCCCGTTTCTTTTACAATAACAGATGAAATGTTGGAAAGTGGTAGAGAACATTTGGAAGCGAATTTACGGGCTCATGGCTGGACAGGAAAATCTAAAAGAGATAGGGATGATGAAATTCGTCAGGGTTTAAAGAATTCTACTGCATCGAAGAAAAGAAAAAAGTCGAAGGAGGATTAAAATGGAAGAGCGAAGACTATCAGATGCAGAAGCAAAAGAATACATATTGAATATTGAAAAACAAAAGAAAAATGGAAATTTTTTGTATATTGATCTAAATGACGAAGAATTAGTTGGTGATGTCGTGGAGTGTATGTTAAGTCGTTTGTCAGTAAAGGGAATTATAAACGTTGCTAGGACGTTGGGTGTGAATATTAATTCAAAAAAGGATATTGAAGAAATTCATCATTTCTTAAAGAATTCTACTGCATCGAAAAAAATTGAAGAAAGATTAAAATTGCAAAAAGAAGCAAGAGAAGAAGAAGCTCGCCAGGGTTTAAAGAACTCTACTGCATCGAAGAAAAGAAAAAAGCCTAAGTAAGGAGAAGGCAATGGCTGTAATAAGACATGCGGAAAAAGATGATTACAATGAGATTTACAGATTGGAATTATATTTAAATAATTATTGTGCTAACATAAATCCCGGATTATTCGAAATAAAATCTGAGATTAATGAAGATGATAAAACAGATAAAGGAAATTGTTTTGTAATAAAACATGAAAATCAAATAATCGGTTTCTTTGATGCTTATGTAATGTCCACAATGGATGAAGATGGAAGTATTAGTAATTGCAGATTTATTGTTGAAACATTTGTGGTTGAAGAAAAATATCAAAATATGAAGTTTGGCAAGAAATTATTCTCTTTTTTAGAAGAACATGCCAGGAGAAGAGGCTGTGAAAAAATAGTGCTTAAAACTTTAAATGAAGAAAGAATGGTAAAATTTTATCAAAGAATGGGAATGAGTATAGATTATTTTAATTTGGGGAAGAAAATCGAACCTATTAATAAAATGAGAGAGTATCGTCGCTGCCAATGGGAAAAAGAATATCAAGTGATATGATGGTTTAGAGGAGAAATGGAATGGCTTTAAAAAAAATATCAGGTCCTGAGGCTTTAAATCTGTCCGTAGATTTCAGTTTGACTGATCAAATGTTTGAAGATTCAAGGAATGATTTAGAAAGAATATTACGTTCTCGTGGCTGGACAGGAAAATCAAAAAGAGATCAGGATGATGAAATTCGCCAGGGCTTGAAGAACTCTACTGCATCGAAGAAAAGAAAAAAGGGAAAATGATGGCTGTATTAAGAGCGACAGGATCTAAGATAAGACCTAATATTTTTATTAAATGTAAAATTAAACCATTTGTAAAAAGAAGGATTATGAAAAAATGGATAAAACGGTTTGTAAAATATTACAGAAAACCATCGAATGAGTTTGGATGGACGGCTTTGTCTATACATAGAAAATGGTCATATCTTCCTGCAAACATATCCATAGATGATGGTGGATTATGGACAAATATAGGTAATAAAAAAATAATATTATTTCAATTAAACAATCATGAAGATAAGGATTATAATAAAATTATCCCAATGAGTATAGAAAATGAGCCTGAAATTTTAGTTAAGAACGAAAAAATAAATTTAAGCGAACTTGAACTGACACAAATAAAAGAATTTGTAAAAGGATGTAAAAATGAAATAATTCAACTTGCAGATGATAATGATCACCTGAAATTTTTTGAAGAGATAAAGAATAAAGGCTTTTATAAAGGCAGTAGAAAAAAAGGGGAAATTGAAAAAAGGAGGTTTTAAGACCCATTTTAGGAGCATAAAATGATTTTAGACCCTTTAAAAGATAAAAATAAAATTGCGGATCATTTAAGTACTCAGTTTAATGAAATTACTAGGAGGTAAAGAATGGATCAGGTTAAATTTGATAAAGAAAAATTAAAACAAGAAGTTAATGTAGCAGTTCGGGATCTAGCTTTAGATGGAAGATTCGGGAAAGAAAGACAAAGAAAAGCTGAAGAAGAAAATATTCGATTAGGTTTAATAAGTTCTTTTAAACGAAAGAATAGAAAATAAAGAAAGTTGTTTAATCCGAATGCCCATATTATAATTAATTTAGGAGAATTATCGTGGCTTTTGAAGATAATTTGACATTAGCTAATGTGGCTAATGCCAGTATGGCAAAATAAAATTAAGAGGAGAAAACGATGGAAAAGAAAGACAGCAAAAAAGAACTCTATGAAAAAGAGGAATTATATGATCGCTTAAAAAAAGATACTGATAAAGATATGTCTCTCTTTTATAAAGAACCTTATATTTACAATGATACAGTTGTTAAAGGCACAACTAAATGCTGTTATGACTTTGTTGCTGAATATTTGATTGAAAAACTTGAACAAACAGACATTTTTGAAAAAAACGTTAAAAAGGTTCCTCGGCTACAGGAATATAACCGTAAACGAGAGAAACCTGATGAAAAATTGGAAATGCAATTTGCAAAATATTTGTATAATAGTAATAGTAAAATTGGTGATCTTGGTGAAATTATCCAGTATGAAACACCATTGTATGCAGCCCGAAAAAAGGATGGTGTCGGCGGCGTAGATTTATTGGCATATAACGGAAAACAATTATCCTTGATTGAACTAAAACTACAAGCAAATCAAGACACCATGTTGCATTCTATCTTACAGGTAAATACCTATTACCATCAAATTGACGAAGAAAAATTAAAAAAAGAGTTTAACTGCAGTGATGCAGAAATACAAAAAGTTGTCCTTGTTTTTAAGGATAGCCCTCAATATTTACAATACAAGGACTCTGCAATCATTAGGAAACTTGCAGAGAAATTGAGTTTTACTGTGTATGTATTGGATTGTATACCTTTAAGGGAAGCCCCATGACCTTTAACATCCACCGTGGCGCTGACGAAATTGGCGGTTCCTGCGTCGAGGTTTGCAGCGCCACGACAAGAATTGTTATTGATATCGGTATGCCGTTAATGAATCCCGATGGCAGTCCTTTTGATTCAACAAGAGTAAAAGAACTGTCCGCTAAAGAATTAATTAAAGAAAAGATCCTGCCGGACATTCCGGCTTTATATGGTTCTGCCGATGACAAAGAGACGGCCCTGCTGATTTCCCATGCCCACCAGGATCATTACGGTTTAATAACATTTGTGGATACAAAAATACCGGTGTATTTAGGAAAAGCGACACATAAATTCATAGAATTATCTGCCGTTTTTGCCAAGGGCAAAGAAGTTGTTAATAATCCGTATTATTTTGATAACTATGAACTCTTTACATTTGGAGATATTGAAATTGTCTCTTATCTGATGGATCACGCCGCTTTTGATGCCTATGCCTTTTTGGTCAAGGGAGAAGGTAAATCGCTGCTGTACACCGGAGATTTTCGTTCACATGGCAGAAAAAGTAAGTTGTTTTACAAATTTCTCCATGTTGTTCCAAAAAATGTCACCTGGCTATTAATGGAAGGTACAAGCCTGTCCAGGAAAAGGCAAAAATTCCGGACAGAAGAACAGCTCGAAAACCGGTTTATAGAAACGTTTGATAATACAGAAGGTGTTAATCTGGTGTATGTTTCCGGGCAAAACATAGACCGGCTGGTAACGGTTTATCGTTCGTGCAGACAATGCGGTAAACTATTTGTTGTTGATTTTTACATTGCCACAGTATTGTCTGAAATAGCCGCATTGGGGTATGGTGTGCCGTGGCCTTCCCCGGATTTTCCCGATATAAGGGTCTTTTTCCCCAGTATGCTTAAAAGAAAAATGATTGACAGAAAAGACATAATTAACCGCTTTAATAAATATAAAATATCGCTGAAAGAAATTGATGAAAAAGCAAATGATATTGTTATGACTATTCGCCCTTCAATGGATTATGAGATTAAAAACCTGCAAAACCTTGATGGCGGAACTGTTATTTATTCAATGTGGGAAGGATATAAAGAAAGCCCCTATACAAAAAGATTTCTTGACAATCTGACAAGCAGGGGAATGGAAATAATAACCGTTCATACATCAGGACATGCAGATTATTATGCATTGCAAAAACTGCTTTCCGTCATTAAGCCGATTAAACTGGTTCCGATTCATACTACAGAAGGAAAAAGGTACAAAGACATTTTTCCCGGAGCAAATGTCCAACAAGTAAAAGACGGAAAGACCGTGGGAAATATATTAAAATTCAACCGTAATAATTAAATTATCTTTTTTGGCTATACTATAGAAATCGCCGTTCTAAACCTTTGCATCACCCCTTGCTCCCATCTTTGGGACAAACCCGGCTTTTGTTACTCTGCGTAAAAGATCACTGACATAATCGCCAACTTCATCGTTGTAGTTAAATTTGTTGTCATATATTGAATAACGTTCCCGCGCACCGGGAGGCGAAAGGTTCGGCATAATTACATTGGCTCCTGCCATAAGCGACTGCTCTCTGCCCACATCGGACAGTGTACCCAGGGCGGTCGTTGCGGGAAGCAGAACACGGGGAAGGAGCAGCCGGGTAAGGGAAACCATACGGAGGGTTACAGCTACACTTCCTGCAGGATAATGTGCAAAGGGAGTATTTGCTGCGGGGATAAAAGGGCCGATGCCAACCATGTGGGGCTGTAATTCCTGCAAAAACCGCAGATCCGCCAGAAGGCAATTTGGCGTCTGAAAAGGAGTGCCGACCATAAATCCGGCTCCGGTTTGGAAACCTATTTCCTTTAATGTTTTAAGACACTTTTTTCGTTCCGAAAGCAGCATGGCAGGAGGGTGCAAGGCGGCATAGTGATCGTTGTCTACGCTTTCGTGCCGCAAGAGGTAACGATTTGCCCCGGCGTCGAACAGGGCTTTGTAGCATGTACGGCTCCTTTCCCCCGCAGAAACTGTAATTGCATTATCCGGAAATTCAGTGTGTATTTTATGAACCAATTCACAAAGCAGTTCATCGGTAAACCAGGGATCTTCTCCTCCCTGTAAAACAAAAGTACGAAACCCCAAAGTATTTCCGGTACGGCAGCATTCCAGTATTTGCTCAAAACTTAGGCGGTAACGTTCTGTTTGTGTATTGCTGCACCGTATCCCGCAATAAAAACAATCGTTTTTACAGTAGTTGGTAAACTCAATCAAACACCGGAAGTATATGTCCCGGCCGTAATGTTCTTCGCAGGTTTTTCGGGCTGCTGCAAAAAGTTCTTTTGCTTCAGCGCTGTCTTCGGTGGTAATGTAATGCAGTAATTCGTCATCTGTCCAGGATTTTTTAACCATGTTCATACTATATTTTAATTATAACCATTATTTGCCGCTGAGTCTGGCATACAAAATACCTGCACTATATTAAGCAAAGGGACGGGCAAAGGCCACGGCAAAACCGCGTGTAGAATCCATTGGCTGTACTGAACACATCAATCTTCCCATATCGGTGGGAGGAGGAACACCCATTCAGACCATGGTGGTCGTCGCTGCCGATTACGCACACTCTGGTGTGGCATTTTCTGTAGGACGCCAAATGGTCTTCATGGCTAACCTTCCCCCCACCTATGTGGCAACATTATCCCCGATGCGTTCAGTTCAGCAGAGATAAAATTATTGTGCCCCTAACTGCGCTCCCGGGCACTGGCTGTGGGCAGCGCTTTAGCGCCTATCAAAAGAGCACTGAATCTAAATGTTTTCAGCCCTTTTCCGGCATTATTCCAGGTTATGAGCATGACAGATGCTCAGCAGCAGATTGCCGTTTTATAATGATGCGTTAAGTTCGATAAATTGGAATTTGTGGTGATGTTATTTAAAAAAACTTTTCCTCCAACTTCCTACAATAATCCTGAAATTCCGCAGTACGGAAATCTCTGGGACAGGGCAGGGGAATGGGCAGTACGTTTTGTATTGTTCCTTCGTTCATTAAAAAAACACGATCCCCGAAATAAACTGCTTCTTCTATGTCGTGGGTAACAAGGATAACGGTAAGATCGAGGCGCCGCCATAACTTGTCCAATTCTCCCCGAAGCGTTACTCGTGTAAAGGTGTCAAGGCTGCTTAATGGTTCGTCGAGCAGGAGGAGTTCCGGGTCTCTGCAAAGACAGCGGGCCAGGGCACAGCGCTGGGCCATGCCTCCCGAAAGTTCACCGGGCATTGAAGCGGCGCGATCGGCAAGACCCACCATCTCAAGGACCTGTTGTATTTTTTGCCGCATTGCTGTTTTTTCATTGATGTCCCTGGGACGTTTAAAGGCCAAAGCAAGGTTTTGTTCTACTGTAAGCCATGGAAGGAGCCGGGGGTCCTGAAACATAAAACCGATTTTTGGTACGGTTGATAATTCCTTTTGGCTGTCTTTGCTGTAATTTTCCCTGTAATTGTCCATTGAGGAAAAATTCACTGTGCCGGAATCTGCCTGTTCCAGTCCTGCAATTGTTTTTAGCAAGGTTGTTTTTCCGCAGCCGCTTCGTCCCGCAATAACGGTAAAACTGCGGTCTTCTATTTCCAGTGAACAATCGACCAGTGCGCGGATTGTATTTTTTTCGGGGTCGTTATGGTTTTTGCTATTGTAGCTTTTGCATAGGGAACGAATACTCAGTTTCATAACACTCCCTGTACATCATAGCTAATAATTTTTCTCGCTGCGAACCGAAGCAGCGTATCAAAACCTGCACCCAAAATTCCTATGGCGATTATTCCTACAAAGACCCGGTCTGTACGGGCCATGGCCTGGGAATCGGTAATAAGATAACCCAGCCCCGATGCTGCGGCAAAAAGTTCTGCACCAAGTAAAGCCCGCCATGCATAGCCAAAGCCCAGCCGCAATCCTGTAATGATCTGAGGGAGCGAAGCGGGGATCAACACCGAAAAAAGATGGCGCTGAAAAGGCAGTTCCAGAGAACGGGAAAGTTCCAGCCAGCGCTTGTCCATGGAATCAAAACCGCTTTGTGCACTTAAGAAAACAGGGAAAAATGACGCCAGAACGATCACTGCAAGCTTCGATCCTTCTCCCAGGCCAAACCAGAGTATAAGCAGGGGGATCATGGCCAGAGGAGGAACAGCACGGATTACTTCAAAGAGGCCGTGAAACAAACGGTTAAGCAAAGGGCTTTCATGAAACAGCAGCGCCATGGGAAGAGCGAATAACACACTCAGAACAAATCCGCCCCAGACACGCGCAAGGCTAATGGCGATATGTTCTCCCAGTTCACCGGAAGCAATAAGGTGATACGCCGCATTCCAAATCCGTCCAGGTGAAGGAATAAGGTAAGGATTAACCAGTTCCAAAGCAGAAAGCACAACCCATACGGCAATGATCAGCAGGGGTAAAATGGTGTAGGTAAGTAAAAGCTTATTGCGGTTAATAGATTTTTTTTTTGAGTTATTCATAATGTGTCCACATACGGATTATCTTGATTTTTCCTTGATATGTTGGCAGTATCTTTTTCGTCGTTTTCGTTGGGTAAAATCTGGTAAACCAAGCGGCGAGTTAGGGTTATACTATACATCAGCCCATACGTCAGATAGTGGGACACATTCAGAGAGAGGGGTTTCGACACCACCTTTAATTGATTCCGCCATGCCGGGAATGGAATTCAAATAGGTAGTATCATCCATTTCCAAGACATTGCGGTACTTTTGAAAAAGGAGAAAATCGCGTACTGTATAAAGCACTTCATCTGATAGTGTGTCAATCTCATTTTTTATGGATTCCCGAACAGTCATTTATTTCTCCTTTATAGTAAATATAACATATCCAGCCAGAAAAGTTAAAGCAATCAAAACCTGACAATTAAAACGGCAGATATATAAAAATCATCTGCTGAATGCAACAGGTAATATAAATTGACTGGGGTTAATTTTTCTTTCAATCATTTTCTGCCTGAAAAGAAAATCCACATCTTCCCGCAGCGCCAGGACGTCGCTTTGTTCCATTATCTGGGCTATGCCGCTCCAGCGGAAAAGCTTCATCCCGTCTGCTGCGGAAACCTGCTGGAGACGACTGCCCATTGAGACAGCTTCTGTTGTGTGTTCTGTTATCCAGTTATAGGCTTCTTTTTGTACCTGGAGGTATATGCGCAGCAGTTCCGGATAGTTCTTTGCAAACTCGGGCCGGACTGCTGTAAAGAGGAGGGTTGTAAGGTACCCGTCTGCTGTAAAGAGCGTACGCATCCCCGCTTCTTCATTACGGATAATAAAACCTGCTGCCTGGAGTGCGCCGTCCACACGATTGGAAAGAAGGGCTGTCCTTGCTTCGGGCAGTCCCATGTTAATAAGCCGTACATCGGAAGCCTTCATCCCTTCTTTAACCAAAGCGGCAATTAACATTTGGTGGAGTACCGATCCCTTGGGGCCGGCTATGGTTTTTCCCCGAAGTTCGCGGATGGTGCGGGGACCATTAGGCCCTACCATCAATGCAAAAGTCTGCTGAGGCCGGCTTACCAATGCGGCAATTTCAACAGGGTTACCTGCCGCATTTGCCAGTATTACCGAAGTGGAATTGATTACCGAAGCAATATCGAGTGATCCGGCAGCCATGGCCTGTGTCTGGTCTGCGCCGGAATTTATGACATGCCACCTGACACTTACACCCAGCGGGGCAAAGGCGTTTTCCAGCATACGCCGTTCTTTCATTACAATAATTTGTAAATTAAACGGCGCTTCCACATAGGAAATATTTATTGTTTTCGGATACCGGGTTTGGGCATGGAGGCATTGCAAAGGAAAAAAGGCGATGCAGAATAGGATAAGTAAAATAGTGGTAAATGATTTTTTCATTGTTCTTGATCCAGTATACTAAATACAAATGGAAAATGTTATACTCTGTGCATGCGTATACTCTCGTGGAATGTAAACGGCATCAGGGCGGTGGAGAAACATGGTTTTTCTCAATGGCTTACGGCGGAATCCCCCGATATGCTGTGTCTTCAGGAAACAAAAGCCCGCCCCGAACAGCTTTCCGATGAACTGCGGAACCCAAAGAACAAATCCGGAAAAAGGTACAATGCCTATTGGGCTTGTGCAAAGAAGGCAGGTTATTCGGGGGTGGCGATTTATTCCGTGAAGGAGCCGGACGATGTTAAGCCCCTGGGCATTGCTGAATTTGACGATGAAGGCCGCGTACTTCAGGCTTTCTACAAAGACTTTGTGCTGATTACAGGTTATTTTCCCAATTCCCAGGACAAAGGGAAAAGACTTGACTATAAGCTTGCTTTTTGCGATGCAATATTAAAATACAGTAAAAAACTTGTTAAGCAGGGTAAACACTTTGTATTGTGCGGCGATTACAACATCGCCCATACTGCCATTGATATTGCCCGCCCCAAACAAAACGAAAAAAACGCCGGATACCTTCCGGAAGAGCGGGCATGGATGGATAGCTACACAAAGGCGGGCTTTGTCGATACCTTCCGCCACTTTCATCCGGGTGAAAAGGATCATTATACATGGTGGTCCTATTGGGGTACTGCACGTGAACGTAATGTAGGCTGGCGGCTTGATTACCACTGCGTGGATCCTGCTTTTCTTTCCCAGGTAAAATATTCAATCATCCGGAAAGAAGTGGAGGGAGCCGATCATTGCCCGGTTGAAATTGATCTGTCATTATAGCAGTTAATAATACAAAACATTTGTTAAGGTAATTGACATATTTGTTCTTGCTCAGTAAGTACAAATAATAAATCATATAGTGTATTGCTAAACATTTGATAAGTAATTACTTCCAAATTCTTACCTAATAAGTAAAATTTATTAACATTTTGTAAGTTTTATATGGTATACTGTAATATATAAATTTTCATGTAAAAAACAGTGAGACAGCCAAGACAAGAAGCCCAAAATCAGGCCGCTTATGGCGGCGGAGATATTTTCTATTTTGAACGCACGCGATTGAATGATCTGTTCAGGGAAGCCTCAAAACGCCCCCTGGTCATGGTGTGTGCAGGGGCGGGCTACGGCAAGACCAGTGCCGTTCACGATTTTACCCTGGAATATCAGGAACCCGTTCCGGTGTGGATACAGCTTTCCGGGCGCGATAACTCAAGTACGCGTTTTTGGGAAAATTATGCCAACAGCATGACACAGGTTAATCAATCATTTGCCAGGGCAATGAATAAAATCAGCTTTCCCGACACCCCGGATAAAATGAATCAGTATATATCCCTGTTGAACACAATAGTCGATCAACAACGGCGTATTTTTGTTATGGATGATTTTCACGTAATCGAAGATCCGTCGGTACTCCGTTTTATTGAATACTCCAGTACTTATATTCCGGTTGGGACATCGTTGTTCCTTGTTTCACGATCCACTCCGCCATTCAATACCGTCGGTCTTATTTCCAAAGACAGGCAATATATTGTGAATGAAAATGATCTGTGCTTTACAGAAAATGAACTTGCACAATTTTTTAATGTATTAAACATTCCTCTCCGGCAGGATGTATTGCGTGAAATCATGCAGGACACCGGAGGCTGGGCTTTTGCCATTAACCTTATCGCACGCTCCTACCAAAAAGCGCCCGGTTATGGAGGCTATGTGCGGAATGCGATGAAGACAAATGTTTTTCAGCTGATTGAAACGGAAATATGGGACGGGATTTCCGAAACGTTACAGTTTTTTTTGGCAAGTCTCTCCCTGATCAACCACCTCTCCGTCGACCTGATTTCACTTTTGGCCAACGGAGACGAGGACCTTATTGATGAGTTGGAAAAACAAAACACATATGTACGCCGTGACAGCTACATTAACGCATATATCATTCACCCGCTGTTCAGGGAATTCCTCTGTAAAAAACAGGCGCTCCTTTCAGATAAGCAAAAACAAACGACATACAAGATAGCCGGTAGCTGGTGTATGAACAATGGTTTTAAGATAGACGCACTTTCGTATTTTGAAACGATAGGCGACTATACAGCGATCGTTTCCCTGTTTTATGATTTGCCCGCACAGATTCCTCATGATGTCGCAAAATACACGGCGACAATTTTTGACAGGGCACCGGCGGAGGTTTTCGATTCTGTGTATCTGCTTGCAGTAATGCACTTTCGTGTTTATATATGTCTTGGCCCCTGGCAAAAAGCAGCGGAACTGGCAGAGTATTACGAGGTGAAATTCCTGGCAATGCCGGAAGGAAATGATTTCAGAAACCGTACCCTGTGCGCCCTTTACTATAGCTGGGGTTTTCTGCGCCGTATGATGTGCCAAATTGATGATTGCTTTGATTTTGACATTTACTTTGAAAAATCCATGCGGTTCCTTCCAAAACAGGTTGATATGAACAAATTTGCCAACCATTGCCCGGGGTTCTGGATTAACGCCGCTGGTTCTTCGCGGAAGGATGCTCCCGTAGAATATATCGGCGCTTTATCCCGCACGGTTGCGGTAGTATCAAAATCCCTCAATGGATTCATGTCCGGTGAAGATGAATTGGCACGGGGTGAACTGCTCTTTTACCGGGGTAATACAAGCGCCGCGAAGCCATACATCGCCCGTACCCTGGAACTGGCGCGGGAGAACAAACAGTTTGAAATTGTACACCGTGCGCTGTTGTACACCCTGCGGATCGCCGCTGCAGAAGGAAATTTCGCCACTATGGAACAGGCGATGAAAGAAACTGAAGCCCAACTGGATGAAGGCGAATACGCGCACCGCTTTATCAACCATGATTTATCCCTTTCGTTGTATTACTATCTTCTTGGTTTGGCGGAAAAAATACCTGAACAGTTTAAACAGGATTTTTCCCCTTACAGCCATGCCGCTTTTATAGAAAACTCCGGCAATCAAATGAAGGCCAGGTTTTGTTTTCTGACAAGGCAGTACCCCCCGCTGCTGTCGTATATCCGGGAAATGAAGCAGAGGGAATCTTATTTATTCGGCCGGTTGGAAATGCTGGCAATGGAATCGTGCGTGCTTTACAGAATGAAGGACAAAACAAAAGCCTTTGAAGTTTTATCGGAAGCATACGAAACGGCATCGCCCAATGGCCTTGTGATACCGTTTATAGAATTGGGCAAGGACATGCGTACTTTAACCGGCGCTGCATTAAAGGAACCGGACAGCGATATTTACAGGGCATGGCTGGAAGAGATCAACCGCAAGTCCACCACGTATGCAAAGTATCAGTCAAACAATTTAATGGAATACAGGAAGGCAAACCCCCTGGAGGATACGGTTGTTTTTTCCCAAAGACAGGAGGAAATCCTTGCTGACCTTTCCCACGGTCTTTCTCGCGCAGACATCGCATCCAGCCGTAACCTTTCAGAAAACACGGTAAAGATGATCATAACCGAGCTCTACGATAAACTGGGCGCTGAAAACCGTGCTGACTTTCTCAGAATCGCCGTTAAACTCAAGGTGATATGATGGCCGTTCGCCTACACCATCTTTCGTTCAACAGCAATGCGAACAAGGTCGGACAGGTTTTCGGCTCCTGCTTTGTCGTAGATATTGGCAATAATAGTTTTAACTTTTTTAACAGAAAGCTTGCGCTTTGCGGCTATATCCGAGTGGGAATAGCCTTGTGAAATATCGGTGAGTATTTCTGTTTCCCTTGGGGAGAAAACGATAGTTTCTGTAATATGGTTAACCTTTTTGTATTCACTAATTACATGAGCCAGATGTTTAGCGTATGTAGCCGATTTGCGATTGATCTCCTCCAGCCAAACACGCGGAATCGTGCAGGAATGATCTTTAAGGGCTGCTGCTGTGAGAATACGCATATCTTTTGAAAATTGGGTAAGCAATACGATGAGTTTGTTCGGTTCTGCAAGGTTATAGGCTTCTGTAAGCGCGGTAATTGCCTCCCTGTGTTTTTTCAGATGGTAAAGAGACAACGCTTGCATTACTTTTAATCCTATTTTACCGAGCAGAACAGTTTGTTCCATTTCAGTTGCAATGAACGCCAGGAGCGCTTTATACTGCTGTGTCCGGTAATGGTATATCGTTTTTACCCGGTTTGCGTAATTTTCCATAAAAGACGGATGCTTGTAAGACGAAAAGCCGCCCTTCAGCCATTCCGGTATCTCTTCATGCCGCCCCAATGTCAGAAGGTACAAACCGCAGGCTATGTCATACATTGTGTAGCGGACGCCGTAATCCTTTTCGCTGAGCAGCGCTTCAATTTCCTGCAACTTCGCGGCGGCGGAAGTAAAATCCCCGCGAAAAATAGCGAGCTGCATCAGATACGTCAGGGCGCGGTTGTACGTGACGAATTGATCACAGCGGTACGCCTTGGTAACAGATTGTTTCAGGTATTGCTCCGCTTCGTCAAATTCTCCGCGGTAGAAACATAGTTCTCCCCGTGCCAGGTCATCAAACCCGGTAAAGAAACCTTTCCCAAGGGCGGAAGCAAAGGGTATCGAGCGGGATAGCGCGCCAATGTATTCTTCCTGCGCCCCGGCGCGGGCTACTCCAACAAGGGAAGCCCAGGCGCTTATTGGTACCAGATTATACGCACCGACGGTGTTAATCGGATTTTTACTGAAGCACTCACCGGCCTTTTTAAAATAGATGTCGAAGTCATAACAATCGGTATAAGTGCACATGAACATAACCAAAAAAGCCCAGCTGAAATAAACATTCGAGAGGATGATGTAGTGGTTGGGGAAGTCGGGCCGCGCCTCGTAATAGTCGGCATAGCTTTTTGCCAATGCTATCGTATCTTCGTTAAATTGGCCCATATTCAATTTTAGTCTTATATGCATCCCGGGAAACAAAGGAGTTTGATACTTCACCGCCTCGGGCGCTTTGTCAAACAGCTTCAGGGCAAATTCCGCCATATCTGCAGACATCTGTACATTTAACGAAGCGACTTTCTTTGTGATTGCCTCATAATCTCCGGATTTGTCGTAGTAAGAAAACGCGTCCATGTGGTAGCCATTTTCATCGCACCATGCAGCAGATTTCATCCATGTTTCCCGTTTTTGATCTTCGGTCAATAGATTTTGTTTCCGGCGGATAAACTCCAAAAACAACGGATGAATCAGGTATGCGTTGATATAGTTATCGCGGCGCACATAAGCGCTTTGTTTCTCTAAATCGGCGATTAAACTCTCGTCTCCGTTGGCCAAAAGCGAGATCAGGTCGACAGACAGGTTCTCGATCAGGGACAGGGTTAACAAAAAGTACCGGAGGCGTTCGGAGATCCCGCTCCAAATTTCAACTTCCATCAGCTGGAAAATGTTCGCTTTCATAGCATTCTGCACATAGCCCTCATAGCCAGGAGATTTTTGGTAAGAGTGGGCGATAAGGTTAATGGCAAAGGCCCAGCCTCCGGTGTCCTGCATGATTTCACGCAGTGTCTCCTGCCGGAGAGTAATATTCAGCAGGCTGAAAAATTGGGCGAGTTCGCTTTCCGTAAAGCACAGGTCTTTTTCATTCACATTGTATTGGCGGTCTTTAGAAATTAAACTTGCAGTATTAAGGTGCGGAGTGGATCGTGAAATAATGAACACCGATATTTTTGTTGGTTTACTATTTATGGCGAATTCTATTAAACGGAGTACTGAAGAATCTTCGATTAAATGTAAGTCGTCCAGGACTATGATTCTCGGCACATGGCTGGCCTTTGTATGTACCAGGGATACATATTGATTTTTCTTGTCAGCAGTATCGGGAAAGCCAAGTTTATTTAAAGCCCTGGCAAGAGGTTGATTAATCTGTGCCATACTGTGAACAAAGTTTTCCCAAAACCGCGTGCCGGAGTTATCATTTTTTGAGATCTGTATCCATATTGGAGATGCTTCCTTATAGTCTTCTAAAAAATCATGTACAGAACTACTCTTTCCGAAACCGGTTCCTGCGCATATCATAGCAAGAGGGTACTTTGAAGCTTCCCTGAACAGATCGTTGAGCCTTGGACGTTTAAACCGGAAAGCAGCGTTGTTTTCATTTTTCATATCGGCATCCAATTTTTTAAATATTCAATTCCCGAAATATACAACTTGAGATTATACATTCAACTGAAAGCAGTCAATGCCTTCAATATAATAATTGTTTACACATCATTTAACCTGGTTTTTTCGGGTGTATTTTGCGAAAAACATTTTCATTTTTTGTATATAGCTATATATAAATAAAGTTTAAATACTTATTATGGCAAAAAATATAATTAATTTGGGAGGGGGGTATAATAAAAAAGAGGTAAAAAAATGTCCATGCGTACCAAGGCTACGTTTATCCTCGTGTCAATTGTTCTGGCAATTACTGCAACAAGTATTATCACCAATTATCTTTTTAGCAGACGAAGTATCACTGATGCGGTGGAACAGGATCTGTCTTTGGCAATTAATTTTGCCGACAAGCTGGTTTCTGCAAAAATGAAGCTCATAAAGGCAAATGGGGCAACTGTAGCGGAACGTCTTCTGCGCGCAGGTTCACCTGAAGAAATGGCAGAAATTATGTCTGTGGAAATTGATAAATTTCCGGAATTTAATGCGTTTTCGGTATTTGACCAGAATCTTGGGGTCATCGCCAATTACGGTGCGCCTGTAAAATCGGCAGAATTGCTTGAAGAAAGCCGTTACGTGCAAATGGCATATAACGGTGAAAGTGTAATCCCTACCACTCATTACAATTCAGAGACAAACGATTTTGTTATGCATGTGTTTGTGCCTATGACCTCGAAAATGGCTATGGTTGCCGCCATATCAGGGTTCACATTTTCCGATTTGATTCGCAATTACAGGGTTTGGAAGACAGGTTCTATTTTAATTCTAGACCAGGAAGGTACCATTATTGCTGACAGGATCGAAGAATCAGTTTTGCGGCGGCTTAATCCAATACTGGAGGCTAAAACCAATCCGGATAACAAGGAAATGCTGTCCAGAGGAGAAATGGCAGCGGAGATACTTTCCACAGAAACAGGAACGGGCTCTTTTTTAAAGAGCGGGATAGAGTATATATGTAAATATAAACGGATAACCGGGACAACAGGGGGCTGGCATGTTTTGGTCATGGCTCCAACGAAAGAAAACCCGGGAGCTCAGGTTCAATGGGACTTGATCTTTTCAGCCCTGTTTTTTCTTGGTATTGGTATTCTGATATCAATTCTTGTCTCTCCGTTTGTGGTAAGACCATATAAAAAAATTGAGAAGCAGGCCAATGAAATCCTTGAAGCCCACAATCGTACCAATCTTCTGCTTAATGCCATGCCTTTTGCATGTCATCTGTGGGATTCAAACTATGAAATGATTTTCTGCAACGATCAAAACAAAAGATTATTCAACCTTGAAAATTCTCAGGAATTTCTTAACAACCATATTGAGTATTCGCCTATGTATCAGACCGACGGACAGCCTTCCTCTGTTAAGCAGAAATCTTATTTAAAAAAGTCCTTTGAGGAAGGCTTGTCCGTTTTTGAATGGATGCACCAGCAAAAAGACGGTACGAAAATTCCCACGGAAGTCACCTTTGTCCGCGTTCCCTTTGATAATGTCAATGTTGTTGCAGGGTATGTACGGGATCTGCGTGAGCAGAAAAAAATGATAAACCAAATAGAACAGCGGGACAGACTTCTTGAGGACGCTCTTGAAGAAACCCGGAATGCCAATAATGCAAAAAGCGAATTTCTTGCCAGAATGAGTCATGAAATGCGTACTCCTCTTAACGCTATCATTGGTCTTTCCAGGCTGTGTCTGGAAACAAACGGGGCAAACGAGGAAATATACAACAATCTTGAAAAGGTTTATGAAGCGGGAGAAATTCTCCTGTCTACAGTGAACGACATTTTGGACATTTCAAAAATTGAAGCGGGCAGACTTGAGCTGATTCCCGGTGAATACAGCATTCCCAGCCTTATTAACGATACTGTTACCCAGAATATTCTCCGCATCGGCGAAAAGCCCATTAAGTTTATTCTTGACATAGAACCTTCTTTACCGACACTCCTTTACGGCGATGAACTGCGAATCAAACAACTCTTTAACAATCTTCTTTCCAATGCTTTTAAGTATACCAGAGAAGGAAAGGTAGAACTTACGGTGCGATGCGAACAAACACCGGAGACCAAAGATGTTTGGATGACCATTAGAGTAGAAGACTCCGGAATCGGAATACGATCAGAAAAAATAGATAACTTGTTTTCCGATTATTCGCAAATGGATATTAGTGCCAACCGCAAAATAGAAGGAACCGGCCTTGGACTTTCCATCACAAAGAAAATAGCCGAGATGATGGACGGTTCTGTTACTGTAGAAAGTGAATATGGTAAAGGAAGCGTATTTACCGCAAAGATCAAACAAAAATTTGTCAACGACTCCGTTATAGGAGAGGAAGTAGTAAAGAACCTGAAAAAATACAAATACTCCGACCAACAGCGCAGGAAAAAATCCCGGCTTGAGCGAAAGCAAATGCCTTATGCCCGTGTTTTGGTGGTAGATGATATGCAAACCAATCTTGATGTAGCAAAAGGGATGCTGGGCAAGTACGGTATGCACATTGATTGCATAACCAGCGGGCAGAAAGCCATTAACGTTATTCGGTCCGGCAAACCTCAATATGATGCTGTATTTATGGATCACATGATGCCCGAAATGGACGGGATAGAAGCTGTCAGGATTATCCGGGAGGAAGTAGGAACCGAATATGCAAGAACACTGCCGATAATCGCCCTTACAGCCAATGCAATAGTCGGGAATGAGGAAATGTTTTTACAAAAAGGATTCCAGGCTTTTATTTCCAAGCCCATTGATGTAATAGAACTTGATAAGATTCTTAATATTTGGATTCGAAACAGCATTTTTCAGGATTTTGAAATTGAAGGTGTTGATTTTGCCAAAGGCCTTGAACGCTATTCAACCGAAGAAAATTACCTGAATTTAATCCGCTCTTTTTGCCTTCACACGCCGGACATATTGAAAAAAATACGAACCTTAAACCCGGTTTATGGAGAGAGTCCGTTATTTGAAGAAACTACCGGGATATCTTTATCCGAGTATATGGTGTTGGTTCATGGAATTAAAGGTTCCTGCTACAGCATTTCCGCCAACCTTGCAGGTATAGAAGCGGAAAAACTGGAAAAAGCTGCAAGGAAAGGGGATATTGGGACTGTGATTAAGGGAAATGGTACTTTTATTAAAATGATGGAATCGTTACTCTCGGATCTTGACGGTTTATTGCAGCAAATAGCATTCAGTGAAGAAAAACCACGGAAAAACGCTCCTGACACAACACTGCTTTCACAGCTTTTGGAGAACGCCAAAGAATACAGAGCCGCCACAATGGAGCAGATTATAAAACAGCTTGAATCCTTTGATTATGAGTCCGGGGGTGATTTGGTTGCATGGATTCGCAGTCAGATGAACAATCTGGAGTACGATGCCATTTGCGAACGGCTGGTAACTGCTGTATAACAACAGTAAAAAACAGGAGAGTACAAAGTGCCCGATGTAAAAAAAACAATTTTATCTATTGATGATGACATTACCATTTTGAACGCTATACGGACTATTTTGGAAGGAACCTACGAGGTAAGCCTGGCCAAGAATACTGGTATTGCACAAACAATTCTTAATACTACCAGGGTAGATCTGATCCTTCTTGATATGAACATGCCTGGTACAGGCCTCCCTTCGGTCGGCGAGTGCAAGGAAAAAGATTGTACAACGCCGCAAAATGCGGCTTGTACTTCTGGTATGGATTTTTTGGAGTTTGTCCGTAACGATGATTCGCATTACCGTATTCCGGTTATAATAGTCAGTTCCCAGGGAACACCTGATGTAATTAAGGAAATAAAAAAACGGGGGGCTGTTGATTTTGTAGTTAAACCTATTTCCCCAAACATTCTTTTGGAAAAAATTCATTCTAATCTGAAAACCGGCAACGTAAAGATCAGCCGTGATTACATCGAAGGAAAACTAAAAAGGCTGATTGCGGCCTGCAACACAGGCAAGAGCAGCCAGGTGGAAAAAATAGTTAATGGCCTGCAACGTGTACACTGTGAACAGAAAATTGATGCAAAAATTGCCGAAATCTGCAAATATGCCAAAGATATGGAATACAATCTTGTGGAAGAAAAAGCCGGAGCGCTTATAGCGGAGATGTCAGAGCTGCCGGAATAGCTGTGTCGATACAATACTATCATAAAATGCCCAAAAGGACGACAGGGATGTCGCTGTTTCCACATCTTTAGATGGAGTTTTGTTGCAGCAAAACTCCAAGGCTAAAAATCTACATGGATGTGGATTTTTAGCCAAGCCAAAAAAACCGTTATATAAATGACATTTGTCATGCTGAAGTGTGGTATTATTTAATTAAGGATTTTATTTTGACCGCCAAGGCACGATTCGCCATTTGCATATTCTGTAGTCTCTTAATATTCGCAGTGATAGTGTTGTTCCAAAACCGCAGTGTCCATGACGAGCGGCAAAACTCTACCATAGAAGAAGAATACCATCGCGAGGCGCCCCGGGACTGGCGGCAAAACATCAACGAAGAATACCGCCTCCGTGCAGAACAGATTGTTGCCTCCATGGACAGAAGTACCCTGGCTGCCCAGGTCTTGCTTACCTCGGTGGACGGAATGGACAGAGTCCACGAATCAATAAAACAACTCCTTGTTAATGTGCCTCCCGGGGGGATCATACTCTATAGCTTTAATATGAGTTTTACTATGGATCTAACATGTAACTTTATCGAAGAGCTTACCCACTGTATTGCCGACGTCTCCGTTCCGCCCTTTATCGCGGCGGATCAGGAAGGCGGAAGGGTAATGCGTTTTCGGGAAGAAATAATATTACCGGCGCCCCTGTCATATTGGGAACAGCTGGTGGAAACGAACAAGGCAGTTTTGCCAAAAATTATCCGCAATGGGGAGTTCCCGGCAGTCATGGAAGCGGCTTTTTCGGTTATAGAAAACGATGCTGCAGTGGCGGGACGGGATTTGCGGAACATCGGCGTTACCTGGAACCTTGCCCCGGTGGCGGAAACATTAACTGCGCAGAACCGGCCTGTTCTTGTAGATCGTTCATACGGCCCGTATCCGGCTTTTGTTAGCGGCGCCGCCTCTGCCTTTGTCCGGGGTATGCATGGTGCCGGGGTGGCTGGTACGTTAAAACATTTTCCAGGGAATTCCGCCGAAGATCCGCACTTAGGCCAAGCCGTTTTGGATGTGTCCGAAAAAGAACTGGAAATGAACCTGGAAACCTTTGCCGAAACAATACACAGGGAAAACCCGGCGGCGGTTATGCTTTCCCATGTGATCATTCCCGTATGGGATACAAAACCTTCCAGCCTTTCTCCCCATGCGGTAAAGCGGCTGCGTGATATGGGCTTTGCAGGTATAATTACGGCAGATGACTATTCTATGACCGCGATAGATACCCCGGTTGAAGTTTGCGCTGTAGAAGCCCTGACCGCGGGGGTGGATATGATCATGGTCTGGCCGCGGAACCTAATAAAAACCCATCGGGAAATCCTGAAGGCCATTGATACGGGCTCCCTTTCTGAAGAGAGAGTACGGGAAGCGGCAGAGCGAATTGTCTATCAAAAAATCCGTTATGGACTTATACGTTGACTCTATTCACGACGAACATCATCCGGTGAATTACCGGTAATTGTACCGCCATTCCATTCAAAGTACCCACCACTTACTACATATACCCCGCCGCCAAAAGGAGTTCCGGAAGGAGGCTTTACATGATTGCCTGTGATGGTTCCGCCGTTCATAATAAAACTTTTCACAGGAACAGTAGGAGAACCACTGCCCAGTCTTACATAAACAGCAGCACCTACGATTGAAGTAAAATTTCCTCCCTTTATTGTTATGCCATCATTCATTACCAGCTTGTTAAATGCCCCATCGCTGAAAGTAATCAACCCGTACTCAGATATCGCTGCATCCTCGTTGTCAATGGTAATCGTACCACTCATGCCAGATTTCCCAAAAGTAACAGTAGTAGTACCAGTGATTTCAAAGAAGTTTTTTTGACTGTTTTTATTAGCTCTTCCAATGGTTACATTTTTTTCCGCGACAAAGAAACAGTCGCGTGCTAAATTTGCTGTAGTAAGTGGTGAAGGATAATAACCACTGGTATCCGCTTTAAGATCATTGGCAATAAGATATATCATGGGCCTGCCAAGAGCCAATGAGGATAAATAATTGAAGTCTGACCAATCTTTAATCTCATAGGCATTGTACATTGTAACCGGCTCGGAAGTTTTTTTGCCGGCTTTGACTTCTATCTGCTCAATCCCCATAATAAAGTAATCGAAGACGGTAGGTGCTCCCACTGCTGTTCCGGTTTTAGTGCCTTTAACAGTTACACCCCACGTGCCGGGGATTACATCAAAAGTTGCGCTGCCGACACCCCCACTAAAACGTTCTTCTATTGTGCCGCCAGGACCTTTCAGGGTAACAGTGTAGTTATACGTACTCAAATCATCACCAACGGGGGCTGCCGTCCAAGCTCTTCCTCCGCCGTCCCAAACAAGGGTCAGGTTGCCCGAATTCCCCGCCCAGGGACTGAAACACATAGCCAATATAAAGGCTGCCGCCGCGACAATTAAAATATAAAAAACCGGTTTTGTTTTCATTACTACTCCTTTATGTTCACTCCATTACCGCTGACAGTACCGCCTTTTTTAGTAAAAGTACCCATTGTATACTTGTCTACTCCAATATCATTACCGGTGATAGTTCCGTTGTACATTGTAAAATTACCAGGCGAAAACACCCCAGTATAATTACCAGTGATTGTTCCACCATGCATTTCAAAGGTAGCCATTTGATGTATATTTATTCCTATTCCTTCACTGGTAATACCATTTCTATTGTTTTTGATGGTAACGCCACTGTGCATTGTGAGAGAAAAACTAGCATCCGTATTCACCAGTACCCCCGGATATAGCGCATTGCTTTCTCCATCCAATGTTAGGGTTCCTGACATGCCTTTCATTCCCAAGGTAAGTGATCCACCTGTGCTAGAAGTGGCGCTAAAAAATGATCCGATATGGGAGGTATCTCTATAGATCCTTACATCTTCCTCGGCAACAAGGATAACAGGAACATCTGTTGGTATTGATATAAAAGAGTCCACTTCAAGATCATTATTTATCAGAAACAAAAAACTTCTATATTCAGGCGGCGAGGTACCAGGAATCGATTGTGGAATATAAGAGGGGTAAACCAAGGATATTGTTAGACAACTCACAAGCTCATTCCAACTATTTACCTCCACGGCATTATGCATAACAATTGTCTCAGATTTTTTTTGTCCGGCTTTTACCTCTATTTGCTCAATACCCATCAAGGAAAGATTGCCGCCCTGCCCACCGACGTAAATGGGTTCATATCCTTTAATGGTAACATTCCATGTCCCGGGAATTACATCAAAATTCGCGCTTCCTATACCTTTTTCAAAACGTTTTTCTATCGTACCGCCGGGACCTCTTAAGGTAACAACATAATTAAAGTTTCCAAAAGAAGAATTATCAAATTCCCAACGCTCACTTCCTGTATTCCCCCAAACAAGCGTCAGGTTGCCCGAATTCCCAGTCCAGGGACTAAAACAGGTAGTCAGAATTAAAACCACAAATACCGCCAAAAGCGAATAACTAATTATTCTTTTCATGGTATAACTCCATTTTAAATTCTTTCCAAATTTTTCACGCAAAGGTGCAGAGAACACATTCTTCTATTTTAATTCCAGGACAAAGTTAACCGAACCCCTGACAATGGTTACTGCTGCCCTGTAGCCTGATTGGACGCCTGCCATTGGAGGCGGCCGGAATTCTGCGGCGTCGATGTCTATGGGGTCTGCCGCATGGCCGGTAACAGTAACTTCGCTGGAAGAACCGGCGCTGACAAGCATTGCTGTTCCCGCTGTACCCTGAAAGGTTACCGTACCTTCAAGCACTACAAGAACCTGGGTGTCAAATTCAAAACTTGTACCGCGTACAGAAGCGGTGGCGGTAGGGCCGTGTATGGTTGCATTGGACCTTGTCCCGGCCGGCGGGCTAACATCAACACGTACCCTTCCGGTCTGAAGGTTTACGTTGATTGTTTCCGTTCCTGCAGAAGCGCTGATTTCCGAGAGGCTCAGGCGGGTAAGCGGCCGAACAGTCAGAACAACGTTTCCCACAACAATAAGGGCGGTGCTTTTAAATCCTGTGGATATTATAGTATCACGGGCGACCTGGTCCCCGGCCTTTGCGGCTGTAAAATTTACCTGCCCGGCATGCTTTATTTCCACTGTGCCGGAAAGTTCCCTAATCATCCCGTTCTGGGCAAAAACCTGTACCGCACAAAATAAAATCACCATAAAAATAATAATTCGCTTCATTCTATCTCCTCTGCAGCATGGAAGCTGCTATAACTAATGCTTTAGATGAAGTTTTTTCTTTGAAAAAACTTCAATATGAAAAATCAGCATGGACGCTGATTTTTCATAACTCCTCTGCAGCATGGAAGCTGCTGTAACTAATACTTTAGAAAATCGCCAGTTTGGCGTTGAGTTCTATCCGCCACAGGACATTACTTTCACGATCTGCGTTTCCCAAAGAAGGCATAAACACACCGCCCAAAAGATTAAGCTGCAAATCCGAAACCGGAAACCATGTAACGCTGCCGGAAATTTCATTGCCTAAAAAATGCCCTTCCTTTCCAATGGGATATGTCCTGTAGGTTCCCAAATCGCTTAAAATAAAATACGAATCCGCCAGATTGAATAGCAAACTTTCAATTGGCCGTATTGTATATTCCAGGTGGATCATGGAAAGCCCGGAAAGTTTTGCCCTTAATACATCCCCCTGGTATTGGGTAGTAATGGGAATAAATGCGGCAATCGAACTGTCCTCCTTTTCCGGGGTCCCGCTGGAAAAGCGCCCGGTCAGTGTCAGGCGGTCCTGTACTTTTGTCGGCAAAAGCCACGATATTCCTGCTTCACCGGCAAAAGAAAACAGGGTTTTGGTTTCGTCATCAACTTTGTGTTCAGCTAATCCCATACAGCCGCCCAGCTCTAAAATAAAACGGTTTACCGGGAAAATGAATTTTGCTCCCAGATACTGACTGTGGTACGTTTCGTCGTTGCCGGAAAGATCAAACTGGCCAATTAGGAAACCCTTTAGCCTGAATTTTTCGCTAAGGCCGGGCTTTTCCCAATCAAGGGCGGCAATTACACGGCGCGGTGCAAAATAGGTATCGGCAAATTTATTATAGTCCAATGGCAAGTTGAATGAAGTAAAATCCTCTTCGGTCATGGTAATACGTGTGTGATTTTTGTAGAGAAACCCTGTATACCACGCTCCTATTCCAAGATTTCCAAAACCACCAAGCCCCATGATAACTTGTGCGCCGTCAAATAGGCCATCGACAATAAAGCCAAGCGGGTCTGTATAGTACATACGTCCTGCGTGCAATTCTGATCCTTCACCAAAACGGTAGCTTAATTCTGTCCGCAGGAGTTCCGGAATAAAGATCGTATCCACACTCTGATGTTCCACGGTAAGGCCGGCGGAAAGGTACAGGTTTCCCTTGGGGGCGCTGAGCGGACCGAACGGTATGGAAACCCAGGGAATCAGTGTCCCTGTATAAGTAAAACCATCCATCACATCGTCAAGGTTCCCTGTTGTATCTGCTATGCCAGCGGTTTGATCCGTTAAAAGACCCCAGTCGTAGGCGGAAAGTGTTATTCCCGGTATTAATAAAACCAACAGGAGAAAAAACAACGATTTGTAACAACTGCTTCCTTTTGTGAGATTATTTGAAAAAAAGTTTTTCATTGCAACGCCCCCTCTGCTGCATTCTCACGCATGGCAAGAAGGCGGCCGGTCATTAACAATAAATCCCGCCCGGATACACTCATGAGCGGATCAGTGGTACCTCGAATTACTTTTTTAAATACCAGTTCACGGTATGCATGATGCGGACTTTTTGTCATGCTGTAAAATATACCGCCCTGTAGATTAAACGAACGCATCAGAAGAAGTGCAACGCCCTGAAGCTGTGCAGTACCGATTGATTCGGCTTTTTTCGGCAGCCATTTGTTCCCGGCGGCTAAATTAAATGCCTCCTGCTCATTCCTGAAAATGCCAGCCTCCGAAGCCTCCAGTACAAAAGCAGTTACTTCGAGCCAGGTCAGTTCGGTCTTGTTAAGCAGAGCTTCCACCTTGGCGGCAGTCTGGCCAAATAGCGGTGCGGACAGGATAAATATCAGAAAAAGAAATATTGGCAGCTTGCGAATTTTCATTATAAAACTCCTGAAATAATAGTATCATATAATGACGGATATTTGAATAGGTAGGGAAGAACGTCATTTTATTGCTGAGCATCTGTCATACAAACTTTCTGTATTAAACCTCTCTGTATTACATTATCCTCATGAGGAATCATGGAAAATGTGGAAAATAGATCCTGTATAGTTTACAATACAAGATATATATTGTATTGTAAACTATGACGGCAAAGCAGGTCATGAAGTATTGAAGGCAAATGGATGGATACTTAACCGCATCCATGGATCCCATCACATATTCATCAAGACCGATTGCCGCCCTGTGTCGGTTCCTTATCACGGAAACAAGGACATCGGAAATCTCGCCAAGCGAATATTGAAAGAAGCTGGTATCAGTTAGGAGGTATTTATGGTTTTTTTCTGTACCATCGAAAAAGAAGGGGATGAGTATATAGCCCAATTTCCCGATATGGCCAATATCGTTACGTGCGGGTTTTCCAAAGATGAAGCCCTTGCCATGGCAAAAGAAGCTCTTGATGGTTGTCTCGAAGCAGATATATCCCAGGGCAATACAATACCCGAGCCTTCCTTCAAAAAGGGTTATCCCATAACAGTTGCAAATCATATCGCTGTTGCCTTGCAACTCCGTGAACTCCGGGGTGAACAGAGCCAAACCGATGTCGCTAAAAAACTAGGGCTCTCTTATCAAGCATACCAGCGGCTGGAAAACCCCCGAAAGTCCAATCCAACGATCAAAACCCTCGAACGGATTGCTCATGTATTCGGGCGGGAACTTAGTGTTATAATTGGGTAATTGGATTCTCCACGAATTTCGCCAGGGCGCTTGCCTTACCCTTTTCCGGTTTTAATGCAGATATTGTGTATAACAGATGCTCTGGCTAGTGTAACATTTCCATTCCTGATAGTATTTACCAGAATGGGATTAAAAAAATATACAGCTCTGTTTTTTATCCTTAGTGCAGGTTTTGTATCTGCACAAGAAATTACTGTCCGCGTCTTTACTTTGGAAGAAGTGTGTTCGTTGGCAGAACAGAACAGCATTGCCCTGCAAAAACAGGCCGTCGACCTGGAAATGGACAGGATTGCGGCAAAAAACCTGTGGGCGCAGATCTTTCCGTCAATCAGTGTTAGTGGAGGCGCAAGGTATAATATTCCCATTAATGATAATGCTCAAAAAACCGATCCGGTATATACCGCTTCCGTTGGTCTTTCTTTAAGGCTTAGCGCAGGCCTTCCGTTTACCATGGCCAATATTTCCCTGGCCTACAAAAACAGCCTGCTTAATTATGAACAAGCAAGGCGTATTTTAATAAATCAAACATCAAAAACTTTCTATTCTCTGATAGCTCAGATGGAAAGGCTCACCTTTCTGGAAGGTGCCAGGCGTCTTGCATTGGAACAATTGGAAAGGGATCGTATAGCACGGCAAAGCGGCTATGTAGGGGAACTGGATTATCTTTCCGCCCAGGTAAGCGCCGAACGGGCAAAACTTGCCTATAACAGGGCGTTAACCGATTACCAAAACGCCCTGGGAAAATTCCTTGTTGCTCTGGGACTGGATGTACGTGAAGCTGTAAGGCTTGAAGGCAAACCGGAGATAACCAAAATTTCCCTTGATTCGGATGCGCTTATTGCAGAATGTCTTGCTCAGCGGCCCGATCTGATTGCTCAGCATAACGAGATTAAACGTCTGAAAAATGCCCGTACTGACAGTTTTCTTTCTACCAAAGGACCTTCGGTAAATCTTTCTGCAGATTGGAGAGCATCGTTAAAGGGCGGTTTTGACGATTTAATCAGCGCAGGCATTTCTGTTAGCATCCCCATCGATCCATGGGTTCCCAGAACCAAGGGGGATCAAGCCGTAAAAAGTTCCAATGCAAATTATCAAAAAGCTGTGCTGGAACTCAAGGACATGGAAAACAACGCACGGCAGGAAATTCGATCCTATACGGACAGCATAAACAATACATGGACAGAGGTGGAAATAGCGCGTCTTCAGGCAAGTTATGCCCGAAGGGCTTATGAACTTGCCGAACAATCCTACAGAAGGGGAACAATGAACTTTCTTGATTATGAAACAGCGCGAAACAGGTTAAGCGATGCACAACAGCAACTGCTCCAGAGTGAATTGAATTACAAGATTCTCGTGCTTGATCTTGCTTCAGTTTTGAATATAGAAGAAGATGAATTGAAAAAATATTCAAGATAAGGAATGAACATAAGAATGAAAAATAAAAAAGGAAAAGTAACAGTTGTAGTGGTTTTTCTTATTATCGTTGTCCTCGTCCTTATTATAATTAATATTGTACGCAAGTTTATTCCTTCTGTTTCGCAGCAATCTGTTTCCCAAAGCGCAGCAGTTTCGCAGCCAGGCGGCGGTTCAGGTCAGGCCGGAGCCGGCGGCCGGGGATCAGGCGGTAATCAAGGTTCCGGCGGCGGCCAGCGGGCCGGTACGGCGGTTCGTATTACTCCGGTTGTTTTGGGTACAGTTGAAAATTCTGTTATTCTGAACGGAGATGTTTTGTCTTCTTCCCAGGTTTCAATTTATCCTCTTATGCCGGGAAAAATAACCGAACTGCGTGTGCGTGAAGGAGACCGTGTTAGCCGGGGACAGGTAATCGCCATGCTGGATCCTTCGCGTCCCGGAGATTCTTTTTTTCTTAATCCTGTAACATCTACAGTTTCCGGGGTTGTGGTATCCATTCCGGTAAATGCCGGAGATACGCTGCAGACCAATTCGGTAATATGTGTAGTCGGAAACCTTGCCGACTTGCGGGTGGAAACGTATGTTCCGGAGCGTTATTCGGTAACCGTACACAAAGGGCTTCCCGCCCAAGTCAGCTTTGAAGCAATGCCCGGTGAGTTTTTTCCAGCCGAGGTAGATGAACTATCTCCCGTGCTGGATCCGGCCAGCCGTACCTTACGCATCTCTCTCCGTCTTTTGCCGGGCAGCGGGGGCCGCGTGGATTCCCGTATCCTGGCGGGGATGTTTGCTACCATCAGCCTTGTAACAAGTTCCAGGGAGGATGTACCGGTAATTCCCAGATCAGCCTTAATCCATACATACGGCAGTTGGATTGTTTTTGTCGTCCCGGAAGATTCAACTGCTGCCGTTCGCCGGGAAGTAACTCTTGGGCTTGAAAGCGAAACAATGGTTGAAATTCTATCAGGGCTTGAGACCGGAGAACAGGTGGTAAGCGAGGGCCAGAATTTCCTGGCAGACGGCGACGCAGTACGGATAGTGGAGTAGTAAGTGGCAATAGAAGAATACTCGGTTAAGCGGCCGGTAACGATTATTATGATCTATGCACTGGTACTGGGTATAGCAGGTACCCTTGTTCCCAGAATATCAATGGATCTTTACCCTTCGGTTGCTGAACCCATGTTTTCTATAGTAACTTCCTTTCCCGGAGCAGGGCCGGAGGATGTAGAAAGAAATATAACAGAACCGCTGGAAAAAGTTTTGGCTTCTTCCAAAAATCTGACCCGGATAACCAGTAATTCCAATTTTGAAAACAGCAATATCAGGCTGGAATTTGCCTATGGAACAGATATGGACAAGGCCGTTTCAGACGCCCAAATTCTGGTAAACAGGTATTCCAACAGACTTCCCGAAGAAGCGGGGAATCCTACTGCCCGGCGTTTTGATGTATCTGCCATTCCTATCCTGAGACTTGTGGTCCGGGGCAGTTATCCTCCCGATCAGCTCCGTTATTTTGCAGAGGACGAAATACAACCGGATATAGAACGTATCGAAGGAGTGGCCGCAGCGGATGTAACCGGAGGATCGCCCCAAATTGTTAAGGTGGAAGTTGCCTTGAATCGTTTGGCCGCTTTCGACCTGGGTCTAAGCGATGTTACTTCTGCGTTTCGCGGACAAAATGTTCTGACTTCCGGGGGCAGTATTACCCGCGGCGGAATCAGGGAATACCAACTGATGACCAACCAGGAACTGAGCGATATTTCCCAGATCAGGCGTATCCCCGTTAAAACAATTACTTCGTCAGACACTTCAGGAAGCCGTACCCGGGTAATTCGACTTGATGAAATTGCTGATGTTTCTCTTGGCTTAAATGAAAACGCCAACAGGGTATATGTTAACGGTCAGACCGGAGTGTATATCCAGGTGTCTTGTGAGAGCGATGCAAATCAGGTATTGGTTGCCAACCGGGTAAAAGATTCACTGGACGAGATTAATACACACCTTCCCGAAGGAATTACTCTTGCGGTTCTTACGGACAATACCACGATGATCACCGCAACTCTGAATCAGGTTTATTCCAATGTTATTCAGGGAGGAATTCTTGCCATGGCAGTCCTCTTCCTGTTTCTGCGGAGTATCAAAGGTACCTTGATCATCGGGTTATCCATTCCCATATCCATACTGCTTACCCTGATGGGCATGGCGCTTTTTGGTTTTACCGTGAATCTCCTTACCATGACCGGTCTCATTATGGGCATGGGGATGACTGTGGATGCATCCATTGTTATTCTGGATAACATCCACAATTATCGCGAACGGGGAGCCAAACCTTCGATTGCTGCGATCCTGGGAACCAAAGAAATGATACGCGCCATTACCGCTTCCACCATTACCACGATGTGTGTTTTTGTTCCCCTTATCATCTATAGAAACGACCTTGAACAAATGGGTCAGATGTTCAGCGATTTAATTTTTACTGTGGTGATTTCCCTGATCTGTTCTCTGGTAGTTGCCATAACGTTGGTACCCGTTCTCTGCGGTCCGGTGCTGAAGCTGGATACCAGAAAGCAAAAACCTCTGAAGAACAGACTGCTGATACGAATTGACGACGGGATGGAAAGATTTTTCCGTTCCCTGGACAATGGTTACAAAAAAGCCCTGGATTACTGTCTGGATCACCGCTTTTTTATTTTTGTATTGATTGTGTTGATTCTGGTTTTTTCTCTTTTGCAAGTATCCGGTATTGGATTGAATATGGGTTTTCGGATGAGAACCGATGATAATGTAAACATCAACGTAACCCTTCCGCGGGGTTCCACGATAGACTATACCGAAAAAATACTCCATGATTTGGAAAAATTGATTATGGAGAAGGTGGAAGGATACACCAATATTGTCCTTACTGCCCGGCGCAGCGGGGGAGGAGGTTTTGGCGGAGGCTCACAAGGTTCTATTCAGATTACCCTTCCGCCTCCGGTAGATCAGATCGATACCCCCGATACCATACAGAAAAAACTCCTTCCCTATACTTCTTCCATTCCCGGAGCAAATTTTGCTTTCAGAGCCGGCCGCGGTATGAGCGCTACACAGGCAGTTGAAATTGCCGTCAGTTCCCGTAGTTACGATTTAATTATGGATACGGCAAATGATATTTTGGGAATTATTACCCGCTACCTGCCGGAAGTAGAAAACCCGGCAGTAAACCTGGACGAAGGAGCGCCGCAGTTGAATATCCGTATTGACCGGGATCGGGCTGCTGCCCTTGGGGTTTCGGTTTCTAATGTAGCCCAGCAAATTAAAACCGCCATGAACGGAACAGATGTCGCCACCATGACCATTGGAGACAGGCTTATCGATATTAATGTAATGCTCCGGGAACAGGACAGAGAAGGACTGCCAAACCTTGATGCAATTTTTGTGATGAGCAGAAACGGCACCCGTATTCCTCTTTCCAATCTGGCAGCGATTACCGAAGGGAGGGCTCCTTCGTCGATACGGCGGGAAAACCGGGAACGGGTTGTACGGATCACGGGGGATCTGGCTCCCGGTATTGCCGTTACGGAGTTTCAGAAAATCCTGGAAAGTACGATAAACGAAAACCTTATCAGCCGTGAAGGAGTAACGGTACGTTATTTGGGTGAGGCTGCGGAAGTTCAGTCATTTCTCGGCCGTTACGGAATGATCATCGCCCTGGCGGTGTTTTTGGTCTTTGGGGTTATGGCAAGCCAATTTGAATCCTTTGTGGATCCGATAATCATTTTCTTTTCCATTCCGCTGCTTTTTATAGGGGTAATATGGATCTACAAAATCGGCAATCAGCCCATGTCTCTTTTTTCCGTAGTAGGAGTTATTGCCCTTGTAGGGGTTGTGGTAAATAACGGCATTGTACTGGTGGATTATACCAACACCCTCCGTGCCCGCGGAATGCAGGTGCGGGAAGCCTGCGTGGAAGCGGGAAGAAGCCGCCTGCGGCCCATTCTTATGACAACGCTTACTACAATACTCGGCATGGCTCCGATAGCTTTTTTCCCCGGCCGGGGTGCCGATACAATCCAGCCCATCGGCAAAACATTTGTCGGCGGACTTTCGATTTCTTTTCTTATGACACTGTTCCTTACCCCGGTATTATATTCGTTCTTTAACTGGACCTTCCCGCAATGGATAGGGAACATTAAACGGGCAATAAAGCGGCCCAAGCCGGCATGACATTTGAGCGTGTTCCAAAACTTCAGTTTTTGGAACAGCTACCTTAGATTTGTCATAAAATGGCGTTTTAAATTGATTTTTTAGCTTCATTAGTTTACCTTTAGCAGAGTACCATGATCCAGGAGGTTTTTATGGGAACTGTTTATGCAGATATTATATTAAAAAATTCAGTAGATATCAGCAGCGTCAAACGCGGATATATGACAGAGAAAGAAATCCGGACAGTATCGGTAACTGCCCTGGTGGATACCGGAGCGGGAACATTGATAATAAATGAATCCATTCGTGAAAAACTTGGGTTGGAAATAATTGGACTGCGGGGAGTTACCGTTGCCGGCGGCACCAGGAAAACCTGTCAGGTTACCGAGCCGGTTCACATCCAATGGAAAAACCGTGATACCGCCTGCCGTGCGATTGTTTTACCCGGCGAAGGTGAAGTTCTCCTTGGCGCCATACCGCTGGAAGATATGGACCTTATTGTGAATCCGGTTAAACAGGAATTAGCCGGCGCCCATGGCGATGAAATAGTTTGTTACGTTAAGTAGAGTTTATTTCGGGGAGGGGGGATTTGGCCTTTGGTCGCAGACGTACGTCCCTTCGGGCCGTTTGCCGATAGGAAGGATTTACTGCACCGCCATTCGGCGGTGCGGCGTCATCCTGTCTGCTCCCTCCGGCCCGTCTCCGCCCCCTGTCGCCGCCATCCTTGGCGGTTTTTCCTCCCTTTGGTCGGCGGGGGCTCCGTTTCAAATCCCCAATTTTTTTTGCTGTGTAATGTTTTTTCGGGGAGGGGGGATTTGAACCCCCGACCTTCTGCTCCCAAAGCAGACGGAATAGCCACTATCCAACCCCCCGGTTTTCTTCTTCATTTAGCATAATTGTTTTTTTCATTTGAATCAATGAATCAGGGGAGCCTCATTCGTATTGCCAAAATTGCTAAAATGTAATACAATGTTTACGTGATAAAGTATGCTGAAGATATTGTAAAGAGGATAAGTAAAGGACTTGTTCCTCATGATATTTTCTTGCATATCAATAATGTCTTTACGGCAATAGATATTACGAAAGATTTGGCCCTTTTTGACATAAAACAAATTAAATTGTCTAAAGAAACAAGTCGAGTGTATTATCGTTTGCGTAAAGGAAAGTACAGAGCAATTTTTTATGTTGATGATTATGACATAAGGGTTGTAGCCCTGGATAAACGGGAGGATGTGTACCGAAAATGGCAGTAATATCATTAAGGCTTAATCAAACTGAGGAAAAAATGGTTAATTATCTTTCAGAATATTATGAGCAGGACAAATCTTCATTAATCAAATATTCACTTAAAGAATTGTATGAGGATATAATAGACAGGCAGATCATACAAGAGTACGAAACAAAAGAGAAGAAAGGAAAAATAAAATTTGTTAAATCAGATGAAATAATAAAAATGATGACGAATCAGAAAAGCGGCACATAACCAAGACTACCGCCATGCACTGACCGAATGGAGGTACTGGATTACCCGCAAGCCGTCGGCGGCGCTGGAGATCGGTGCCGGGATTTTATTCATCCGGCGTTCCTGGGCGCATAAAAGTGCATCGGCAGCCATATTGCTGAAATAGCCGGTTTTTTCCGTAAAGCCTTCCTGACATTTTTTAAGGGACTTAAAGCCTTCCGCATAAGGGCTTTCTCTGCTTTCCCATAGTTCAAAGATCCCGTTTCCGATTTTAAGTTTTCCCCGTTCGCAGGATAACTCCAGTTCAAAGACCAGATGATCCCTTTCGGCGCCAAGTTCCAAAAGAAAAGGAATAGTGCCGGCGGTTTTTGCGGAATTTTGTAAATCCCCCAAAAGATAAACGGTTCCGCTTTGTTTTTTTAATTTACTTTTCTCTATGGTTTTTCGGTGTTTCAGAACGAAACCGGTCAGGAACATGGCAGCGTCCGCCAGGTGAGTACCGTCGTGCCAGAGCTGATCGACAAGCCGCCGGTTTTTTCCCATATACAAGGTTCCCTTTACACCAATTAAAGGGCCAAGTTTTTCCTCTTCGGCAAGTATTTTCCGGGCCAATGCATAGTCAGCGCAATAACGCCGTTCATGATTGGTTATAACGGTAATTTTACCCGATTCATGAAGTGCAGCTATTTTTCTTGCTTCCGTAAGCGTATCTGCCAGAGGCTTTTCGCAAACGATTACCGAAACCCCATAATGTTCTGCCATGGAACAGTAGTACCAATGTGAATCAGGATGGGTGGCAATGTGAAGAATTTCCGGGCGTTCTTTTTCCAGCAGAGTTCCAGCATTGGCATAAACAGGAACCTTCCATTTTTCTTTAAAGAGCGTCCGTCTGTCGTCCTGAATATCCGCACCGGCGCAGAGCTCCAAGTCAGGGTTTCCTGCAATAGCGCCTGCATGGGTACAGGGCTTTTCCCGCTTCTGATCATTTTCCAGAAGACTGCCAATACGGCCCAGGCCAATAATGGCGGCTTTAATGGCCATTTATTCTTCTATTATGTATTGGTTCTTTTCATCTCCCGGCGGGAAAAGGTACAAATCCGGCAATTTGTATGTTCTCGACAGAGAAATACTTGGAGCAGCCAGTTCACTTAGAACGTTAATAGATGCCACATGATTCAATTCCGCAAAATCGGGGGCGGCAATTTTAACGGTAAATTCAAAAACCTTACGGATATCTATTTTTTCCGCCGGAACAGGTTTGGGCCAAAAGGTAAAGGTTCCTCCCGTATTGGGGATCAGGTTATATGGATTTTGCCAGTTATTGTCTTTCATTTCTGCCAATGCTCCGTTCTGAAGCAGTTCTACGGTAATCCCTGTGATTGGAGAAAAATTAAGTCCATTGTATACCTGACCCATAATCGGGGGTATATTAAAAGCCGGAGCAATGGCAGGGGGATCTTTGAATCCATCCTTGTGATCAAAATAAGGACGTTGGTTATGGCTTACCCGTTTAAGCGCTTCATAAGCCAGGGAAGTCAAGTCCACACGGTGTTGATGATTAATTCCCTGATTAACCCTTGCCAGACCCCGATGTGAAACGACATAGTGAGGCGTAGTCCGGTTTAGTACGTAGCAAGCTGCATCTTGTCTGCATTGGTTACAGGTACATATAGCGCCTTTCTTTTCTTCCGCTTCCAGAGAATCGCAGATTGCATTAATTTCCGAAATAACCAGTTCTTCTGTGGTATTGTGAATATCCATGACAGCTCCTGATTTATTATACCTCATATTTATAATTCTGTAAGATGTTTTGCGGAATTTCGAAGCTTTTTTCGCTGAAAATACGTATTTTCCGCAGAGATTGAACAAAAGCTTCTACGGTATTTTTTTTAAAAGCACTGGAACTCTCTCCGAATGTACAATTTTCATCCTTAACAAAGAGGTCTGTCTCAAAGGAAACAGGTTCGGGGACATCAATAATGATCGAATCAGCATTAATTTTGCCCGAAGTTATCCGGTTGATTTCTTCAGTAAGCCTTGTTTCCTGATCTTTCCGGTTTTTAATGGGAAGTAAAGCAGCATGTTTTTGTTTGTCAAAGAAAAATGAAACTATTTCGGTATAAAGCCTACCTTCCCGTACTTTTTCTGCCAGGACAAAATCCGGAAAATCCCTTTGTTTGGCGGCCATAAGGGAAAAAAGACCTTGATCATCCAGGTTGTAAAGTTCCTCTGCAACAATAATCCGCTGTTCCAATGCTGCCAGCAAGGCTTTTTTGATCATTACAGTTGCGGATCTGACCTGCCGGTGCCAATAAACGGTTCTGTACATCAGATACTTGGAAAAAAGTATGGATTCTACACTGGGAATACCCCTTGAGTCGATGGTTACTCCCCGCTCCCTGTTAGGGTAGAGCCGTGAAAAAATAAAATCTACATCCTGGGCGCCGTATGGAACTCCGCAATACCGGGCATCCCGGTTCAGGTAATCCAGCTTGTCCGGGTCCAGTACCCCGGAAAGAAGCTGCCTGTAAAATTCCAGTTCCGTATTGCCCTTCGCATTTTCTTTGCTTTTATCAACAATGGCGGCGGTCAGTTCCGGATCGGCTCCGGCTTTGCCGATCAGGTTTTTTATCGGTTCCGAGAGAATAATTCCCGCACTGAGTTTTTCATGATCATCCAAATCCAGTTCTTTTAACGAATGGGTATAGGGAAAATGACCAATATCGTGCAGCAGGGCAGCGCTGAGAAACGAAAGTACCCCTGTAGGACTAAGCCATGAAGCGCCTTTTTCGCACAGACTGATAAGGAGCCGTCTGGCCAAATGGTATACACCTATGGAATGACTTGCTCTTGTATGTGTTGCGCCGGGATAAACATAGCAGGCCGGACCAAGCTGATAGATCCTGTGCAGGCGCGTAAAAGGCGCCGATTCGGTAAGTGATGCCAAACCCGGGGTAAGATAGATATGTCCCCATAGAGGATCCCTGACAGGAATGGTAAAATTGCGCTGTAAAGCCGAAAAAACCATGTCCTCCATGCACATACCTCCTTCCTGTAAATTTAAGGCAGCTATTCCTAAAACTGAAGTTTTGTAACAGCCTCAGTAGTATAAAAAAATGATGTTGCCCTTTCAAGGTATGATTGTTACAATATAATTATGAGTATAGGACAAAAAATCTTTTGTATCGGCATTGTAATCCTTTTTTGCTTCCTTTTTATTGCTCAAACCGCCGGGCCAAATAACACTTTTAGTCCTGCGGAACTTCTTCGTCCTCGATACGGAGAATCCCCTCATTTTCCCAAAGATTATGTGATTGGTACTTTGGGCCGCTGTGATGCCACGGAAGAATCTTACCGTTATGCCCGGCTTCTTGTTGCCGGTTTGGCCGGCAGAAACGATACAACAGAAGAAGGACTGAACTTAAGCTCAATTAAATTTCCCGAACAAAAAAGGCTTTCTGTCCGGCAAAATATTGCCGATCTTGGAATAAGAAGCTGGAGAGTTGGCGGCGGCAGGGTCGAACCGGACGGCAGTGTTTCATTTTTAATTCGTTTTCTTGGCAGAGAAAAAAGCGTTACCGGTGAGCTTTATTTACGGAAGGAAGAACAGGATCCTGAAAAAGGTTTTTTATGGCATGTGGACGATATACTACTGGAAAACCCGCGGCAGCTTTCCGAAGGAAAATTCAGTCCGGCCGGGGCTGATATGACAGTCTATGAGCGGTTTTTTTAGGATGAGAAAAATTGGCAACACCGATTAAGCGTATAGAAAAGGATTTTTTACTCAAAACGCTTTACGATGAACAGATCCCGGTAATGTACATTGCAGGCAGAACAGAATACATCTTTCGTTTAATACAACCCGTAAAAAGTGATATGACCTTCAAATCCGACCGTCCTATTGCCGGGCTTAAACCGCGTAATAAAATAGACCTGATGTTTGACTATAAAAGCCAGGTGATAATTTTTACCATTGAAGTAAGCTCTGTTAAAGACGATATTGTTACTGCCCTGACGCCGGAATACCTGTTTAAAAACCTGGATCGCAGTTATTCCCGTGTCAGTAATCCCGAAGACTTAAAGGTTCAGTTTACTTTCCAGGGAGACCGTTATTCGCTGCATTACCCAAAAGTCCAGGAATATGAAACCGGAAAGATTGGCGAATGGATGAACGATGTCGATCCTAAAAATCTCCAGGGTTTAATTGATCAGATGGCTTCCTGGATCCGTGGTTGCGCCTCCGGTTATAAAATGGTTATTTTTAAGGAAGTAAAGCCTGCGACTACCGAAGAAAGAATTTTGGCTGAAACCGGAAAAAGTCTCTATCTTCCTTCCACACTGGCAAATTTTCCTCAATCCGATCCTTATCCCAAAAAAAGGCTTATTACCGAAGAAATATTCCGCCGCTATCTGGAAACTACCGGCGTTGATCCGCTATATCTGGATAGTGCAGTCAGCCGTTTTGTTAAACAAAAATTTGATGCCGGTTTTTTTTCCGACGCCTGGATTCCGGTTTTATTTCAGGAGTATGTAATAGGGTATATCCATGTATGGATAAATCAGGAAGGAAAACTTCCTTTTGATTATAATATGGTTGAAACAATGTATCAGTTTGCAAAAGTTTTGGCCTATTCCCTGAAAATAAACGGCTATTTTAATTCTGGGCGTATCAAAAATGAGCCTTTTGAAGGAAAAATAGTAGACATTAGTGCTTCGGGCCTGCTCTTTGCCTACCCCCATTCAGGCCTATCCAGCGCTTTGTTGCCCGATAGTGAACTGGCATTCCGCCTGATTGTACCCCGCAGGAGTATCCGTGCTACTGCAAAAATAGTAAGACGCTACAAAGACAATGCCATGGGTTATTTTGGCTGCCGGTTCCTCGACATGGCGCCGGAAGACATGCGTTTTCTTTTTGAATATCTTTACGGCAAACCTTTTACCGATACCGATGCATCGTTTATAGCCGGTCAAGTATAGGTTGCCAGGCTCAGCGGTAGATTGTATAAACCTGTCTAAGCCTTGCAAGGTTTTTACCACTCTTTGGGCTGACCGTTGGGAGGAATAATAGTAAACGTTTCTCCAGAGGGTTCAATGACAAAAAAGCCTTGTTTTAAGACATACTTCTTTACGTTTTCTGACATTACTACACCTGCAACCGCACCTAAAAATGTTCGCTTGTCCCCGTGAAGATCGGCATATTTACGCATTTTTCCAAGACGTTCAATATGTTCCTGCACATCTTCGGTAGAAGGTTTGGTTTTTACTTCAACAAGCATAGCCTTGTCGCCGTTTTCCAGCTTAACGTCAATTTCAAGGAAAATATCATTATCAAAATCGGCAACATCGGAATCCATATTGACCGAGGGAAAATTAAGCCCCAACTCCATGAATTTTTGACGCAGATTGGGAGCAACCATATATTCGATAACTTCACCCATACGTTTGCCGAGTTTTCCTACCACCTTATCCGTTTTTTCCTGTTGTTCGGCAATTTTCTCTTGTCGTTGAGTAATCCTATCCAATGTCGCCCATACCGTCTCAAAAGTGGTGGTATTTGCTGTTTGTATGTCTGCCATAAGTAACCTCTATAATACCGCTATTATGCTATCATAAAACGCCCAAATAAGCCATGGAAAGATAGATATGTTCAGTACTGTTATAAATTACTATGTGCTTAAAAAAAAATGGACGTTTATTTTTAGCACTTTAACGGTACTAAGGAAACGCCAGTAATAAAAAAAATATGCCATAGAATTTGATACTTAGCAAGTAAGATTTTACCTAAAAGTACATAAATTCCAGTAAAAATGCCCAAATATTGCCTCTTGGCTCTCATTTATACAGTAAACAAGTTTGCATTGCAAAACGAGTAATTAAAACGTCGGTTTAATTCTACCACTTTGTTGTTAGGAATAAACATGAAAAAGACCATCAAAGAAACACTATTGGCAGTTTTAAGCACAGCAGACAATAATACCAATCTTCTAAATAACCGTTTCAATACTTTAAAAATGCATTGTTCTTATTATTCTCGGCTAATAGGCGAATTGCGAACCAATAGTTCGCTATGCCTTTTAGTACCTCGTTGGGGTACATTCCGCCATTAATGGCGGGTAATTCTTTGGACTAAATGTCCACGTGATTACCCGCCTGATTGGACAAGGCAGGGTATCACAAAAAGGGGTGTTTTGTATGAAAAACACAATTAAGTTTTTCGGAATTGTTGCCCTTGTGGCAATAATCGGGTTTTCTTTTACAGCTTGTGATAACGGCAGTAGCGACGGAATTGATAAAAGTGGTACATTCTCTGCGACCATTTTCAAACTTACTACCACCGATTATAATTCTGTTTTTGGAACAACACCAATGGGATTTCATTTGCTTACTGGTACTAAAACGGAATTAATTACCAACGTTGGAACTGCAGGTACTAAATCCAGTCATGATGAATTAGCAAGTGGTACTGGTCTTAATTGGGATCAAGTTGAAGGCACTGTTCAAGCTAAATTAGTTGAAACAGGTATTATAACTACTGAACATAAAACTATGTTGATGAACGCAGTTGGTATTAATGGCTATGGTATAGGCGTTGTACCTCTTGATGGTGGTTATATTGGAGTTGCCGCTGCATATAGAGAGTAATTATGGACACAAGGCAACGTACTAGTGCCTGTCATCGAATTCGTGTAGTGTTGGCGGCTTAGCAGTTTTCGAAGTACATGCATTAGCAATCTGATACCGTTATTGTATATAGCAGATGCTCGCTTAGGATCCGTTATTCGCAGTGAAGGATCGTATGCGCGGTTCCCCTCTTGATGCCGTTTCTCTGTGTATTGTTGTGGTTGGCCCATGGCCTGGATACACATTAATATCTCCATCCATGGCAAACAGGCGCTGTAAGCTTTGTAAAAGTAATTGTTCGTCGCCTCCGGGAAGATCGGTTCTTCCTACACCGGCCCTGAAAAGAGTGTCGCCGCTGAATAGTTGTTTTTCTTCTTCATTGTAAAGAGCGACGGAGCCGGGGCTGTGTCCGGGCAGGTGCATTACATGGAAAGGCCCCAGTGTTTCGCCTTCGTTTAAAAGGATCGAAGCTTCGGGCATGGGTTTCCACAATGATTCCACATAGGAAGAATAGCCGACTGCGTTAAAGTCTCTTCGATGGTTTTCCAGCGACTGCGGTCCGATTTTATCGGCTTCTGAGGGATGAATGGCAATGCCGGCGCCGGGAAATTTTGCTGCAAGAAAAGGCAGGGCGGCAATATGATCAAAATGGGCATGAGTTATGACAAAATAACGCGGATTAAGCTGTAACTTTTCCAGACGCTCAAGGATCAATGCATCGTCCCCTCCGGGATCAATAACAATGCAATCTCCGCCGGCCAATGTGGTAATCCAGCAATTGGTTTGCAGTTCACGTACTATTAGTTGGTTAACCATTAATTTCTGTCTTCCCGGGAAGATTCTTCGTTATGATCTTCTTCCTTTCCTCTGCGGGCAAAATTTACCGTTAAGGTTCTGCCGCGGAAATGCTGGCCGTTTAATGCTTCAATAACCGTATCTGCAGTTGCAGTACGTACCTGGACAAAGGAATAATTGTCCAGAACACGTATCATGCCTATATCGTCTCTGGCAAGTTTAGCCCTGGAAATTATAAGTGCGAGGATTTCCCTTGGGAATACTTTGCGGTTTCGTCCTATGCTGACAAAAAGCTGAACCGATTCTTCTTCGCTTAAAATCCTCGGAGAATCGGAACGGGAATCTTCTGTTTGAAAACCGGTATTTGTTTTTTTTGCCCGTTCTCCCCTGAACAGACCTCTGTTTTTCCTTTCGCGGCTGGTTCCGCGGAATGAATTGTCGATTGATTTTTCCATAATGGAACCTTCCGAGAGAAGCAGAAGATATGCGGCCATATAGGAACGGTGAAAAAAAGAAACCTCCTGCCTGAAAATGGAACGGCACCGGTTTAATATAACCGGATCCACTTTGCTTTGAATTTCATCCAAAAGGATTCGTATGCGGTTTCTTATGCTTTCTTCATTCATTTTTCCATTAAACCATGATGGCACGGTTTACTCAAGCCGGTTTGATACATATAATTGTAATAATGAATAAAGCGGATAAACGGCGTTTTCCTCTGGAAGGATTACTTAATACAAGGGAATTGGGAGGATATCCGGTAATTGCGGAAGGAATACAAAAAACCGTTAAGAAAGGGTTAATTTTTCGTTCAGGTTCGCCGGAAAATATTACGGAAGCCGATCAGCAATTCCTGAACAGTCTGAAAATCCGGACTGCGGTTGATTTCCGTTCGGAAGGAGAAAAATCATCGTCTTTTAATTTTCCCTCTCTGGATAAAAAGGTGGATCTTCCCATTGATGCTGGAAATCTGATGGGAGCGCTTTTTGATACCGGAGAATGGCTTTATAACAACAGTGCAGAAAAAGCAGAAGCGGAAATGATGAAACTTTATTCGCTGCTGCCCGTGGAAGCAATTCCTCGCTACAGGGTGCTTTTTTCTCTGCTTGCCGATTCTGCTTCCTTGCCGATTATCTTTTACTGTTCTGCCGGAAAGGACAGAACGGGCATGGCATCGGCGCTGATTCTCCATGCACTTGGAGCAGACAGGGAAACGATAATGGAAGATTATTTTTACTCAAAGGAAAATTTACGTCCCTATTGGGAACGTTACACGAATACTCAATCGTACTTAATACCCTACTTTACGGTTTCGGAAAAATATCTTTTAACAGCTTTCCGGTCAATGGAAAAGTACGGCGGTATAGATCGGTATCTTGCAAATGAGCTTGGGGCGGATATTAAACGTTTACGAGAGCTGTACATCGAGTAATATACCGGTGCTGCCGCAATGTGCTTTTCTGTATTATCAGGCGATATATTAAACACTTAATCCATTTACAAGCAGTTCAACCGCTTTTTTAAGATCTTCTGTGGATTCCCGCTTTAAGACGGTTAGACGGAATATGGCCGCTTCAAGAAGACTGTAAAGCAGATCATTTGTTGATCCAACATCGATCTTTTTTAACTGACCGCTTTTAATGCCTTCTATAAGTATTGCGGACATAATGTGCCGTAATCGTATTGTTCTCCGGCGTACCAAAATCTGGGGTTTTGATGCACGTTTGCCGGCCGGTAAAACTTCGGTTTTTGCTTTGCCTGCTTTATCACTTTTGGATAAAAGGTAATTTAATACAACCGAAAGAAGAAGCTGGTTTTCTTCCATTCGGGAAAGAATAAGAAGCATTGTTTTTTTTATTTTTATTGGAGTGGGAAGAGAGGTATTTTCTTTTACTCCCAGAATATCCTGTTCCACTTCCGCCATAAACTGTTTAATGCTGAAATTGAAAATTTCCTGCTTGTTGCGGAAGTACAGGTACAGGGTGGTTCTGGTTATTTTACAGCGGTCTGCAATTTTCTGGTAGGTGGCATCCTCGTAGCCTTCTTCCATAAATACATCAAGCGCTTTCCTGAGTATTTGTCTGCGGCGTTTGTCATGTTCAATAACTATCGACATATTCTTGTTCTATAATTTATCGTATTGATAAAGCCATGTGTCAATGGCTCCGCTCTTTATTTCCCGGCAGTTATCCGCTTTTCTTCCAAAATAAGACTCAAATCCTTTGTGATTGCAAATAAGGGCAAGTTTCCATCCGGGAAATGTTTTGCAAAGCTCTGCCATTTCGGCATAACGGGTCTGTGCTTCTTCTATTTCTCCAATCCGTATTCCATAGGGCGGGTTAGTGATAATAAAGCCCGGTATAGATGATACGGCGTTTGTATTTGCCCGGGGGCCGGACGCCTTCATTGGAAGGCATTTTATTTCCACGCATGGTTCCGCAGGAATTTTGGCTTTATTTCCGGCAATAGCCCTGGCACGCTTTAAATTTGCTCTTGCCAGTGATAGTACTTTTTCGTCGGCATCGCTTCCCATAATATTGATAGGCCGTGAATAATCAATTTTTTCTGTTAATTCTTTGTGTATGGTTTCTTCGGCGGTTTTATCGGCAATTGCCAAATCGGAAATGGCAAAACTCCGCCCAAGTCCGGGTGCCTGATCCCAGGCATAAAGGGCTGCTTCGATAATTATGGTACCGGAACCGCAGAAGGGATCGTAGAACGGGAATTTCCGCCGCCAGCCGGAAAGAAGAATAATTGCCGCTGCAGTAGTTTCCCTTAATGGAGCCGTTCCTCCGGCCGGACGATAACCCCGTTTAAAAAGAGGTTCCCCGGAAAGATCCAGCAAAACCGAAGCTTTGTCTTTTTCCATAAAAACCCGCAGCTCTGCCTGCTTAACATTGTCCTGTACATCGGGCAGGCGGCGGATGCCATAATGATTACACAATCTTTGAGCCGCAGCCTTGTGAACGATTGCCTGTATTGATGTTTCGGCTTTTAGCCGGGAAGCGCTGCTTCTTACTTTACCTACTTTTAGTCCCATCCCGCGTGGGATAAGGTCTTCAAACGGGATTTGATTGGTTGCATTAAAAAGGGAGTCAAAATCATTTGCGGGAAAATTCCCCGCTTCCAATAACAAACGGTCTGCTGCACGCAGGGAAAACAGGGCGCGGTAGAGTCCGTCAAGTTTGGTTTTAAACCGTACTCTGCCGAAACTGCTTTCTAAAATGGTATATGCAGAGAGTTTTTTTAGTTCATTGGAAATAACTTTTTCCGCACCTATTGCACAAAAAGCAACAGCTGTATATTCTTCCATGGCCTGAGTTTAGGTATTGGAGCGCCAGGAAAGATAATCTACATACCGTTCAAAATCCTTTTTTCCCGGAGATTTTTTTACAAAAAAACCTATATTGCATGAATCGCTGCCGGAATGGATCCATTTACATTCGGCCAACAAATCAAAACTGTCTATTTTTGCAGTATCTTCCGGAAAAATTGTAACGGAATATTCGGAGTTTTCAAGAATATCCACATGCATTGTACATTCAATACGGCATCCTGTTACGGAAATATCCTTTAAAAGGGCTTCTCCGGTAAATGCTTTGGGAATCTGCACTTTTGCGATGGAAGGATATCTGCGATTTTTTCGTTTTTCTGTAAAATTAACCATTCAGTAATTCCCGTGCTTTTTCTGCAAGTTTTTCCGCTGTAAGGCCAAATCGTTTTACCAGGTAATCCTGTGATCCCACTTCTCCGAATTCATCCCGTATACCAATGCGCCCGAACTTACACTTAAAACCATTTTCTGCAAGGATCGATGCCACAGTGCTTCCGAATCCTCCGTCAAGTTGTGCATTTTCTGCGGTAACAACAGCTTTTACCTTTCCGGCCAGATCCAGGATTGTTTCTTTATCCAGAGGCTTTACAGAAAGAACATCCATTACTCCTGCATCAATTCCTTCGGCAGCCAGAGTTTCTCTGGCTTTAAGCGCTTCGCTTAAAAGAAGGTTTCCCAGACAGATAAAGCAAACATCTTTTCCTTCTTTAATAACCTTTGATTTGCCGATTTTAAAACTTTCATTTTCGTTATAGATAACCGGTACGGGTTTGCGGGGAAAGCGGAAATATACACAACCATATAATTCTGCCGCTTCTTTTACCAATGCAGCGCAACTATAGTAGTCCGAAGGTTCCAGAATGGTCAGGTGCGGAATTACCTGCATCAGGGCAATGTCTTCAAATGGCATATGGGTGCCCCCGTTCATTGCTGCTGTTACGCCGGGATCGGTACCGATGAGTTTTACATTAAGGCGGGCATAGTTGGCCGAAATAAAAAATTGATCATGAACCCGCCGGGAAGAAAAGCAGCCAAAGCTGGCGGCAAAAGGAATTTTTCCGACAGCAGAAAGTCCCGCTGCAACACCGATCATGTTGGCCTCGGCGATTCCCGCATTAATAAACTGACCGGGATAGGTATTTTTAAAATTTCCCGTATTGGTACAACTCATTAAATCCGCTTCCAAAACCACTATATTTTTGTTTTTTTCAGCCAGAGCGGTAATGGTATCCACATAACCGGCGCGTATTTCTTTTTGTTCCATATGTTAACTCCCTATTCGCCGTTTAAAGCGGCTATGGCTTCTTTTGCCTTGTCCATGTTAAAAGCCATGCTGTGGTTCTTTTCTATACCCTCAGCAAAATTACAGCCCTTACCTTTGATCGTATTCATTATAATCATGGATGGTTTTTCCTTTTCGGCGGCGGCGGCATCAATGGCATTATCCAGCGCTTCGAGGTCGTGTCCGTCTACTTCCTGGGTAAACCAGCCAAAAGCCTTCCATTTGGCGGCAAGATCACCCAAATCCATAATATCCTTTACATAGCCGTCCAATTGCTGTTTGTTATAATCGGTAAAGGCTGTGATGTTGGAAACTCCCTTTGCGGCGGCAAACATTGCCGCTTCCCAAATTTGACCTTCATCAGATTCACCGTCCCCGACGATGGCATATACCCGGTTGGGTTTGCTGTCCATTTTCAGCCCCAGGGCCATACCCACAGCTGCGGAAAAACCCTGTCCAAGGGAACCGGCTGTCATATCAATACCCGGAGTAAGGACGCGGTCGCAGTGGCTGGGCAGTTTTGTTCCCCCCTGATTAAGGGTTTTCAGCCAATCCACAGGAAAAAACCCCCTGGAAGCCAAGGTTGCATAAACCACCGGCCCGGCATGACCTTTGGAAACCACAAGGTAATCCCTGCCTTCCCATTTGGGATTTGACGGATCGACCTTCATTTTGTGGTAATACAACAGGGTCAAAACATCCGCTATGGACATAGATCCCCCAATATGGCCCGAGCCCAGATTGCCAATTTCTTCTATGGTAAGCTTTCTAATCTCTTTGGCCTTGGCTTTCAGGGTATCCAAAACAGTCTTTTCCATAAAACCTTCTCCAATTAAAATCTTTGCTATTAATTCATTGTTTCTTAAATATGGTTAATTTACAAGGGCGTTCTTTATTTTCCTTAATATTGTTTAATTTAGTACAAGCAAAAACTCGTATATTGCCCTTTAGATGGTATTAACGGAGTTGTTTTTTAAACATTTGTATAGCATATTTATTGAGGGGGATTAACTATTTTCAAAACTCTGTTAGTTTTGAAAATAGTTTTGGAAAAACCGGTAAAAACCGTTTTTCCTGTAAATCTAAGGAAGTTTTTTCAAAAACTGAAGTTTTGAAAAAACTTAGGGATTACATATGGGTAAATCAAAAACCCGAAAACCACGCAAAGGGCTCACTTTTGAAGATGTCTGGGCAGCATTAATGGAAACCCGGAAACATCAAGAAGAAACAGCCCGGCAAATGAGGGAAACGGACAGAGAAGTCAAGGAAACAGCCCGGCAAATGAAAGAAACAGACAGAATAATTAAGGAAACAAACAGGAAATTCGGGGAGTTTAGCAACCGGTTCGGCGAAATTGTAGAATACCAGGTACTCCCAAGAATTGAAGAAAAATTCAATGAACTGGGGTTTACTTTTGGCAGGACATGCAATGGTATTTCCATAAAAGATGAACAGGATGAATATAAGGTAGCAGACATTGATATCTTCCTTGAAAACGGCGTTTGCGCCATAGCAATAGAAGTAAAAGTTAAAACACTGCAAAAAGATGTTGACCGTCATAAACAAAGGATGGCAGTTCTTCGGCGTTCGGCTGACAAGAACAACGATAAACGGGTGTTTTATGGAGCAATGGCTGGCTCTATTATGACTGACGAAGTAAAAGCCTATGCCCAAAAAGCTGGTTTTTATACGATAGTTCCAAACGGCGAAACGGTAAAAATTGATGTGCCGAAGGGTTTTATCCCCCGGGATTGGTAGAAACCCCTTATTAATTAACATCTCTGAGTCTGCACGCCTCTGGGTAAGGAAAAAACGGCTTTTTGGCCGATTTTTCCTATGATTCTAAGGTAACTGTTCCAAAAACTGAAGTTTTGGAACAGCCTCAGATAATTTTGAAAAAAAACGATTTTTTTCCCCAGAGGGCTTGACCTTTTTTTATTAAATTGATATTTTTGCTTTCAGAATGCAGGAAAAGAGCCTAGGAGTTTGTCGGGCTTAGCCCTTTTATATGGAAAAAAATGCGAAAAAACACAGTTTTTGAGCATTTTATACCTTGCAAACTCCCAAAGGAGCCCATAAATTGTATAATTTCGCGGTTACTTACCGCAAAATTATACAAGTCCGACAGGCTCCTAGCGACCGGCTTTTTTCTGTACCAGAAGCTGCTTTTTCAAAAGCTAAAGTTTTGAAAAGGTCTTTTTTGGAATCTCAAAAAACCGTACAGGGGATTTATGTCCCAGGGCGGTTTATTGTTGTCAGAGCTGTTTTCAAAACCCAATTGTTTTGGAAAAGCCGGATTTAGGAGTTTGTAGAGTGCCTACAATCAATCAGTTGGTTCGTTTTGGAAGAAAACAGGTTACTTCCAAGACCAAATCCCCGGCATTGCATTCCTGTCCCCAAAAACGGGGGGTTTGTACCCGGGTTATGACAGTAACCCCCAAAAAGCCCAATTCGGCGCTCCGTAAAGTTGCCCGTGTCAGGCTTTCCCATGGAACGGAGGTTACCGCCTATATTCCCGGTATTGGTCATAACCTTCAGGAACACTCTGTGGTATTGGTCAGGGGCGGACGCGTTAAGGACCTTCCCGGTGTGCGGTACCACATTATCCGGGGCGCCAAGGATACACTGGGTGTAACAGATCGCAAGCGGGGCCGATCAAAATACGGCGCCAAGCGCCCAAAAGCATAATCGAGAGAGTATGGGTAGGAAGAAGAAAACAGTCGATCGGGGAATTTTACCGGATCCCAAATACAACAGCGTGGTAGTTTCCAAATTCGTAAACCGGATGATGTGGGAAGGAAAGCGCTCGGTAGCCCTCCGTATTGTACACAATGCCCTTTTGGGGCTTCAGACTAAAGTTAGTGACAAGGGACCCCTTGAGGTGTTTCTTAAAGCTATAGACAATGTTAAGCCCGTTGTCGAGGTAAAATCACGGCGTGTCGGCGGGGCAACGTACCAGGTTCCCGTAGAAATTCGTGAAACCCGGCGGGAAGCTCTTGGAATGCGGTGGATTATCAATGCCGCCCGCTCACGTTCAGGGCATGGAATGGGCGAAAGGCTTACTGCGGAACTGCTGGATGCATATAACAGCACCGGTACTGCCTTTAAGAAGAAAGAGGATACGCATAAAATGGCCGAAGCCAACAAGGCTTTTGCCCATTATCGGTGGTAACACTTCGGCCAAAGGCTGAAGTGCGGAGTTTTCGTAGAAAACTCCATACATAAATTAGGTATATAAGACGCTTTGGCGTTTTCATATTCCAAACCGATCATCAGTTTTGATGAGATAGGTGGAGGCGCAGTTAACACTGCCGGCAGTAAGACTGCGGCAGTAATCAAAATCTGCTGACTTTCCCTTCATTGGAATTGTCTCGTCGGAAAGTTTGGGAAAAACCTGCCGAAATGCCGGTTTTTTCTCTGAATCTAAGGTTTCATGAAACTATGTTTCATGTTCGATTTGGTTGCGCGGTCAGGTATCCGCACAAAATATATGTTTAGGAGGAAGAAGTAATGGCAAAGGATAAGTTCAACCGAACAAAGATCCACATGAACGTGGGAACCATTGGACATGTTGACCACGGCAAGACGACCCTTTCCGCCGCCATCACCGGGTACTGCGGAAAGCATTACGGCGACAAGATCATGAAGTTTGATGATATTGATAACGCTCCGGAGGAAAAAGCCCGGGGTATTACTATCAATACCCGGCACCTGGAATATCAGTCGGATAAACGTCACTATGCACATATCGACTGTCCCGGACACGCCGACTATATCAAGAACATGATCACAGGTGCTGCTCAAATGGACGGTGCAATACTTGTAGTCTCGGCGCCCGATTCGGTTATGCCCCAGACCCGTGAGCATATCATTCTTGCCCGCCAGGTCGGTGTTCCCAATATCATCGTCTTCCTCAACAAAGTAGACCTTGTAGACGATCCCGATCTTCTTGAAATCGTTGAAGAAGAAATTAAGGACGTACTTACCGCCAACGGTTTTCCCGGCAACGAAATTCCGATCATCAAGGGTTCCGCGTTTAAAGCTATGGAAGATATTACCAACAAGGGTGAAGAAACTGAAAATACTGTCTGTGTAAAGGAACTGCTTGACGCAATGGACAGCTATTTCCCCGATCCTGTCCGGGATGAAGAAAAGCCCTTTATTATGCCAATTGAGGACGTATTTACCATTCAGGGCCGCGGTACTGTAGTAACCGGCAAGGTTGAACGCGGTGTCCTTAAGCTTAACGAAGAAATTGAAATAGTCGGTATACGGCCCACAAAGAAAACTGTTGTTACCGGTATAGAAATGTTTAACAAGCTGCTGGATCAGGCGCAGGCCGGAGATAACGTCGGTACCCTGCTCCGCGGTATTGAAAAGAAAGAAGTTGAGCGCGGGCAGGTCCTGGCAAAACCCGGTTCTATTACCCCTCACTTTAAATTTAAAGGTCAGATTTATTGTTTGTCCAAAGAAGAAGGCGGACGGCATAGTCCGTTCTTTAACGGTTACCGGCCTCAGTTCTATTTCAGAACCACCGATATTACCGGAACGGTAAAACTGCCTGAGGGCAAGGAAATGGTCATGCCCGGGGATAATACGGAAATTTTCGGCGAGCTCATTCATCCTATTGCCATGGAGAAAGGGCTTCGTTTTGCCATCCGTGAAGGCGGCAAGACCGTTGCTTCCGGCCAGGTAACAG
>Ga0082212_10000658_pt1 | contig 50290 bp, 47 predicted proteins | sample TergutNt197P3_FD_71548 | JGI IMG/M metagenome (GOLD analysis project Ga0082212, IMG submission 71548) | Neocapritermes taracua P3 segment gut microbial communities from Petit-Saut dam, French Guiana - Nt197 P3 | ecosystem: Host-associated > Arthropoda: Insects > Digestive system > Gut ...
ATTCCACTAACTCCGTTCATGGCGAATTTTTGGCAAATTTTCCGCCATACTGCGTTAAATTTCCTTGTAATACATAAAGTATTACTGTGTAAATTTGCCTTGTCTGACAAAAAATTATACTCAAAAATTAGCTCATTCAGGAGATAGTGGAAATGTCTAATGAAAATCAACGTTAGCGAACTTAAAAGTATCATTCCGGAACTGCGTGCGGGGACAAGAATAGAACTGACCGGTTTTATTTATACCGCACGGGACGCCGCTCATAAACGCCTTTGCGCGCTTTTGGATTCCGGTTCTCCTCTGCCTTTTGACATTAAAGATGCCGTTATATACTACGCCGGACCTTCTCCCGCACCGGACGGGCTTCCTATCGGTGCTTGCGGACCGACAACCTCCGGACGTATGGATGTTTTTGCACCGCAGCTGCTTGATTCGGGCTTAGCGGCAATGATTGGCAAGGGTGAACGGTGCGAAGCGGTAAAAGAAGCTATTATCCGCAATAAGGCGATTTACCTGAGTGCGCCGGGCGGCGCGGGCGCTTTAGCCGCCGAACGCATAAAAAGCAATGAAGTGATTGCTTTTCCGGAACTCGGCTGTGAAAGCATTAATAAGCTTTATACGGAAGATTTTCCACTGACGGTTGCATTGGATTGCACGGGCAGGTGTGTTTATGAACAGGAGCGGAAAAATTATGCAATTATATGATTATTTTATTTTTTTGAAATTTTCTGTTGACAAAATTACCTTTTAATGATATATTCATTTTAAGCGAACTATTATTTTAATCAGATTTAACGGAAAGGTTTATTTAAGGGATTATTAAAATAAGGATATAAATCGGTGTGCTTATGGCTTTTCTGCCGGAAAATTCAAAAATGAACGATGAGCAATTGCTGAAAGCGGCAAAGCAGGACGAAATCATCATGTCCGAGCTGATTACCCGCTATGTAAGTGTTATTGTTATCAAGGCAAATAAAATGGCGCGCGGGTTTTCCATGCTGAATAAGCAGGATGCCGAGGATTTTATATCGGAAGGGTTTCTCGGGCTTCTCAGCGCAATCCGTACCTATGAAGAAGAAAAAGGTTTATTCTCCGCTTATGCGAACGCTTGCATTGATAACCGCATGAAAACCGCACTCGGCAAAGCAAAGCGCACGCTTATATTCACGGAGGAATTCAACCCTGATGTTATAAACCTAAAACACCAAATACCCGGCGCGGATGAAATATTGATTGAGAAGGAAAACCGGGAAGAAATCCTGAAAAAAATCAGCAAAATCTTATCCGAACACGAGTTTAACGTATTTAAAATGTATCTTGATTCTTTTTCTTACAGGCAAATCTCCTCAAGGCTCGGTATCAGCGTAAAGTCAGTAGACAACGCTCTTTCCCGCGCCCGCGCAAAGCTCAAAGCCGCCCATAAATCTTAATAAACCCCGTAAATCCGAAAAAATTGTCCATTGTCAATTATATATGACCCAGTAGCTTAATTCCAGAGCGTTGTTTTACAAAGGTGCCGGTGCAAATCCGGTCAAGGTCAAATTTTAAAACGTGAGGTATCACAAAAATGTTCGAAGACAAAACCCTTCAATGCAAGGACTGTGGAGCAGATTTCGTATTCACAGCAGGCGAGCAGGAATTCTACGCTGAAAAAGGCTTCGTAAACGAGCCCCAGCGTTGCAAAGGCTGCCGTGACGCAAAGAAAAGCGCTGCGAGAAACAAGGAAACCTTTATCGCTACCTGCGCCGACTGCGGCGGAGAAGCAAAGATTCCGTTCAACCCGCGCGACGACAGACCCGTTTACTGCAGCGAATGCTTCGCAAAACAAAGAGCTTAGTCTGATTTGCTGAAGCAAATACAGACGGATTGTTTGCTTCGCAAACAATCAAGTAAAAAGTCTGCTATGCTAAAGCAAACAATCAAGTAAGCAGATGTTCTTGCAAACGCAAAAGTCATAATTGGGTTTTACTGATTCCGCTTGTAAACAACGACTTTTGGTATCCCTGTGAAAGACTTTAGCAAACTAAATTGCCCCTTACAGCAAGTAAGGGGCGGTTTTCTTGACTTTTAATAAAATAAATGTTATAATGAAAATCTATAGTTAATCAACAGGAGGCTATCTCATGGAAGCGTTGAAAAAAAACATTCATTACACATACAAAGACTACGAAAGCTGGGAATTAAAAGAAGGCGAGCGTTTTGAGTTGATTGACGGTTTTCCTTATGCAATGTCAGCACCGTCGCCGATTCATCAGGGGATAAGCATGATACTTTCAAGATTGTTCAGTAATTTTCTTCACGGAAAATCCTGTAAAGTTTTTCATGCGCCTTTTGATGTTCGTTTAAACGCAAAAGGAGATAATGACGATAATGTCGTACAGCCTGATTTATTAGTTATTTGCGATAAATCAAAATTAGACGATAAAGGTTGTAACGGCGCGCCCGATATGGTGATTGAAATCACGTCACCGTCAACCGCCCGCCATGACAGGTTGATTAAATTTCAAAAATACCAAAACGCAGGCGTTCGGGAATACTGGATTGTTGAACCGGAAACCAAGACCGTTCAGGCGTGTATTCTTGAAAATGAAAAATACTTTGTTAAGCCATACGGGGAAGATGATAATATTCCGGTGACTGTTTTAGAGGGTTGTGAAATCAGCATGAAAGAAGTTTTCGCGGAAGATGAATAAATAAAATCGGCGGGGTTATGCCCCCTCACGTTAAATAAGGAATTAACTATTCTTACGTGAGGGGGCAATTTCCCGCCGTGTTTTGTTTGTTGACAATATTTTAATTTTATGATAATATATAAATAGTAAAATAATTTAAAAAGGAGCAATTTGTATGCAAGCGTATTCAGCGTATTACGAAAAAGGGCATATTATTCCGGTCGGCAATTTTAATATACCCGAAAGACGGAAGTTAATTATTACAGTATTAGATGAATATGTTCCGGAAGTTAAAATTGATGATATAACATTAGCAAGCCAACAATCCCTTTCTAAAGACTGGCTTTTGCCTGAGGAGGACGAAGCGTGGGCAGATTTGTAAAAGGTACATTAAAGGATATAAGTAATATCAGACCTAATAAGTTGTTCACAGCAGATGAAAATATTATTTTATATAAACTCGGAGAATTAAATAAAGCAAAATTTAATGATGTTATTAATATTATCGTAGACATGTTAAAAGAATAATAAACCGGCGGGGGTTCCCCGCCGGTTTATGTTTGTTTAAAACCCAACCCTCTCCTCAATATACGCCCTCACCTTGTCAATTTCAATCCGCACCTGCTCCATGCTGTCGCGTTCGCGGATAGTTACTTTCCCGTCATTTTCGCTCTCAAAGTCCAAGGTCACACAGAACGGTGTACCGATTTCGTCCTGTCTGCGGTAGCGTTTGCCGATGTTTCCGGTTTCGTCGTAGTCGCACGCAAAGCTTTTGCACAATTCTGCATACAACTTCTCTGCGGGTTCGCCGAGCTTCTTTGACAGCGGCAGAACCGCCGCCTTGAAAGGCGCGAGATAGGGGTGAAAATGCAGGATATTGCGAATCGTGCCGTCGTCAAGAGCTTCCTCGTTATAAGCTTCTGTTAAAACCGCAAGCAGAAGCCGCTCAACCCCTAAGCTCGGTTCAATGACATAGGGAATAAATTTTTCATTCGTATCGGGGTCGAAGTATTCAAGCGTCTTGCCTGATTCATTGCTGTGTTGTTTCAAGTCGTAATCGGTACGGTCGGCAATCCCCCAAAGCTCACCCCAACCGAAAGGATACAGGTATTCAAAGTCTGTTGTTGCTTTTGAATAAAAACAAAGCTCCTCTGCGGTGTGGTCGCGGAGTTTCAAATTTTCTTCTTTTAAGCCGAGCGAAAGAAGCCAGTTTTTGCAAAAATCCTTCCAGTAAGAAAACCACTCTAAATCCGTACCCGGCTTGCAGAAAAATTCAAGCTCCATTTGCTCGAATTCACGCACGCGGAAGATAAACTTTCCGGGTGTGATTTCATTTCTGAAGGATTTCCCGACCTGTGCCACCCCGAAAGGGATTTTTTTGCGGGAAGTCCGCTGAATATTTAAAAAGTTGACAAAAATTCCCTGCGCGGTTTCCGGACGCAGATAAATTTCGTCCGCATTTCCCTCTGTTATCCCCTGAAAGGTTTTAAACATCAGATTAAATTTACGAATACCTGTAAAGTTTATTTTTTGGCAGTTCGGGCAAGGGATTTTTTTCTCGTTAATATAATCCTCAAGCTGTTGATTTTCCCAGCCCGCAGTCACTGTACCGTCAAAATCCTCAATCAGAATATCGGCTCTGTGGCGGGTTTTGCAGCTTTTACAATCCATAAGCGGGTCGGAAAAACCTGCTAAATGCCCCGACGCAATCCAGGTCTGCGGGTTCATTAAAATCGCGCTGTCAAGCCCTACATTATACTTGCTTTCCTGCACGAACTTTTTCAGCCATGCTTTTTTAATGTTATTTTTTAATTCAACGCCGAGCGGACCGTAGTCCCATGTATTCGCCAAGCCGCCGTAAATTTCGCTTCCGGCGTATATAAAGCCGCGCCCTTTGCAAAGGGCAATCAGCTTATCCATGGTTTTTTCTGTGTTTTGCATTTTTGTGCGCCTTTCTTTTGTTTTAATTTGTAAAAACGTCTTTTAAATCAATAATACAGCCGTCTAATATGTGAACAGGGACGGTTTCGTGTTTTTCATAAGTGTTAATGATATGATTATTATTTTCTATTATATGAACCTGTACAGTTTCGGTAACAGGGTCTACAATCCAAAATTCCCGTACGCCCGCTTGTATATATTTATTAAGTTTAACAATAAAATCATAACTTGCGGTTGACGGTGATAAAACCTCAATCACAAAATCCGGCGCGCCGTTGATAGATTGAACATCAACCTTTGATTTATCGCACACAACTAATAAATCCGGTTGAACTATTGAGTTATCGGATTTTTCTTTATTTGCGTTCAAGCGCACATCAAGAGGAGAGATAAAAACCCTACAAGGCTTTCCCTCTAAAAAGTTGAATAATCTTACGTGCAGTATACCGAGTATTTCTTGATGAATACGCGACGGCGACGACATCATATACGGTACGCCGTCAATCAATTCATACCGCACATCATCGTCCCATGTCAGATAATCTGCGTAGGTATAACGTTTATCTTTGCTAATCGCTTCCATAAAACCCCTCCTGTTAATCAATCATCATTGACCAATTAAACTCATCCGGCAGTCTGCCGTACTGAATCCCCGTCAGCGTATCATATAATTTCGCTGATAATTCCCCGATTTTATTATTGTTTATTTCCATAATCATATTCCCCCATTTAAGTAAACCTACGGGAGAAATAACCGCCGCCGTGCCTGTTCCGAAACATTCCTGCAATGTTCCGGCTTTATAAGCGTCCGCCACTTCCTGTATGGAAATTCTGCGCTCTGTTACTTTCATACCCCATTTTCGGCAAAGCTCAATTGCGGATTGTCTGGTAATGCCCTCTAAGACAGAACCCTGCAGTTCCGGCGTGATTACTTCATCATTCATCACAAAAAAAATATTCATCGCGCCGACTTCTTCAATATACTTTCGTTCAATCCCGTCAAGCCATAAAACCTGCGCGAAATTCTGTTTTTTTGCTTCCGCCTGCCCCGCAAGGGAAGCCGCGTAGTTACCGCCGGTTTTCGTATAACCCATGCCGCCTTTAACTGCGCGGACATAGTTTTCTTCTACATAAATGCCCACAGGATTCAAGCCTGTTGCGTAATACGGACCGGACGGAGAGGTTATAATGATAAATAAATATTCATCTCCCGGGCGCACGCCTACAAACGGGTCGGTTGCAAACACAAACGGGCGGATATACAACGACGCGCCGTCGCTGTGCGGAACCCAATTTTTATCCAAATTGATTAATTGTTTTAAAGCGTCAAGCACAATATCTTCCGGAATTTCGGGAATTACAAGCCTTTTCGCTGATACATTCATGCGCTTGAAATTCTCCTGCGGTCTGAACAATCTGATTTTATTATTAGAATCGCGGTAAGCTTTCAACCCCTCGAAAATTTCCTGCCCATAATGCAGAACCATAGCGGCGGGTGATAATGAAAGATTCTCAAAAGGCACAATGCGGGCGTCATGCCAACCGCTGCCGGTTTTATAATTCATAATAAACATATGGTCAGAGAAGATTTGCCCGAAGCCGAGCTTAGAATCGTCCTGCGGAACAGGCTTAGGCATTGTTGTTTTATGAATCGTTATATTCATCGTTTTATATCCTCCGGGAATTTTATATTTTATAAGTTCATAATCTAATCACAAATCACTATAAACAACTATAACACAAATCGCTTTTTTTGTCAATAAATACCTTGCCTTACCTTCGGAAGTGCTTGTTTATTCGAATAAATTATACTCAACTTCATTCAACTTCACTCTACATCACCCGTGAACATCATTGCTTTTTCGTTTTCATATGATATATAGTAAATTAACTTGAAAATTGCACCAATAAACAGGCATAAAAACCCATAAATTAAAGCTTTTCACGCCTGTTTATTGGGCATTTTCTAAGTTAATTAACTATAATAAAAACAGAATTTACGAAAAGGAGGTATCGTTCAATGGGCTGAGGGGTTTCGCGAAAATCTGACAAAATAAGTATTGACAAAAAAGCCGAAACGGCTTATAATGAAAGGACGTAGCTTTCGGTTCTTATAACCAATGTTTTGTCATGCGGACAGAATCGGAAGATGTGTTGCTATCAATATCAACAGAAGAAAATCCGCTTGACGGTTTGTCCGATGTTGAAGTTGATTCCTTTACCGCAATTATAATTGACTACTCAGTTATAATCGTTTTACCGTTTACCCCTTTTACAACATTGTATAATAAGCAATTACATATACGAGTTGGAGGGAAACAAGATATTAATATAATTAAATGGAAGGCGGTTATAATGAATAAAAGAATATTAATATTGGTTTTATTTATTTCTTTATTGATATTATCATCATGCATTTTAACAAAAAACATAAACAATGAAATACTGCCACCGCCTAATGAACTTTACGCTATGATTTTTGTCGACAACGAATTATATCATTTTTTCGATTTTGATAAAGGCGGTAGAATGAATAAAGAAGAATTGGAATATTTAGGGAATATTATTAAAACGCAAGACAGACGCGTTCCTGATGAAAATTTTGTTTCAAATTGTTATTCTTCAGATACAGAGATATATCGAGTAGATGAAAATTGCATATATATTGAATATCAATTTGCTTTTCAAGATTCTATATGGTCGGGTTTCGGTTACAACACTTGGGAGCGTGCGGTGAATGAACCGCCGAAGAAAAAAACGAATTAAATTATCGCTTGCAAAAAGAAATCAACCGCTTAAAAAGCGGTTGGCTTCTTTTATTTCAAACAATTACAAAAAAACAACCATGCATGAGATAGGACACGTTATGGGTTGGGATGGCCATCCTTCATCCGGTAATACAACTTGGGTCATGCAACAGGGTAAACTCGAAAACACAACATTAACTACCGGAGAAAAAAATCACTTATCACAAGTGTATTAAAGGAGGAAAATCATTATGAAAACAAAATTAAAACCGTTCGTTTTTGGTGTTTTTACACTCGCGGCTTGTCTCGGTACGTTTCTGTTGGTATATTTTATAAATAACGGGTTCGTGGGAAATGAATTAAACGATTCCGAATCTGACGGATTTTTTTATTCTACTTCTGACTACATAGAATTAAGTTTTGAAGAAATCGTTTCAGGCGCAACACATATCCTTGATGCTGAATATATAGGTGTTTATCCGGTAAAGCGGGAAATGCTGCTGATGTTTAAACCGAATCGTTTAATCAAAGGCGATGTTAAGGACAATATTATCCATATAGCTTTTGAACTCTCTATCGGACAAGGTGTAGAAGATATAAAGTATACAGAGGGAGAAAATTATTTATTATTCATTGACAGAAACCGCTCTGTATACAGAGAACACGATATATATACAGAGCGCGGAGCAGATTGCATTTCGTCAAAATCGGAAGATTGGGAAAAAGTCCATGAGCAAACATTTGATTTAATGACAAAATTTAAAAATACAGCCCCTGAAGTATACGGAGCCGAGTTTACATTTTCAACTTCAATAACCGATATTTTAAAGGTTTCCCCGAATATATTTGAGGTTGAAATCACAGAAGTTGAGGCTAAAAGCATGATTGTACCGGTGACTTCTTATATATGCACTGTTACAGAGGTTATACAGGGGACATCTTTCGTTCCAAAAAGCATTTATTTATCTTTATTTAACGATACAGTAAAGGTCGGCGAAACCTATATTGTTTTGTTATCTGATTCTTCCGCAAACCCCGTATATGCACTATCTTCAAGAAATAGCGTATACACGAGAGAAAAAGCGTTAAAAATTCCTGAGTTAAAAGCTTTATTTAATGATTAAATAGCAAAAAAAGCCAACCGTTCAACCGGTTGGCTTTTTTGTTTATATACCCCTAATCCAACTCCGCCGCGCTCGCAAGCTCAATCTCAACCTTAATCTTTTTCTGATTTCCTGCTTCATTGAAACGGATTACGGTCAGCTCTACCGTATCGCCGGGTTTTTTGTTTTTAATCTGCGTTTGTACGTCGGCAATGGTTGAAACCGCATTGCCGTTGATTTCGATGATAATATCACCTCTTGCAAGTTCGCTGTTATAAGCGGGTGCTTGCGGGTTAATATCCGTTACCAAAATGCCTTCTTTTACATCCAAGCCGTACAACTGCGCCGAATATTCGTTTAGCACGACCGGATTCATAATGCCGAGCATGGGGCGGGACGTAATCTTTCCGTATTGCAGTAATTGATTGATAACCGGCTTGGCTTCATCAATTGTAATCGCAAGCCCTATATTATCCACAAGATTTTCCCAAACTAATTTCTTATTGACAATCCCAACCACGTTGCCGTACATGTCAAACAAAGGACCGCCGGAATTCCCCGAATTCACCGCCGCGTCAAACTGAATGGAACTAAGCTCATACCCGCCGTTCTCAAATTCACGGTTTAAACCTGAAACAATCCCGAACGTCATAGATTTATTCAGCCCTAAAGGATACCCGATGGGGCAGACAAATGTACCGACTTTAAGAGACGCGCTGTCCCCGATGGGAAGTGCTTTGAAAGGTTCGTCGCGTGAGATTTTAAGCACAGCGATGTCCGTGGAGTTATCTGAACCGATAAGCTCGGCTTTGTAACGGTGGGTTATGCTCGGGTCGTCATAATCGTCAACAACCGCATAAAAATCCGTACCGTTTTCAATTACATGATGGTTGGTTAAAATATAACCGTCTGTAGTGAAAATAAATCCTGTTCCGACAAGCTGGGTTTCCTCAGTCCCCGAAGAAAATCTGCCCCCGCCGCTTTTATAATTGATTTCAATCCCAACGACGCCGTCGCTGACCAACTCATAAAGCTGTGAAGGCGTAAGTTCGGTGTGATTATTATTAATGACTAACGTGTCATTGGAAATAAGCACTTCCGTAGGTTTGCCGCCGTCTGTCTGTTTTGCGTCGCTGTTGAGTTCAAACTGCGGATAGGTACGGTTGCTGTCCGGCGAACCCTCTCTGATTAAATCCGTGAAGCTGTAAACCAACAGCGTTCCGCCCGCACCCGAGCCGATTCCGAGCGCAACCACCAATAAGCAAATGAGCGCGGCAACAGCAAAACGCTTGTTCTTCGCTTTGTGCGGTTTCTCCGGCTTCATCAGGGATTCCTGATTCTGTGTCATTTCAGGCACAGCGATTAACTGCGCTTCCGCCGGTTGAATCGCATGGTCGTGATTGTCTTTTAAGAAATGTTCCATTTTGCCCTCCGTTTTCGTGTTTCTCTCCGTTTACTATGGTTATGTATTTAATCTTAAACGTCAATTGTGAAAGCATTGTGATATTGTTCTTAACGCCGGTTAAACTTAAACCGAATCGTAATGCATCAACATCAAATTTTCTTTTCAACAGCTAACGCAACCGCGCACTCGATTCTTTTTTTCATCCATTCGCAGAAAAGCTCCGATTGCTTTCTGGCGTCACCTTCAAATAAAAAGCTTTCGGCGTTGCACCCGCCGCCGCAGTAAAAACGTGCCCAGCAGTCCGGACATTTTTCCTTTGCATAAATATGCGTTTTTGAAAAATATTCTTTTATTTTTAAATCCGGTAAGCCGCTTTTATTAATATTGCCCATTTTCCACTCGTCAATACCGACAAACCGGTGACAGGGGTAAATATTTCCGTCCGGAGCAACCGCTATGTATTCATTGCCCGAGCCGCACCCGCGAAGCCGCTTTAAAATGCAAGGTCCTCGATTAATATCAATCACAAAATGAAAAAAACTCCATTTGCCGTGATTGCCGCGCATTAATTCAAAAAGCCTGTCATATTCGTTCTTGATACGGGGCAGGTGTTCTTTTTTCAGCGCGAAAGGAAATGTTTCCGGAACAGTTACCGGTTCAATTGAGATGTTTGAGAAACCTTCTTTTGCAATAGAAACCACATCGCCCGCAAAATCAAGATTATAACTTGTAAATGTTCCGCGTATAAAATAATCCGTAAATCCCTTTTTAGTACGGTTTTTTACAAGTTTTTTGAACTTAGGCAGAATGACGTCATAACTGCTCTTGCCGTTCAGGCAGGGGCGAAGCCGGTCGTTGACCTCCCTGCGTCCGTCAAGCGACAACACTACGTTTGCCATATTTTCGTTTATGTACTCACTTTTTTCATCGTCAAGCAAAAGCCCGTTGGTGGTAATCGTAAATTTAAACTCTTTTCCGCGCTCTTTCGCTTGTTCTTTACCGTATTCAACAGTCTGCACCACCGTGTCCCACGCCATTAAAGGCTCGCCCCCGAAGAAATCAATTTCAAGATGCCGCCGTTCGCCGGCGTTATTCAGAAGATAATCCACGGCTTGTTTTCCGGTTTCGGGCGTCATGGTTAATTTTTCGCCGCCGAATCCGCCTCCGTCTGCGAAGCAATACCCGCAGTTTAAGTTGCAGTCGTGCGAAACATGCAAACACATGGCTTTAAGAGGCGCGCCGATATTCATTTCCGCGTAATCGCCGTAATCTGCGTCACCCTCTCCGCTCAGCAAGCCGCTCGCCGACATTTCATAAAGCTCGTTGTAACAGGCTTTCACGTCATTTTCGTTGTAATCGCTGAATTGTTCAATCAAGCTTGCCGGACAAACGGGTTCTTTTATATCGGGATGGTCTTTTGCTTCTTTAAACGGCGGTTCGGAAAAATTAACGAAATCAAGCATTTTATAAATTAATTCATCAACGACATGAATTCCGCCCGAAGTAATATCAAGCAGAATAAAATGCTCTCCCTGCTTGAACTTATGAAATGTTTCCCTCATTTATTCGCCTGTTTCCGGACGTTCGCAGGGCTGATTCGCAACCGTACAGGAGGTTTTGCACGCGGACTGGCAGGAGGAACGGCAGTTGCCGCAGCCGCCTTTGCGCACGGATTCACGCAGGACCGGTCCGCAGATTGTTTTAATTTTTGATTTTTCTGTTGTTTTCATTTTAATAACCATACCTTTCCGGAATTTTACAGGGTAAAATTCCCGTTTGAAAGATTTATCTTTCAAACATTGCTCCTTATGTCGTTTAATTTACTTTTAATAGTTATCCCTTTGCGATATATTTTGTAGGGGCGGGGCTCGTCCCCGCCCGCTAAAGTACAGGTATATTTATATATTTCGGGCGACCGGTACTTAGCAAAGCTAAGTACATGGGTCAGCCCCTACATTGGGTTTTTGCAATATAGAGATAACCATCTTACTTTTATTATAACATAAAAAATAATTGTTTGCAATAAGTAAAATTTTTCAAAAGAAAAATTTTACGGGAATATTTTCCTTTTTTTATTTTTCGGCTAAATTTACCCCTTGAAAAATCGACAAAAATATGATATACTTACTAATGATTTTATTATTTTATTAATTAACAGCGGATATTTTTACCGTGTTTCCCCCGCTGAAAGCGGGGGAAACACGAGAATAAGTTCTGTTTTTAATAACAGCAGGGAGTGTATCAATAAATGAGTTGTGATTGTAAAAATAACAATAATTATGCAGAATTAGAACCGTGTCTTGAAAAATACGCCGATACAGAAGGCAGTTTAATTACGATTTTACAAAACGCGCAGGAGTTATACGGCTTTTTGTCGCCGGATTTGCTCAGCTTTATAGCAAAACGCACGAATATTAAACTTGCTAAAATTATGGGTGTTGTGACTTTTTACGCGCAGTTCCGCACAAAACCGACCGGCAAGCATTTAATTCTGCTGTGTCAGGGAACGGCATGCCATGTCAACGGCTCTGCGGAAATTGAAGAAGCCGTGAAAGAACATCTCAGCGTTGCAGAGGGCGATATTACCCCGAACGGTCTTTTTACCTATAACAACGTTGCGTGTTTAGGCTGCTGCAGTCTGTCGCCGGTGATGATGATTGGCGATAAAACCTACGGCAATCTTACGAAAGAAAAAGTTGTCGGAATTCTCAAAGAAATTGAGGTACAGGGATAAATGAAAATATCAGTAGGAATGGGAAGCTGCGGCATTGCCGCCGGTGCGAATGAAATATTTAATATACTTAATAACGGTCTTAACGATATACTTAACAGAGAAGCCGAAAATACTGCAACCGGCAGCTTGCCGGCGGTAGGGTGTATCGGCATGTGCTATTTAGAGCCGATTGTCAATATTGACAGCGACATATATGTAAAAGTTGACCCGAAAGGCGCGGAAGAACTTTTGAAGCTAATTCGCGGCGAAGAAAACAACGCCGCCGATTATAAAATCAAGCAGGAAGATTTAGACGGATTAGCGTTTCAAACCCGCATAGCTTTACAGAACTGCGGTTTAATCAACCCTGAAAATATAAATGATTATATCGCAAAAGACGGCTATAAAGCCGCCCGAAAATGCGTTTTAGAATTAAGTTATGAGGAAATTATAAAAGAAGTTAAAACCTCCGGCATCGGCGGGCGCGGCGGCGCAGGTTTCCCCACATGGTTCAAATGGCAAGCCGCCCGCGACAGCAAAAATGTAGGGGACGTACGCCATGTGCTTGCTGACGCAAACACCGGCGTCCCGCAAAAGAAATACATTATCTGTAACGCCGACGAAGGCGACCCCGGCGCGTTTATGGACAGAGCGATTTTAGAGGGCGACCCGCACGCCGTACTCGAAGGAATGATTATCGGCGCAATGGCTATCGGTTCAGACGAAGGTATTATCTATGTCCGCGCTGAATACCCGCTTGCCATTACAAGACTTGAAACCGCCATTAAACAAGCGCGTGAAAAAAACTTTCTCGGTGAAAATATTTTCGGTTCGGACAAGAATTTTGATATACGAATCAAAGCAGGTGCGGGCGCGTTCGTTTGCGGCGAAGAAACCGCGCTGATTGCGTCTTTAGAGGGCGAACGCGGTATGCCCCGATTAAAACCGCCATTCCCCGCCGAGAAAGGCTACCGGCAAAAACCCAGTAATATTAACAACGTCGAAACCTACGCCAATATCCCGTGGATTATCCGAAACGGCGGCGAAGCCTTTTCGGAAATGGGTACGGAACATTCCAAAGGTACAAAGGTCTTCGCGCTTACAGGCAAAATCGCCAAAGGCGGGCTTGTGGAAGTGCCTATGGGCAAAACCATACGCGACGTGGTTTTCGGCGCGGGCGGCGGTATTAAAAATAATAGGAAATTTAAAGCCGTACAAACCGGCGGACCGTCGGGCGGCTGTATTCCAGCCGACTTAATAGACACGGAAATAGATTATAAAAATCTTTCGGCTATCGGTGCGATTATGGGCTCAGGCGGTATGGTCGTCATGGACGAGAACACCTGCATGGTGGATATGGCGCGGTTTTTCCTTGATTTTACCTGCAAGGAAAGCTGCGGAAAATGCACCCATTGCCGAATCGGCAACCGCAGAATGTTGGAAATTTTGAACAGAATCTGTGAAGGTAAAGGTAAAGACGGTGATATTGAACTGCTCAGCGATTTAGCCGTGCAAATCAAGGACGGCTCATTGTGTGCACTGGGGCAAACCGCGCCGAATCCTGTGCTTTCCACTTTAAAATACTTCAAGAATGAATATATCGACCATATCGAACATAAAAAATGCACTGCAAAGCAGTGCAAGGCGTTATTAACTTACGCGATTGACGCGCAGAAATGCACGGGCTGTACGCTATGTTCAAGAAAATGCCCTGTAAATGCGATTTCCGGCGCGGTAAAAAACCCGCATGTGATTAATAATGAAACGTGTATAAAATGCGGAAAATGCGCGGAAACCTGCAAATTTAACGCAATCAACGTAACGTAGGGGCGGACGACCCTGTCCGCCCGCTAATAAACCGACGATAATAACGGGCGAATATGGATTTCGCCCCTACAAAAACCCGCGAAATGAGGATATACAATGAAAGAAATAAATTTAATAATAAACGGTATAGAAGCCAAAGGGTTTGATAATCAGACGATTTTGGAGGTTGCGCAAAACTGCGGCGTTGAAATTCCGACCTTATGCCATGACGAGCGCGTGAAAATGTACGGCGCGTGCGGAATCTGCACGGTTGAAATTGAGGGCAGTCCAAGGCTGTTCCGTTCCTGTTCCGCGCTTGCGGCGGACGGCATGATGATTACCACCGACAGCCAGCGGATTCGCAAAAACCGCCAAACGGCGTTAGAACTGCTTTTAAGCGACCATAAGGGCGATTGCCGCCCGCCGTGTATGCTTGCCTGTCCGGCGGAAACCGACTGTATGGGTTATGTAAACCTAATCGCACAGGGGAATTATAACGACGCTTTAAAGCTGATTATGGAGAAAATCCCGCTTCCGGCTTCTATAGGGCGCGTCTGCCCGCACCCGTGTGAAGACGGGTGCAGGCGCGAGCTTGTGGAAGAACCGATTGCAATAGCGCAATTGAAACAATTCGTCGGTGATTTGTCTTTAAATGAATCCGGCGGAATTGAGCGCGACAATACGACGATTCCTTTATCCGGTATGGCGGTCGCCGTTATCGGCGGCGGACCGGGCGGCTTGTCGGCGGCGTATTTCCTGCGACTGAAAGGTCACGCGGTCACGGTTTTTGACGCCATGCCCGAAATGGGCGGTATGCTCCGCTACGGAATTCCCGAATACAGGCTTCCTAAGGCACTTTTGCAAAAAGAAATTGATTTTATTAAAAATACGGGTGTAAAAATGCGCAATAATGTGCGGATTTGCGCCGATACAGCTAACACCCTGAATGACCTCCGCAAAGAATTTGACGCTGTGATTATCGCGGCGGGCGCGTGGTCGGATTTAAAACTGCGCTGTAAGGGCGAAGATTTAAACGGCGTTATGGGCGGGATTAAATTCTTGCTTGAAGTCGCAACCGGACATATCAAACAGGGGGATTTTGAAGGCAAAAAAATCGCTGTTGTCGGCGGCGGAAACACCGCTATGGACGCTTGCAGAACGGCTGTAAGGCTCGGCACGGAAAAGGTTTATAATATCTACCGCCGTACTAAAAACGAAATGCCCGCAGAGGAAATTGAAATTCTTGAAGCAGAAGAAGAGGGTGTAATTTTCAAGAACCTGACCAATCCGAATGAAATCGTCGGCGGCGGGGAAGCCCCCGCAGGAAATCCTTCTTCAAAAACAGTAACGTCCATTAGATTACAGGTCATGGAGCTTGGCGAACCGGACGCTTCCGGACGGCGCGCACCCGTGCCTGTTGAGGGAAAAGAAGAAGTGCTTGACGTTGACATGGTTATCGCGGCTATCGGGCAGAAGCTGAACCCGGGCGGATTTGAAGCTTTGGAGCTTACAAGCAGAGGAACAATCAACGCGGACGAAAATATGTTCACCACAAACTTAGACGGTGTTTTTGCCATCGGCGACGCCGTGAATAAGGGTGCGGATATTGCCGTTTCCGCAATCGGACAGGCGAAAAAAGCCGCCGAAGCAGTTAATAAATACTTATACGGCGAAGAATTAAACCCGCCGGCGCGTTATCTTGTAAAGGACGAAAAAACCGCGGAAGATTTCAAAGACAGAGAGAAGCAAGCGCGTGTAAAAATGCCGCACAGAAGCGGAAACGAGCGTAAAGCTGATTTTAAAGAAATCAATCTCGGCTTATCGGAAGAAGCGGCAAAAAAGGAAGCAAGCCGTTGTCTGGAGTGCGGCTGTAAAGATTATTTTGACTGCAAATTAATTAAATATGCTAATCAATATGAAGTCAAACCGGAAAAGTATGAATGTGAAACCTGCCGGCGAACTACGGAGCAGGAAATTCCGGATATAATTCAAAACCCTAATAAGTGCGTTTTGTGCGGGCTGTGCGTGAGGTTATGCGAAGAAGATGTCGGCGCGGGCGTTCTCGGTTTTGTGAACCGCGGGTTTGATACAACGGTCAGAGCTGCAGGCGATATAACGAAATGCGCCGACTGCGGGAAATGTGCAGAAGTTTGCCCGACAGGGGCATTGATGAAAGCAAATCAAGCATGAAAATAGGATTCATAAGTTTTGACCACCTGCGCGGCTGGAACGGGATTACGCGCCTGATTGACCGAATTGCCGCTGAAATGGCAGAGCGCGGGCACAGCGTCAGCATTGTCGCGCTTGAAGCGTCCGCAGATTCTAAAAAGAAAATACCCGTTTCAAAGCTTGATTATCCCCATGAATTAATCACGCTGAATTTAAACGACCGTCAGGGACAAACAGAGGCGGCGGGAAAAATTGCCGCTTCGGGGCTTGACGTCTGCGCGGCTTCCATAGGCTCAGCACGGCTTTTACAGCTTCCCTGCCTGTTTAAAGCTTCCGGTATTCCTTTTATTCACGGCGAACCCGCCGACCCGCGTGTTTTTAATTTTGCGCGCTGGCAACCATATGAGCATTACGGGGTTTTATTCGCCGCCGACGCTTTCACCGTGCTTTTAGAAGAATACCTCCCCTTTTATCCTAAAGCCTTGCAGTCCCGCGCACATGTTATCGGCAATCCCGCACCAAAGCCCGCGCCTGTTGACTTTGCGGCGAGAAGAAAAAAGAAAACCCGCACAATTATTTCTGCGGGGCGTTTTAATGAGAATGATAAGCGGTTCTCTTTTTTAATCCGCGCTTTCGCCCTGCTTCATAAAGAATTCCCCGAATGGCGGCTTAAATTAGCCGGTTCAGGGACGTACCGCGAGTTTTACGGTATTTTAGCGGAACAGCTCGGCATACGGCGGTTTTTGGATTTTACGGGCGCGGTTGACGATGTCGGTTCTCTTTACGAAGATTCGGATATTTTTTGTTTACCCTCATTTATTGCGGAGGGTTTACCTATGGTTTATCTTGAAGCGTCCGCTTACGCCTTGCCGCTTGCGGGTTATAAATCCTGCGTTGCTTCCGCCGCACTGATAGATTCAAAAACAGGCGCATTGGCAGAAGAAAACACACCCGAGTCCCTTGCAAATGCGCTTCGCTCCCTGATGGTTTTACCGCCGGAGGAAAGAGAACAAACCGGTATAAACGCACACGAAAAACTGCAAAAACTTTACGGAAACAGCATTGTTTTTGACGAGTGGGAAGCATTGTTCGCGGAAACTGTTGAAAAGGTGAAGAACATAGGTTCAACGGCACTTGAAAGGAGCTTGAAAATGAACGGTATCGGAAAAGAATGGGTTGATTTGAATTTAACGCCCGACAGCTCTGTTTGGACGAAAAAGGTTTTAAGCAGTGCCGCTGCTGAAATTTCCGCAAGGGAAAACTCTATGTCGGCTACGGAGAACTCCGACACAGAAGCCGAAAATGTGCGGCTTCGGTGCGAAATCGCAAAATTAACAAGGGATTACAGAAATTTACAGGAGAATTACGCTTCTCTTGCGGAGCAGTTTAAAATGCTCGGGCAAAAGCGTAAAAAATAAAAATTTTTATTGCAATTTTATGCAGAATATGGTATAATTAATTCTATAAAATTAAAAAAAGGGGAATTGTTATGAACAGGGAAGCCAGAAGAAAATCGGAACGATTGGCAAAAAAAGCGCGCAGAACAGTGCTGTCACTGCTTGTCGCAGGTACTTTAGCGGCAGGTGTAGCCGATAATGTAACCAATAACTCATTAGGGTTTTTAATTGAAGCAAACGCGGATGATTGTCCCTGCAACAGTTCAGGTTGTTATTGCTACCCCGATTGCGATTGTATACATTGTGACCCGCCGCCGCCTGTTGATGATTGTCAGTGTGCGGTTTGCCCGTGCAATGATAACGGAGGGGTCTGTGAATGTAATTCGGGGGTTTGCAATTGTCTGCCCTGCGAAGAAGATGATGACCCTCCCCCTCCACCCGTAACCACAACCCCGCCGCCTTATATCCCCCCGCCTCAAACCACAACAACCGCGACCTCGCCCGTAGCTACAACCACCGCGCCTGTCACTACAGCACCACCCGTTTCAACAACCGCGCCGCCTGTAACAACAGCAGTTCCCGCGCCGCCGCAGACAAACGATTACGAGCCTGATTTTTCCGAAGAAAACGGCGACGAGAAGTTTTTGTTTGACGGAAATTATGAGGATTTACTGAACGTGTACATAAACGGCAAGGTTTTGAAATCCAACATTGTCAACGACGGCAAGCAGTGGGATTTATCAGGCTTTAACGGTTATGACGACACGCTCGGGATTGCTTATGAGGGCAGTGTGGGGGTTATCCTCTACGGTGAATTCCTCAGCACGTTAAGCGGAGGAACATATCACCTTTCGGTTGAATTCAAGGACGGAACAATGGGTGATATGGAGTTTGAAATAGAGGGTACTGAAGAAGAAATTATGCCGGAAATTCCCGAAACTCTTGAAACTACCGAACCGGAAGAACACGCTCCGAATCCGCCTACAGGTGTCGCGGCAGTCGGTATAACAGCGGCAGTCGCCGCGGGAATCGCGGCGGTTATTAACCGCAGGAAAAAGAAGAATTTACATTAAAATTAAACAAATCCGCCGGTTAAATACCGGCGGATTTGTTTGTTTAATTGATTTCAACACTAAACTTATCAATATAATAAATTGTTTCCTTGCTGTTGTTTCCGTGCGTGCTTAAATACAAAGCGGGGTAATCCACTGTCGGCGTTCCCGTCCATTCGCCGCTCATGGTATGCCATGTATTTTCGGCGGCGTTTTCAATCGAATTTCCGACAGAGGGATAATCATTGTTGTTCACCTGCCAGTTTAAATCCCCAGCCGCGCCGACCCGTTTAATATCAACAGAAAACTTAACCGTTACATTTTTATCTTTATACGCGCCCAAGTTATACTGCGTTACCGCCCAGCCCTGCGGGTTTTTAATTTCCATTACGCCCGTGCGGTTTTCATCGGGCAAATCAATAATTTGAAAATCGCCCATAACCGAAAGCTCCTGCACGGTTTTATTCAGGAAATTGATTTTATATTCATCATCGCCGTATGTTCTTTCATGGTCAGCTAAAATACATTCGCTGAGTTTAATTTTCAACAGGCAGGTATTCGGGTCTTTTTCGTTGACGTGCCCCATGGTGTACCATTTTGAAAATGCTTTGCGCAGTTTTGACATCATTTCCGCGTTGCGCTCTTCCATGACCCAACCGAGATTTTCGCCCGTTCCCTTTGCTTTGAACCAGTCGCCGCAAACCGCAACCGCGTTGTTTTGTTCAATTTCACGCATTTTATTGGAAAGCGTGTATGTTACTGCATAAAACGCGCCGTCCTCATAATAGGCGTCTACAATGCGCACCTCGGGGCTTTTGCCGGATTTTGCCATCGTTGCTACGGAAATAAGGCTGTCTTGGCTGAATTTCTGCTCCATCAGTTTAATTGCGTTTTCGTATTTGCTCATTTTTTGATTTCCTCCAATTTTTAATGTTAAGATTATTATAAATGATTTAATATGACACCTGATTGTCATATTAAAAAATGTTTTTATTTTTTATTTTATATCCTATCATACCGTAAAACCAAATCATTTTCTACCAAAATCATCACTATTCATACAACAATCGTAACAAATTGACTTTTAAACGTTTTTTTGATATAATCATGTTAAGATTAAAAAGGAGTTTTTTATATGTGCGGCAGATATATCGCCAATTCAGAAGATGAAATCACGGAAATCCGCGAAATCCTGAAACAGATTTCCATGCGCCTTGTCAGCTTTGAAGTTCCCGAATCCGGCGAATCGGGAACAGTGCCGGCTTTGTCCGATGTTTTCCCCACGAATCAAGTTTTGCTGATTAACAAAACCGCCGAAATCATCCGTTCAACATGGGGCTTAGAAAAGTGGGACAAGAAAGGCGTGATTATCAACGCAAAAAGCGAAACCTGCGAACAAAGCGGGTTCTTTAAGCCGTTCGCAAATAACCGCTGTATCATTCCCGCGCACGGTTATTACGAATGGCGAAAGCCCGATAATCCCGAAGATAAACAAAAAATCAAATACGCCTTTTCAAGTAAAAATAAGCACGGCATTTTCATGGCGGGGCTGTATAAAACCGACACCTTCGCAATTATCACCAAACCCGCTGAAGAAGAAATTTTGTTCATTCACCCCCGTATGCCTTTAATCATCAGCGCGGAACAGGCGCAGGACTGGCTTTCCGGAAAGCTGTCAATCAAAGAAGCCGTGTTACAGCAGTCGGGAATCACATTCAAGGAAGCAGGTTAAAAATTCAATTATTGAAAACGGCTATCTATGACTATTTCTGTAGGGGCGACCCTTGTGGTCGCCCGCGTATTTATATCGGGTTTCTGCAATAAAGGGATAACCATTTACTGAAAATTAAAGCACCTTTCGATTTTCAGCTCTTTCAGCTTGCCTTTCAGATTCCTTTCAATTTCGGTGAAATCCTCCGGTTCGTCCTGTTCGCCGCTCGGCAAAGAAAGCTGTTCGTACTGATTATTCTGTAATTTGGAAACATGAACCCCCACGCTTCTGACCGATTTTTCGTCGAAATTATCTATATACAGGCTTTTCGCGCTTTTGTAAATCAACAAGCCGCTGTCGGTCGGCAGATTCAATGTCAACTGCCGGTTGATTGCTGTAAAATCATTGTATTTTATTAAAATCGCAATACATTTTGCCTTGACTTTGTGCTTGGCAAGCCGCGCCGACACGGTTTTGGAAAGCACATAAAGCATGGTCAGAATATCAAGCTCGTTTTTAAGGTCATAAGGCATCGTAACCGTGTTCCCTATGCTCTTGAACGGGTCGTTTTCGGGTGTTTTCGGGTCAAAGGCGCGGTCGTCGCCGTTAGCGAACATCCACAGAACCTCGCCGTTTTTGCCTAAAGCGCGCTTCAGATACTTCACGTTACAGCGAGCCAAATCGCCTATGGTTAAAATCCCCATACCCATAAGCTTTTTGCGGGTCGCGGGACCCACGTAAAGCATTTCAAACGCGGGCAGCTTCCAAATCAGCGGCTTTAAATCTTCTTTGGTTAAAACCGTGGTGGCGTCCGGCTTTTTCATGTCCGAAGCAAGCTTTGAAAAAATATAGTTATAGCTTACGCCGACGGACGCCGTCAAGCCAAGCTCGGACTTAATCCGTGCTCTCAGCTCGTTCGCAAGCCTTTTCCCTTCTTCCGCGCCGTCCGCTCTGCCCGTCAGGTCAATCCACGCTTCGTCAAGCCCGAACGGAATCACCTCATTGCTGTACTGCCTGTATAAATCCCGCGCTTTCTTGGCAAACGCGACATATTTGGGGTAATCGGCGGTTACGGTGACAAGATTGGGCGATTTCTGCCGGGCGAAGAAAATGCTTTCGCCTGTGATTACACCCATGTTTTTAGCAATATCGTTCTTGGCGAGAATAATCCCGTGGCGCATGGCGGGGTCGCCGCAGACAGCCATAGGGACGTGCCGCAGCCGCTCATTGTAGATACATTCGACAGACGCATAATAGCTGTTCATGTCGCAGTGAAGCATTACTTTTTCCATAAATTATATAAAACCTGCTTGACAAATTGTGAACGATGGTGTATAATAAATACGAACAACGGTTCGTATTTTTAGTATACCGAACATCCGTTCATTTGTCAAGTGTTTTTTATGAATTTATGTTCATATATTTTGTATAGGGAGGTTTATATGGGATTTGCCGAAAAACTGCGCGAGCTGAGAACGCGCCAAAACATGACACAGTCGGAATTCGGTCTGGCGTTGGGTGTTACCGCCCGCACTGTCATCAATTACGAATCCGGTAACCGCGTACCTAAGGACATGGAATTTTACAAGAAGGTTTCCGAACGGTTCAAACTCCCGTTAGAATCGCTTCTGACCGAGCGCGAAGAATTCGCCGCGCAAGCTTATGCCGCGGGCGGGCTTACGGAAAAGCGCAAGGCGGAGGCTCTTGTCGCGGAAGCAAATTCGCTGTTCGCAGGCGGCGCGCTGACCGAAGAGGACAAGGACGCGGTGTTTTACGCTTTGCAGGAAGCGTACTGGATTGCGAAAAGCGAAAATAAAAAGTATGCTAAAAAGCGTACAAAGAAGTCTTAATTATGTCTATGGAATACATTCACAGAGAAGCGGCGAAGCTTGTCTGCAAATGCCGGACGCGCAACCCTTTCAAAATCGCTAAAATCATCGGTGTGCATGTGATTTGGCGCGATGATTTCGTGAAGCTGAAAGGTTTATATAAAGTAATTGAGCGCAACCGCTTCATATTCATCAACAGCAGACTTGATGAATATGAACAAAAATTAATCTGCGCCCACGAGCTGGGGCATGACGCACTGCACCGCACGCTTGCGACTTACGGCATTTTGCAGGACATGATGCACTGCGACATGAAAAGCCGCCCCGAATACGAAGCTAACGTATTCGCGGCGGATATTCTGCTTGACGATAAGGAAATTTTTGACCTTGCGCGGGACGGCTACACCGAACAGCAAATTGCAAGCGAGCTTTGCGTTGACGTGAATCTGCTGATTATAAAAATGAATGAGATGAATAAGCGGAGCGGGTACGGATTTAAGCTTTCAAGCGCGCCGCGGGGGGGATTTTTGGGGGATTAATCCCTGATAACTTCATGCGCGGTATAGCCGTAATATTCGCCTGTTTCAGCGTCGTAAATTCCGATAACCGTAGCGGGCTTGATTAGTCCGCGTTTGGTTTCAAAACCGTCTGGATAATAAACGCCCAAAACCCAAATCATGCGGTCGGAGGGAATTGCGGTCAGTTCGCCGTCGTCATATTGCTCAACAAACTCGGCATAGGTCATCACTTCCATAATTTTAACAAACGCGCCGACAGATTCAAGATAATCATAATCAATCACGCTTTTAATATCAAAATAATCATCAGTATCATTTGTATTTTGATAAACAGGCTCATCAACCGTCCTGTCTATGCCGACTGCGACAAGCTCCCCGTCAATAATTGCCAATTCCCCCATAAACGGAATCACTTCCAAGGTGGGTGTATTATACGTATATTTGGTTACGATGAGCTTGCCGTTTTTAAGTTCCAAAGCATAATCATACTGCATACGGTCAGATAGGTCATACTCCTTTTTTTCGGCATAATCATAAACGATAATCCGCGAATCAACAACACCCGAACCCATCCACACCGTCGCGCAGAAATCGGGGTAGCCGTTGCCGGTTATATCCGCTATGAATATATTTTGAATGGGCATACCGTAAAACAGAACCGTTTCCACCCCGTTTGGGTCGATTGCGGTAACGTTTGCGGAAGTCCACTTAAAAATAATATTATCAAATTCAGGCAGTTGCAATTCAATAATATCATTCCAGTCTACTTTGTCGAGAGCAACCCATTCCTCCGCATAATAATCATTGATTCTTCTGTCCCTGTCGAGCAATATAATATTTGAGGTTTTTCTTAACTGCATAGGATAGGTTTCCATAATCCCTCCGCTGTAATACACCTCAACCGTATCGCCGACAAAAAATTCGGTTTTATCTTCGTTTACAAGCGGAACTGTGATTAATTGCCCGCTCAGGTGAGTGCTGTACAGCTCGCTGACCTTTACAAGAACAGCGTTATCGTACACATGAGTTACAGCACCTCTGAACATACTTAAATCCGGCGAATCGGGTTCTACAGACTCGTCATGCGGCGGATTTTCATATGACGGATTTTCATATGACGGATTTTCCGACAACGCGCCGTTATCCGACAGCATAATCCCTGCCGTTATGCTTCCGCCGACTAAAACAACCAACGCCAGCATAACAGGGATTAACTGCTTCATTACAGGAGCGGAAGATGCGTAAATCCTGTTGTTGCCTTTCATTTTTTCCTTGGTTTTGCGGAGCAGGGATTCGCTCGGGTGAATCTGCTCCGTCATGCTTTCATAAAGATTTTTATCACTCATTGAAATATTCTCCTTTCAGTTTTTCCCGCAGAATAGCACGGGCGCGGGTCAGCCATGTGCGGACGGTTGATTCGCGTGCGTTAAGTATCTTACTGATTTGCTTTACGGAAAGCTTCTCGCCGTAAAACAAGTGAATTGCAGAACGGTATTTTTGCGGAAGCAATTTTAAATATTCAAATAAATCGATTTCTTCTTTTGCTTCAAAAATAATCGAATCTTCATAATCGTTAATCGATACGGTCTTTCTGAACCACGCCGATGTTTTCACGGATTTACAGCGGTTGAGCGTAACGCGAATCAGCCACGCTTTCATATGCTCATCGTCGTTAAAGGTGCGCGGCTTGGAAACCAAAGAAAGAAAAACGTCCTGAAACACGTCTTCGGCGTCATGCTTTGAACGCATTTGCGTCAGGGCAATCCGGTAAACCGTATCCGAATATTTTTCAAGAGCTTCGTCAATGCAATCGTCCGTACGCAGCGATTGTATTGCCATAGGTTTAACCACCTCCTGCCAATAACACTTATCAAAAACGCAAAAAGCTACAATTTTTATAAAATTGTTTTTGGTTTACATTATATAAATAATATATCACATTTTATAATATAAAATCAACACTTCAAGTATTGACGTAAGCTTTTATATACTGTATAATGAAAGGAAACTATGTATAAATTCGTTGGAGGTATGTTTGAAAGATAAATCTTTCAAACCGGAATTTGTTCCTTTGCAGGTTGACTTGTCAAACTGCCACGGTCTAAAACAACGACCGTAATTTGGCTGCGCCAAACCGGAAAAATTCCAGAAAGGTATGGTTATAAATATGAAAATCAGCAAATTTAAAAAAGCAATATCCTTTATCCTTGCGGCGGTATTATTATCCCCGTTTATTTTTACGTTCAATGAGCCGATGGCGGCGGCTGATACCGCTTCCAAGGCGGGTATAGCTTTACCTCCCGTTCCCGATAAGGGCACGAAACCCGCCGACAGCGACTTCGTTTTGGTTTATGATAAAGCGGCGGATTTATACGTTGATAGCGCGGATTGGGAGGGCGTAAAGCTTGCGCTTGCGTCCCTGCAAAGTGATATAGAGCTTGTCAGCGGGCAGAAGCCCGATATTAAAAACAACACTTCTTCCCTTTCAGATATGGCGGTGATTGTGGGTACTATCGGAAAAAGCGCGGTAATTGACGATTTGATTAACAATGCAAAAATAAAATTAAACGTATCCGGTATTACAGGCAAATGGGAAAGTTATGTGATTGAAATTGTGGAAAATCCTGTGCCCGGCGTCAGCCGTGCTCTTGTTATCGCCGGAAGCGACAAGCGCGGGACAATTTACGGCATTTATAAAGTCAGTGAACTTATCGGGGTATCGCCGTGGGTTTGGTGGGGCGACAGTATGCCTGAGCGTAAAGGGAAATTGACTTTCGACGGAACACTCCGCATTGAACAAGGCGAACCGTCCGTGAAATACCGCGGGATATTCTTAAACGATGAGGCGCCGAGCCTTTCCGGCTGGGCTTCAAAAAATTTCGGTTCTTTGAAAAATTCCGGCGCATCAAAAGGCTTTGACCATGAATTTTACAGCCATGTTTTTGAATTGCTTCTGCGCCTGAAAGGCAATTATCTCTGGCCGACCATGTGGAACAATTCTTTCCATACCGACGACCCCTTGAATTCCGAACTTGCCGATACATACGGAATCGTGATGGGTACATCTCATCAGGAACACATGACCTGCGCCGATAAGGAATGGAGCTGGGACGGTAAAGGCGATTGGAATTATTTCACCAACAAGGATAATATTTACAATTTTTGGAAAAACGGCGTTACGGTGCGTAAAAATTATGAATCCGTGCTGACGCTCGGCATGCGCGGACAGGCGGATACAAGCATACTCGGCGCGAACGCCACGCTCGGCGACAATATGAATTTATTGGCAGATGTTCTGAAAGACCAGCGGCAGATTATTAAGGACGTGTACGGCGCGGAAAACGCCGCCCCTCAGCTTTTGGCGCTTTACAAGGAAGTTGAGGATTTTTACTACGGCGACAGCACCTACGGCAAGCTTGCCGTCCCCGACGATGTAACATTACTGCTATGCGACGATAACTTCGGCAACGTCCGCACTTTGCCGGTTCCGGAAATGCGAAATCGTTCCGGCGGTTTCGGTATGTATTACCATTTTGACTACAGGGGCGGACCGATTAGCTACCAGTGGATTAATCAAATCCCGCTTAATAAAATTTGGGAACAAATGACGTCCGCATATGACGCGGGTGTTGACAGAATTTGGATAGTTAATGTCGGCGATTTAAAACCTATGGAACTGCCCATAGATTATTTCCTGAATCTTGCTTATGATTACGAAAAATGGAGCGCGCCCAATTTAACCGATACGTTCACCCGTGAATGGGCGGCGCGGGAATTCGGCGAAAAATTCGCTGACGACGCAAAGGACGTACTGAACGGCTACACCAAAATCCTCGGCGCACGCAAGGCGGAGGTCGTTCTTGCCAATCCGTCCACATTCAGCCTTACCGCCTTTGACGAAGCGAACAGGGTGATTCGGGCGTTTGAAAACGTGGTTGAAAAAGCCGAGAAAATATACAACGAACTCCCCGATTATAAAAAACCGGCGTTCTATCAGCTTGCATTATATCCGGCGCGTGCTTCCATGAATGTGTATAAAACCGGCATTTACGCCGCGTGGAGCTTGTTCTTGGCAAAAGAAAACCTCCCCGCCGCCAACGAATACGCTAAGCTTGCGGAAGCGGCATTTGAAGCGGATAAGGCGGATATGGAGTATTACAATAAAATGCTTTCAAGCGGTAAATGGGATGGGATTATGCGCCAAAATCACATCGGATATACCACATGGAACAGCCCGTCCAACTCCGTCGTAGCGGACAGAATGTTCGATACCGGTTCTGTAAACCCTCTGGACGGCTCGGAGCTTGCCGTGCGTGTGCAGAACAGTGATGTGATTATCAGAGGCGGTAAAACAGAATTAGATGATTTTTCAAACCTCAGTCAGCAGAACAGATACTTTGATATTTTCAACGGCAAAGCCCTGCCGTTTGAGTTTACGGTAAAATCAAGCGCGGACTGGGTGAAAATTTCTGAAAACAGCGGTGTTTGTATCAGCCAAAAACGAATCGGCGTTTCGGTTGACTGGAGTAAAGTTAAATCGGATTCGTCGGCAATAATCACTGTTTCGGGTACGGGTCAAAGCATAGAAATCGCCGTAAACGCTGAGGTTTTCGGAGAAGCTGTTTCGCCTGAAAAAGCTTATGTTGAAACCGACGGGACTATTTCAATCAATCCTGTAAACTACGCCGAAAACACAGCCGTAAACGCGGCAAGCTGGACGGTGATTGACGATTACGGGCGCGATAATCATTTCAGCAGTATAAAAGTTTTACCGAATCACAGAAGCTTCACAGAAAGCAGCGCGCCTTTTGTTGAATACGATTTCTACGTTCAGAACGAGGGCGAATACAATGTTAATGTTTTTATTGCCCCGACCAATAATTTCGTTCATCAAACGATTACGCCTTTAACACAGCAGCTGCGCTTCTCAGTACAGATTGACAGCGGAGAAAAACAAACCGCAAACGGCTTGCCGAGCGGATTTAATGTAGGCGGCAACGCATGGTCGTACAGTGTAATGAATAATATGCGCATGACCCAAACCAATCACGGCAGTCTTTCTAAAGGCTGGCATACCTTGCGTATTTTTGCAATTGACCCCGGCGTTGTGATTCAAAAAATCATTGTCGCTCCGGCAGACGCAAAACAAACAACCGTCGGGAACTCGCCGCAGACCTATCACTTTATGGATTCTTATTTCGGACCGCCCGAAAGCTTTTGGGCGGAAACATCTGATGTTGCAAAGCCGTATCCGGAGTTGGACGCGGGGATTCAGCAGTTCACGGCAAAGAATGTTGAAATTACCTTTGAAGCGGACGGCGTTGTGATTGAAAAAGTGACGGCTTCGGCTTCAAACGGCTCAAAGCTGACTTCGGAGCAAATCAACGCTGTCAAACAGCCGGAAAAAGAAGGGCATGATTTTGCGGGCTGGCTGACGGCGGGCGGAACGGCATTAACAGACCAAATCATTTTTACGGAAGCCGCAGCGGTTACGGCAAATTTTGTTTCGACCGATTCAGCCGGCATTACGTATTATCCCAACAACGGCACTGCCGAAAGCCATAAAACCCACGCACCCAAAGAAACCGCCGTTGTTGTTGAAAATTGTACTTTTTCCAATGATAATAAAACCTTCCTGCGGTGGAACACAAAACCCGATGACAGCGGCGATGTATACACGCCCGGCGTTGAGTATACTGCGCGTGAACCTATGGTTCTGCACGCGATTTGGACAGACGACATGAGTGTTACCACGTTTTCAAGCGGCTTGGCGGGCAGTCTTGCCGATAAAGCGTTTGACGGCAGCCAAGGCACTTCGTGGAAAACGCTCGGCAACGGCACGGAATGGGTCGAAATCGGACTTAACGGGAGCTACACCCTTGACGGTATAACGGTTGTTTTTGAAGGCGGTGCAGATAATATTGAAGCTTATCAGGTTGAAACAATGGCTTCAAACGGGCAATGGGAGCAGATGGCGTCCGGAACGGGAAGCAGTATCGGCGAAAGCGGTGAATTGCTTTTCCTGCAGGCTCTGCCGGTAACAACAAACAGAATCAAATTCAGCTTTTCTGCCAAAAACGCAGATACACCCGTTTCTGTCAGTGAAATATCGCTTGCGCCGTTTATTAACTGGGGGCTTGCCGGAAACGGCGGTATGATTACATCCGTTCCGGACGACGGCGAAGGTGAGCCGGAGGTAATGAACGACGGCGACAGGGTTGACTACAACAAACGCTGGCGAATCGACTCAAAGGAAGGCTTCACAACACCGATTACGCTTACGCTTGCGGAAAGCAAAAACATTTCGGTTGTGAATATATTCAGTATCACCGGCTTATGGAACGAAAGCCCGCCCGATATTAAACGTGATACAACCGCAACCTCCGCGCTCGGCACAATCCGCAACCTTACGCTTGAATACACCGCGGACGGAAACGAATGGCTTCCTTTGCCGAACGGTAAAATCACCAATAATCAATATTCATGGATTTCGGTACAGCTTGACGAACCGATTGCCATGACGGGCGTCCGGTTTACGGTTCAGGCGCAGGGCGGCAGTGAATTCAACGACGACTGGATTCGCGTGGTTCAGTTTGAAGCATTAGAGCTTGTTGACACAAACGGAATCATCAAGCTTCCCGAACTGATTGACAACGATATGAGTGTTGCGCCGACAATGACGTCCGGCTCTGACGAAGATTCAGAAACCGATAACGAAAAAGATGGTGAAAAAGACGACGGTTTTATTATCTATATCGTTATAGGTCTTGCGGTTATGGCGGTTGTCGGGGTTAGCGCATTTGTGTTCCTGCGCATGAAAAAGAGCAAACCGGTCAAGCCTGTGCAGGAAAATGCTCAGCCGGAAACAAAAATGCAACAAAACGATATTCAACAGGAAGAAAGCGCACCGGAAGAAATACAGGAAGAAAACGAATAAATCTTTAAAATAAGACAATATGGTGTCATATTTATATGCTATAATGTAGGGGATATTATTTATCCCCTACATTAAAAAGGCTGTGAACTTTATGAAATTAAACCGACTGCTTGAAATCACCACGATTCTTTTGAACAAAAAAACCGTAACCGCGGCGGAGCTTGCCGAGCGTTTCGGTGTTTCCACGCGCACAATTTACCGCGATATAGACGCGCTGTCCGCTTCCGGTGTACCTGTTTTCTGTTCGCAGGGTTCGGGCGGCGGGATTTCGATTTTAGAGGATTACACTGTCAACCGAACTATGTTGTCAGGGAGTGAACGCGACAGTGTTTTGCTTGCTTTGCAAACATTAGAAGCAACACGCTTCCCTGAAATAAACATCCTTTTGGAGAAGCTCGGCGGTATTTTTAAATCACCTGATTCCGACTGGATTTCCGTGGATTTTTCACCGTGGGGAAGCAACCCGAATTCGCAGAATAAATTCTCCGACATCAAAGCGGCGATTCTGCAAAGCCGTATCATCGAGGTAGGTTATATCAACGCTTATAACGAAAAAAGCCGCCGTAAAATCGAACCGCTGCGCTTGATTTTCAAATCGCAGGCGTGGTATTTGTGGGGGTTCTGCCTTGCAAAGCAGGAATACCGGACTTTCCGCATTTCCCGTATTAAAAGCGTTTCAGTAACCAATGAAACCTTTGACCGCAGTAAACCTCATGTTTCCGCGAACGGCGAAGAAAAAATCAAACAGGAACGCTGTCCGTGGATACGGCTTACCTTAGAATTTTCCGGCGACGCGCTGTATCGCTTATGCGATGATTTTGACGACGATATTCTCACCGATAACGGGGACGGCACATTTAAAATCGAAATTTCATTACCTGAAGAAGAATGGCTTTACGGCTATATTCTGTCATTCGGAACTTCGGTAAAAGTTCTTGCGCCGGCGTATATAAAAAAAATCATAAAAGAACGCGCCGAAAAAATCGCGGGAATGTATTAAAAATGATTGACAAATCCTTCCTTTTATTATATAATAAAAAACAGCAAATCTGCTCTTAACCTTATGTTAAGGGCAAAATTTTCTTTATTAGGAGAAACATATGAGTAACAGCGCGGAAAAACAAAATTCAAGCGGCTTGAAAGTTCTAATCGCAGGGGCGGTTCTGCAATTGTTTTTAGGGATTATATATGTCTGGAGCGTTTTTGTCAAACCCGTCAGTCATTATTACGGTTGGTTCACCGTGTCCGGTGACTGGGTTGCAGATTACTCTGCTGTAAAACTAACCGCTTCTTTTATGCTTTGCTTTTTCGTAATCGGCATACTCACGGGCGGAAAGCTGCAAACCAAAATCGGCGCGAAGTTAACGGTTTTAACGGGCGGTCTTATGGTTTCCGCCGGTATGTTGGCAACCGCGCTGATTCCGCAGGGAAAACTTTCCCTCGAACATATGTTCAGCAGTTCAATGTCATTGGAGGGACCTGTACGTGAAGCTGCCGCACCAGTATTCTTGATATATCTTTTTTACGGTATTATCGGCGGTTTCGGCGTGGGTATGGCGTATAACGCCATTGTGTCCAGCGCGCAGAAATGGTTTCCGAAAAAGCGCGGCATGGTGACGGGGGTTGTGGTTTGCTCCTTCGGGCTTTCAACCGTCATTTTCGCGCCGCTCGTTGAAACGCTTAACAGAAATTTTGCGGTTAATACTACTTTTATGATTTTGTCCGGTGTTTTTGCTTTAGCGACGCTTTCTATTTTTAGCTTTATTAAAATGCCGGAGCAGGTTTCAAATGCATCCGCTCCTGTTTTAAAAGGCAAGCAATATTCAACCTTTGAAATGCTGAAAACCCCGCGCTATTACCTGCTTACACTGTCGCTGATGTTCGGTACATCAGTGTTTTTCATCATCAACCCGTCTTTGAAGGAACTTGCCATAAACCGCGGTATAGCGGATTTCGCGACTTATCTCGTTATGTTCACCGGTATCGCCAACGCGCTCGGTCGGCTCGGCGCGCCTATGCTGTCCGATAAAATCGGCAGAGAGAGTGCCGATATAATTATTCTGATGATAACCGCGCTCGGCGCGTTCGGGTTATGTTTTGCGGAAGGGGCTTTGCTGATTGCCGTAATCGCACTTGTGGCGTTTTGCTACGGCGGTTATTCCGGGTTATATCCGGTGCTGACCTCCGAAAACTTCGGGCTTAAAAACGTCGGCTCAAATTACGGCGCGGTCATGGTCGGTTTTATGCTTTCGGCGTTATTGTTCCCGATTGTGCTGAATAAAATCGAAAACCAAACCGTGAAATTCATTATTTTAGGTGCTTTGGCGGTTATCGGCGCGTTTTTAGTAATTGTATTAAAAATTATAAATACCCGTAGAGGCGAACAGCGTTCGCCCGACTTAAAATCCGATTAAATTTAGCGGGAGAACATTGTTCGCCCCTACATGGGAGATAAAAACCAAATGAAACAGCTTTTAATGGGCAATGAAGCCATCGCGCTGGGCGCAATCCGCGCCGGAATCGGCTTTGCTTCCGGTTATCCGGGTACGCCGTCCACGGAAATTCTTGAAACCCTTGCCAAGAATAATGACGGCAGTTTTTACATTGAATGGTCTGTCAACGAGAAATGCGCGCTTGAAACGGCGGCAGGAGCGGCTTTTACAGGTGTCCGTGCACTCGTTACCATGAAGCAGGTGGGCTTAAATGCCGCTTCCGACCCGCTGATGAGCCTGAATTATGTCGGCGTAAAAGGCGGTATGGTTGTGGTTGTCGCTGACGACCCCGGTCCGATTTCATCGCAGACCGAGCAGGACACAAGGCATTTCGGGATTTACGCGAAGCTTGCGGTTTTTGACCCCTCAAGTCCGGAAGAAGCTTATAAAATGATTGCGGACGCGTTTGAACTCTCGGAAAGAATCGGCAGACCGGTGCTGTTCCGCCCGACAACACGCATTTGCCACGGACGGGCAAGCGTGGAAATTTTACAAAAATCAGAAACCCGCCGATTAGTTAAAATAGGGTTCTTAACAAACCGTGATACCGGCGGAATCGCAGACGGCGGCACGTCGCACCCGTCAAGAGTAATCTTTCCGCGGCTTGCTTTTCAGCAGAAATCTGTCATTGAAAGCACGCTGAAACAGCTTAGTAACGAGCTTTCGGAATACCCCGCAAATGCAATAGAGGGTAACGGAAAACTCGGTATAGCTTGCGGCGGGGTCAGTTATGCTTACGTAAAGGAAGCCTGTAGGGGCGAACATTGTTCGCCCGATAATAACAGCGTTCCTGCGGGCGCACACTGTGCGCCCCTACACAAGCTTTTAAAAATCTCTGCTTACCCTTTCCCGCAGAAAAAAGCCCTTGAATTTCTTGACGGGCTTGAAAAAGTTTTGGTAATTGAAGAATTAGACCCGGTTATAGAGCGGGAATTGGTTTACCTCTGCGGGTTTCATCATCTTGATGTTGAAATACTCGGAAAACATTCAGGGCACATTCAAAACGCAGGCGAATTATCGCCCGATATTGTTAAAAGCGCTGTGTTAATCTTTTTAGGTTTACAGGATGATACTCTTGTAAATAAAGGGTTTTCAGAACCGGAAGCTGTTCCTGAACTGCCGGTGCGTCCGCCCGTGCTTTGCGCGGGTTGTCCGCACAGAGCGGCGTTTTTTGCAGTAAAGGAAGCTTGTCTGAATCCTCGAACGAATTCGGACGTCAAGCACAAAGCTGTATATTCCGGTGATATAGGTTGCTACACGCTTGGGAACGCCAAGCCGCTTGAAATGGTTGATACCTGCCTTTGTATGGGCGCGGGGATTACGATTGCACAGGGACTTCACAGAGCTGAACCTGATACGTATCATTTTTCTTTTATCGGCGATTCTACCTTCTTTCACAGCGGAATCACCGGTATTATTAACGCTGTTTATAACCAAACCGACATCATTGTTGTAATCCTTGATAATTCCACTACTGCTATGACCGGCGGTCAGCCGCACCCGAGTACAGGCAGAACCCTGATGAACACCGATTCCCCGAAAGTCAGTATATACGATATTGTCAAGGCTTGCGGTGTTTCTAAGCTTATTCGCTGTAATCCTTTTGAAGTTGACAAAGCGATAAACGCCGTGAAATCCATGCTTGACGAGAAAGGCGTGCGGGTGATTTTATTTGAAGCTCCCTGTATTGCGGTTTCTAAAAATTCTGATAAATATACTGTAAACTCAGAAAAGTGTACAGGTTGCGGGATTTGCGTCAGGAAATTAGGCTGTCCGGCTGTTACGCTTGCCGATAAAAAAGCCTTGATTGATGCCGATTCCTGTACGGGTTGCGGGGTTTGCGCAAATATTTGCAAATTTAATGCGATTAACGTAGGGGACGACGTCCACAGCGTCCCGTCAATATAAACGGAGGGTTGTAATGGAGTATAACATCATCATCGCCGGTGTCGGCGGGCAGGGTACGGTTTTAGCGTCAAAGCTCATCGCCGCCGCCGCTATGAAAAAAGGCTTCTTTGTTCGTACTTCCGAAACCATCGGCATGGCACAGCGCGGCGGCTGTGTAACCAGCCATGTACGGATTGCAGCCGCCCAGCGTGACGCCGTCCGGTGTGCCGCCGGCGGCAATATTTGCTTCTCCCCTATAATCGGCAGTAAATCTGCTGATATGCTCATATCCATGGAGCTTGCGGAAACCGTGCGGGTTTTGCCGCTCCTGAAAGACAGCGGAACTGTGATTACCTGCAACAATGCGGTTTTCCCGACGACAGGTGCTTATAATCAAGATGAGATTTTAAGCTATCTGCAAAAAAATATACCGTCCGTTTTCATTGCGGACAGCAAAGAGTTTATTAAACAGAACGGCGCAAAAGTGCTTAACACCTATCTTCTCGGCGCGGCGGCACAATCGGAGGCGACTGTCGCCTCCGAAAAATTCCCCTTTTCGGTATGTGAACTTGAAGAGGTTGTCAGGGAGAATGTCCCCGAAAAATTCATTGAATTAAATTTAACTGCTTTTAAAGCGGGGAAAGAGGAATATTATGGTCAGCTTCAATCTTGAAGCGGTTCAAAATGCAATTACCCACGCAAAAAACAGCGAATTTTATAAGAACAAATTAAACGGTATTGAGTCCGCTGATATTAAAAGAAAGGAAGATTTTGAAAAACTTCCGTTCACCGACAAGGAAGATTTACGCTCGGCATATCCTTTAGGTTTACAGGTTGTCGGTGACGAAAAAATCGTGCGGATTCACTCGTCGTCAGGCACTACGGGAACGCCGGTAATAATCCCGTACACCCAAAAAGACGTAAACGACTGGGCGGTGATGTTCAGACGCTGTTATGAAACCGCCGGTATAACCAATCTTGACCGGATTCACATTACCCCGGGCTACGGCTTGTGGACGGCGGGAATCGGCTTTCAGCTCGGCGCGGAGCTGCTCGGCGCAATGAGTATTCCGATGGGACCTGGCAACACCGACAAACAAATCAAGATGATGATTGACTTAAAATCCACCGTGCTTTGCGCGACTTCTTCTTACGCGCTTTTACTTGCGGAAGAAATCACCAAACGCGGCGTTAAGGATAAAATCTGCCTGAAACGCGGCGTTATCGGCTCGGAACGCTGGGGCGAAAAAATGCGCGGTCGTATCGCAAACGAGCTTGGCGTTTCGCTTTTTGATATTTACGGTTTAACCGAAATCTACGGACCGGGAATCGGGATTAACTGTGGACATGACAGCGCAATGCACATGTGGAGTGATTTTTTCTACTACGAGATTATCGACCCGAAAACAGGCGAAATTCAGCCGGAGGGCGAAGTAGGTGAACTTGTGATTACGACTTATCACAAGGAGGGCGCGCCGTTAATCCGATACCGCACGCATGACTTAACGCGGGAAATCCCGGGAAAATGCGCCTGTGGTTCTGCTTTCCCGCGGATTGACGCAATTATCGGGCGCAGTGATGATATGGTAAAGGTACGCGGTGCGATGATTTACCCGAGCCGTGTGGATGAGCTTCTTGCTAAAATCGACGGCGTTTCAAGTGAATATCAAATTATGATTGACCATGTTTCAGGCAGGGATATTCTGACGTTATTTTTTGAAACAGGTTTAAAGGATGAAGCACTTAAAACGCTTGAAAAAACCGTGGAAGCCGAGTTTAAGCAAACCATAGGCTTAACACCGAAAGCAAAGGCGGTGGCGGTGGGCGAACTGCCGAGGAGCGAGAAGAAGTCAACACGGGTGTTTGATAATAGATATTAACCCCCGCACACATCAATCACCACCAATTCAGGGCGGTTAAAAATCCGCGGAATCCCCCTTGTGCTTTTGCTTAAACCCCTGCTGACCACCATATAATTATCAAAAGATTCGCCGATATTGTAAATCCCGCCTGCGTATTTGGGTTTAAACCCCTGATGAACGGCGTAAATCCCGTTCGCCGCACTCGGCACGTGCGGAAGCCTGATTTGCCCGCCGTGTGTATGTCCGGTCAGAATCAAATTGAAATTTAATTTTTCATATAAATTAATTTTTTCGGGGCGGTGTGTAAGCAGAATGGTGTAATTCCGGCTGTCGGCTTCCCGCGCACAGTTCAAAAGTTGTTTCTTGAATTTTTCCGCGCCGATAACCGCGTCGTCCACGCCGCAGATGTTAATTTTATTCCCGCGCACGTTTACTTTTCTGCACTCACCCTCAAGAACGTCTGCGCCAAGCTCACGGAAGAAATGCTTGATTTCACGGACTTCGCCGCTTTTGAACTCGTGATTGCCCGAAACGTAGAAGCATGGATAATCCCCCAGCTTCCGAAGCAGAATTTTTGTGTTCGCATGGGGAATAATATGGTCGGCGATGTCGCCCGCCATGAGGATTAAATCAGGATTAACGGCTTCAATGGCGCGGATTAGCTTCTTCTGCCCCCTGCCGTAACTGTTGCTGTGCAGGTCGGACAGCAGAACCAATCGGATTTTGCCGTTGGTTTTGCCGGTGTGAATTTTATAGCGGACGACAGACAATTCTCGCCCGCGGATAATGCCCATCATTGCCCAGCCCATTAAGAATAAAAGTATATTTTTTATGGTTTTCATAATAATATGATTTATAATTTTTAAATAAATATACTATAAATCCAAATCCAAAAACAGGAGCGCGATAAATGACAATCTCAGAAATGCAGGAGCAAATCCGTGAATTGAAGCAAAAAACCAACACTGCCGTTCTCGCCCATTCTTATCAGGCGCGTGAAATTTTGGAAACCGCCGATATTACCGGCGATTCGTTTCAATTAAGTGTAGCGGCAAAAAGTGCAGAACAGCGCAATCTAATCCTTTGCGGCGTGAAATTCATGGCTGAAACCGCAAAAATTTTAAATCCCGAAAAGCACGTATTCTTAGCGAATAAAAACGCAGGCTGCCCTATGGCGGAGCAATTAACTCCGGAAACACTTGCCGCTATGAAAAAAGCAGAACCTGACCGGGCAGTTGCCGCTTACATAAATACAACCGCAGAGCTAAAAAAACTCTGCGACGTGTGCGTGACCAGTTCGGGCGCGGTGCAAATCGTGCAGAACATGGAAGCGGAAAAAATCCTTTTTATTCCTGACCGCAACTTGGGTGAATTTATAAAAAAGCAAGTCCCCGAAAAGGATATAAAACTCATTGACGTCGGGTGCTGTCCCGTGCATAACGCCGTAACCGCCGAAGATGTTTTAAAGGCGAAAGCAAATTATCCGGACGCGCTTGTTTTGGTTCACCCTGAATGTAAGCCGGAAGTTTTAAAATACGCGGACTATATCGGTTCTACAACGGGGATTATGGAATTTGCGAAGAATTCAAGCAAAAACGAATTCATAATCGGCACGGAAATGAGCATTACCGCGCATTTACAATACGAATGTCCCGAAAAACATTTTTACGCGCTGTCCGGAAAAATCCTCTGCGCTGACATGAAGATGACAACATTGCCGGATTTATTGAACACATTGCAGTCTGTTGCGCAAAATGACGGCAAAGCGTTTGAAATTATAATGAGTGATGAGGATATAAAACAGGCGGGGCGGTGTATTGAGAATATGCTGAAGTATTCGGGGTAATCCGGCGGTTTTTTGTGCGGATTTGTGCAGATTTGTGCATATTTACAATAGACAAAATTTTATATAATACGGTATAATTTATTTATTTAAATTCATCAGGGGGAGCGGCAATTATGAAAATTAAAAGAATTTTATCGGGGTTTATTGCGGCTGCAATTATTTTCGGGCTTTTTTCGGTTATACCGGTAACGGCAACGGTACAGGTTTACCCGACGCCGGAGGGGTACAGCGACCATGACTATCAGAAGCTGATTGCGTTTTTCACGCAGAATGAGAACAACATGAAGATTATTGATAAATTAGGTTGGGATTTGGCAAAACCGGAAACGTGGGGAAAAGAATCTTTTAATATTATTACATGGAATAATGACTTAATTAAGCAAATTATAAGTATTGAATTACCTAATTTAATTTTATCCGGAACTTTAGATATTTCCGATTGTGTTTCTCTTGAATATTTGTTATGTTATGACAATATCCTTACAAATATTAATGCTTCCGGTTGTAAATCACTTAAAACAATAGATTGTGCTAATAATAAACTTATAAGTATTAATGTTTTCAGCTGTGATTCACTTTCATGGTTTGGTTGCAGTAATAATAACCTCACAATTCTTGATGTTTCTAATAATCAAATGCTTCGAACATTAAACTGTCCAAACAATAATCTCATAAGTCTTATTGGTTTCGGTTGTTACAGGCTTTTGCGATTAAGCTGTAGCAATAATAAGCTAACAAGTATATCATCATTTGAAGATTTAGGAAGTTTAATAATCGCAGATGTCAGTAATAATAACCTTGATTTAAACAGCGAAGCGGTAAAAACTTCAATTAATAAAATACAAGCAACTATTGATAAAAATAACGGGAAATTTTACTATGAATTGCAAAAAAGCGGCGAACCGCCTGCTCCCCCTCCGCTCCTGAAAGGCGACGTAAACGGCGACGGCAAGGTTGACACCGCTGACGCGCTTGATGTTTTGCGGCATGTTGTCGGCATTGAACATATCGGGGATTATTACTTCCATGCCGCCGATTTGGACGGCGACGGGAATATTACTACCGCCGACGCGTTAGCAATCCTTAAAATTATAGTGGGTTTATAAGTTTAATAAATGAAAAGAAGCCTTTACGGCTTCTTTTCAGGTTATAAATCATATAATCTTAGAATTATTAATCACCAACTTAAAATTAATCCCTAACGCTTCTGCGGACACCCGGCACAGCGACATGCGGTTTAAAAAGATTTCAAAATATTCCATAATCGAGCTGATTTCAAGGTCGATAATTAAGTCCAGAAACAACTCGGTTTTGTCGTCCGAGAAGTAATAACGGGACTGCACACAAGCGTAATTCACCCTGTCGTGAATGTCCCTGATGATGGCTTCTGCGTCGTCTTCGTCAACGCCGTCCGGATGACGTACTCTTGAACGCCGCACGTCCATTTTATCCGCAATAATCAGCGCGGCGGCAATGGGGTTCACGGGCGCGGCACTAAGCTCGTCATGGTTGCCGATTGCGCAAATAATCACCGCGATTTCTTCCGCCGGCATAGCAAGCTTGCTCAGCAGATTGAACGCCATCAGCGCGCCCACCTGCGCGTGGGTGTTGCGGTTGACGCAGTTTCCGATGTCGTGCATGTATCCCGCGATTTGCGCAAGCTCACATTCGCGCTCGGTGTAACCCAGCGTTTGCAGAATATCATATGCCGCGTCGGCGGTACGTTCAACGTGCGTGTTGGAATGTTCGGTGTACCCGATGGATTCTAACGCTTTGTCGGCATGATTGATATAGGATTGTATGTCGCTGTTTTGTTTAATGTACTTGTATGTTATATTGCTCATCATTTTACTCCGTGTTTAAAACTATTTTGCAGGCGTATACGGAATACGCCCCTACTCAATTTTATCATAAAACCGTAAAAATTTCAAGTCTTGACAGTTTTCTTTTTAAAGCCTATAATATATAGTATGAACAAAAAACAAAAAACGGCGGAAATAAACCGCACGCTTACAACGCTTTATCCCGAACCCGTCTGCGAATTAAACTATAATCAAAACAAGCCGCATGAACTTCTAATTGCGGCGCGGCTTTCGGCGCAGTGTACGGACAAGCGCGTGAATCAAGTCACCCCCGCGCTTTTTGCGCGGTTTCCGACGCTTACGGACTTCGCATACGCCGATGTTTCCGAGGTAGAGGAATTCGTGCGCTCCTGCGGGCTTTATAAAACCAAAGCACATGACATTGTTGAAACCTGTAAAATGCTTGTAAATACATATAATTGCACAATTCCCGACAGCATGGACGAATTAATAAAACTGCCCGGTATCGGCAGAAAAACTGCTAATCTGCTTCTCGGCACGCTTTACGGTAAACCGGCAATCGTCACCGACACGCACGTAATCAGGCTTTCCAACCGTTTTGGTTTAGTAAACACCAAAAACCCCGAAAAGGTCGAATCAGCGTTAAAAAAGCTGATTGTGCCGGAAGAATCGCTGAACTTCTGTCACAGGCTTGTTTTATTCGGGCGGGAATTCTGCAAAGCACAGAGCCCGAAGTGCGCGGAGTGCGGGGTGAGAGAAATGTGTACTTATATTAAATAAAGAAATAAACCGCCCCGGCTCAAAGGCGGCGGTTATTTCTAAATAACTCAACCCACGGTCAACCGTCTACCGGTTGCCCTTTTTCTATTTTCATTATAAATCAAAATCACGCTTTTGTCAATACATTAACTAAAAATCACAAAATTTTTTCAAAAACTGCTAAAGTTTTTCCGAAAAGCTCCGATAATATCATTAGTAAACAGTATTTTGCTTATAAAAAAGCAGGATACAGTTCACAAAAACAGGGAAATACTTCCCGAGTAAAAAATCACCGGAAAAGGACTTCCGGTGCAGATTTCAAGGAGGAAATCACAATGGCAGGATTAATAGTACAACACAACCTAAACGCCATTAATGCTAACAACAAGCTTAGCATGAACGTCATCGGCACAAAGAAAGCTACCGAAAAATTATCTTCGGGCTATCAAATCAACCGTGCAGGCGACAACGCGTCAGGTCTGGCTGTCTCGGAAAAAATGAGAAGCCAAATCAGAGGCCTCGGTCAAGCGATTAGAAACGCTAACGACGGTATCAGCCTCATCCAAACCGCAGAAGGCGGCTTAAACGAGACTCACGCTATTCTTCAGAGAATGAGAGAGCTCGCAGTTCAGTCGGCAAACGGCACATATCAGGATGAACTCGACCGTGAAGCTATGCAGCTCGAAGTTGACGCTCTCAAGAGCGAAATCGACAGAATCGCAGCTTCCACCGAGTACAACAAAATTAAGCTGCTCGACGGTTCGCTCGGCGGCGCGTCCAGCACAGCCGGCAAATACGGTCCCCGTTATGCTTCGCTTGAAACCACAACCGGTTCAAACTGGCAGGGAACAGTTGTTACGTCCAGCATCGTAGGCGTAACAGTCGGATTCACCACAGGCGCTTCCGCTAAGGGCGGCGAAAACGCTTCTTGGGACATCGCTGGTACAACCCTTACCATCAATCTGTCTGCCGGCGCAACCTACACCCAGGCTCAGATTGACGACCTTATCAAAGGTGCTACACAGCATAAGGCAAGCGGTCAGACTGGTGCGATTCCTACCGTTACCGTTAAACTCGGCACAGGCGTTATCATCGGCGAACAGAAGACACTCGGTATCACAACTGCGGGTGTAAGAGCTAAATCCGAAATCGATGGTGTTGGCGGCGACCTTACTGCTTACCTCATCAGCAATACCACTTCTTCCACCGACGGTTACGCAAACTTCATTCAGTTCACTTCCAACAACTACGGTTTAGACACACGTAACTTCACGCTTGCGACCGACGTTTCACCCGGCAAGGAATGGGTTGAAATTGACACGGTTGAAAACAACCCCAACGTTAAAGACGGCGCATTTATTCTTCACCTTTCTACCGGTAAAGAATATACTCAACAAGACCTCGAAAATATCCTGAGAAAAGCCGGCTTGGATTACGAAGTAACTCTTGCTGACGCCACAGGCGTAATCGCTAACGGCGACATTAAGTTCTATGCGAACACCTCTGTTACCGCAGGCAGTGCAAACGCTCTTACTCTTTCAATGGGTACCGGCGTAGCAGGACAGGGTGTTGGTAAAGACAAATCCGGCGGCGTAGGCGAAGGTCTTACCTTCCAAATCGGTGCTAACGGCGTTGCTGACCAGAGAGTAAGCCTTTCTGTTGACGACATGAGTTCCGGCGCGCTCGGCATTAAAAATGCTGACATCTCCACCCGCGAAGCTGCAAACTATGCGATTGAAATCATCGACAAAGCAATCAGCACAGTTTCCTTCCAGAGAGCAGGTCTCGGTGCATTGCAGAACAGACTTGAATCCACTGTTAACAACTTAACAGTAACTCAAGAAAACTTAACAGCTGCTGAAAGCCAAATCCGTGACACAGACATGGCTTCAGAAATGATTAACTACACCAAGTTCTCCATTCTGCAGCAGGCTGCACAGGCTATGTTGGCTCAGGCTAACCAAGCGCCTCAAGCAATACTCCAGTTACTCGGATAAGTATTTCCATAACAGTTGTTTTAATCGCAACGGCAAAACCCCCGTCTTTCGGCGGGGGTTTTGTTTTATAATTTAATTATTAATTTGACAGAAATTGGTATTTATGTTATAATTATTTTGCGAAGAAATTCGCATACATATAGGGCATATCAAACGGTAAGCGGTCAATTTCCCCTCGGAAACGAGGTGAGGTCGTATGACTTGGCTTGAGTTCTTAACTTTAGCACTTGTTATCTGTAACATAATCAGCATAATGCAGAACGACTATATAAAAAGGAAATAGCCGCCCTACGTCCAAAGTAAGCGGCTAATTTCTTAATCTTACGTGAGGGCGACCGCTATCGGTATGCCCTATTCTATGGAAATTATAACACATATAAGCCCTTTTGTCAATAACCAAACAAGCTTTTCATTAAAAATATTGACATTTATTTTAAATTTTGGTATAATATTATGGCGCATGGTTGATTAAAATATCTTGCAATAATGCCCCCATAGTTAAATGGATATAACGGGGTCCTCCTAAGACTCAGTTGCAGGTTCGATTCCTGCTGGGGGTGGTCGCGAGCCGCGACGGGCAGTATCACTGCTCCTCTACTAAGTGCAATAAATCGTCAAGTTCGGATTTTAAAGCAGGCAGTGCGGAAGTAGCGTATTATTTTTTATTCAAAATCCTGCTTTCATATTTTCCGGTTTTGACATTGATAAATCTTGCCCATAACGATACTTTATTATCTTCGTTCAGCGAATCCCAAACCATATTTATAAATTCATCAATACTGCCGTTAATTTCAACCGGAACAGGCTCTCCCTCAAAACTCAGCAGCGAACCGCTGCCGGCAGTGTTTTTAGTATCCTCTTTGTAAGTATGTATAAACCTGCCCCGCCCTGCCTGAGGGTTATTGAACGCGAAATTATAACGCAAGCAGGAATCAGGATTACCGTTATCGGTTTTTAAAATTGACATAGCGTAGTTAAATTCTTCTTCCGAAAAATGCAGAATCCCTGAAATACGCGGCGTGAAATTCGGTTCGTCGGGTTCGTATTCACGGTTGCGGAGTGCCTGTTCAAACGTAAGCTGCTGACCCATCAGCGACGCAATTGTGTCGGTTTGGTCGCCGTTGGTGACGATTAATTTACTTCCCATGACCTTAACCGCATTGTAAATCACAAGCGCGGGGTCGGTCATTTTTGTTTCGTCAAAGGCTTTGGTTCGTATACCGTCACCGTCTTCAACAAAAACACGGTTTCTGCTGTTTTCGCTTCTGCCCATGATGAAATAGGCGGCAACGGCGTTTTCGCCGTCCGCGCTCCTGCCGATGATGATTCCGCGCCCGGGGTAGGGATTGGATTTCAGGATTTCGCTGATGTTTTTTGTCTGCATGATAAATTCCTTTCTTGGGTTTGTAGGGGCGAACATTGTTCGCCCGCGCAGATATTCATTTGCTTATTTCGGGCGACCGCAAGGGTCGCCCCTACGTTATAATTGTCTTGTTACCGACAACCTTAATCCTGTCCTCACAGAACAACGCAACCGCTTCAGGTAAAATTACCTGTTCGGCTTCTTCCATGACACGTTTTTGCAGGGTTTCGGGGGTGTCGTCATCTTTGACTTCTACAGCTTTTTGCAAAATAATCGCCCCGCCGTCACAGACTTCATTCACAAAATGAACCGTTGCACCGGTGAGCTTCACGCCGCTTTTAATTACAGCTTCATGCACTTTTAAACCGTAAAATCCCGTTCCGCTGAACGCGGGAATCAGCGCGGGGTGAACATTGAGCATTTTATTCGGGAACGCTTTTACAACCAACTCGTCAAGAATAATCATAAAACCGGCATAAACCACAAGGTCGGTTTGATTTTCTTGTAAAATCCGCAGAATTTCCGCGCTGAAAGCCTTTCTGTCCGGCTTATAAGCCCTCCATTCAACAACCGCGGTTTTGATGTTGTTTTCTTTGGCGCGGGTTAAAGCATAGGCGTCCGCTTTAGAAGAAATAACAAGATTAATGCGCCCGTTTTGGATTTTACCGGCTTTTTGGGTCGCATCGGACGCTCCGGCGTTAATTAAAGCCTGCAAATTCGTGCCGCCGCCGGAAACTAAAACTGCTATGTTTTTCATAAACTTCACATTAACATTTCTTTAATTTGTTTTTGTAATAACGGAATATCAGTAGTTATTGTTTCCCAAATATCTTCCATACGTAAGGTCTGATAACCGTGCGCTGTTACATCACGTAATCCGGAAATTGAACGCCACGGAATCGCAGAATTATTTGATTTAATATTATCAGATAGAAGTTTAACTAATTCGCCGATATTAATTAATGTCATGCAAACAGCTCTTTTAGTTTTTTCGTCATTTATAAATTTTTCATTGCTGAAATTTGTTATCATATCGGTTATAATAAATGTTTCCGATAAAATTTTATTTAATACAGCTTCATCTCTTTTATCCATAAACTCTTACAACCTTTCCTATTTCCAAAAACGTGTCTCCCGGTAAAGGAGCATGAATTATATCAACAGAAATTTTTAATTGCGCTTCTAAATTATTCTTTATTTCCGATAACATAAATAAAGATACAGCCGGATTTTGAAACTCTATCAGTAAATCCAAATCACTTGCTTCGGTTTGCCGTCCGTCGGCATATGAACCGAAATAAGAAACGTTTTTTATCGGAAAAGTTTCCGCCGTGTTTATTATCGCTTTGCTTATTTCATCATGTGTTATCATATTTATAACCATTCCTGTTTGAAAGATTATTTTTAAACTTTCACTTTTATATCAAAACCACACCCTCATCACCCTTAACAACCTTACCGATACAATACGCCTTAACTCCCGCCTTCTCAAGCACTTCCACCGCCAAATCCGCTTTCTTCGCGCCGACAATGCAAACCATGCCGATTCCCATGTTAAATGTATTGAACATATCACGTTCGGGGATATTCCCGGCTTTTTGAATAAACTCAAAAATCGCGGGTACTTCAAACGTGCTTTTATTGATTTTTGCACACAGCCCGTCCGGCAGAGCGCGGGGGATATTCTCGTAAAGCCCGCCGCCGGTGATATTGGCGATTCCTTTTACCTTTACGGCTTCAATCAGCTTTAATACAGGCTTCACATATATTTCAGTCGGAGTCAGAAGTTCTTCGCCGAGGGTTTTCTTTGTTTCGGGAATCATCTCGTCAAGCGGATTCCTGCTGTCTTTTATATTGAACACCTTTCGGATTAACGAGAACCCGTTGGAATGTACTCCGCTTGAAGCCAGCCCGATAATTACATCATCTTCTTTTACTTTTGAGCGGTCAATGATTTTGGATTTATCTGCGATTCCGGTGCAGAAGCTTGCCAAATCATACTCGTTTTCCGGCGTTAAGTCCGGATGTTCGGCGGTTTCGCCGCCGATAAGCGCGCAGCCCGCTTTTACACAGCCGTCCGCAATCCCTTTTACGATTGCTGCGATTCTTTCGGGAATAACTCTCCCGCAGTTGATATAATCAAGGAAGAACAGCGGCTTTGCGCCGCAGCAAATGATGTCGTTTACGCACATGGCGACCGCGTCAATCCCGATGGTATCATGCTTGTCAAGCAAAAAAGCGATTTTCAGCTTTGTACCTACGCCGTCCGTTCCGGACACGAACACCGGTTCTTTTATATTTTTTAAATAAGGCGCAAGGTTAAAAAGTCCGCCGAACCCGCCGATACCGTCCATGATGCCTTTTATGCGGGTGCGTTTTACGTCGTTTTTCATTAATTCAACCGCTTCATAACCCGCGACAATGTCAACGCCCGCCGCCTTGTAGCTTTCGGAATAACTGTTTTTCATAAAAACCTCATTTATATTTTATTGCGATAATTTGGAATCAAATTTATCTTTCGGTAAATCTTCCGGTACGTCCATCGGGTATTTCCCTGAAAAACAACCCGAACAGAATCCGCAGTTCGCGCCCTCCGCAACCTTTTCTACGTTTTTTATGTTTAAATAACCCAGCGTGTCCGCGCCGATTTCTGCTCTGATTTGGTCTAAGGTTTTCTTATTGGCAATCAGACTGGCTTTTTTTGTGATATTAGTACCGAAGAAGCAGGGGAAAAGAAACGGCGGCGAGGAAAGCCGTATATGCACTTCCTTTGCGCCCGCTTCACGCAGGATTTTAATTAAAATCCGCATGGTTGTCCCGCGGACTAAGCTGTCGTCAACCACAACCACTCTCTTGCCGCTGACAACGGACGGCACGGCACTGAGTTTTATTTTCACGCTTGTGTCGCGGATTTCCTGCGTGGGTTGTATAAAAGTCCGCCCGATATAACGGTTTTTCACAAGCCCCAAATCAAACGGGATTCCGGATTTCTTTGAATAGCCCAAAGCCGAATCAAGCGCGCTGTCCGGTACGCCGATAACGACGTCTGCGTCAACAGGGTGCTCGTCAACTAACAATTCGCCCGCCCGCACCCGCGCTTCATGTACTGAAACGCCCTCAATTACGCTGTCCGAACGCGCAAAGTAAATATATTCAAAAATACAAAGACTGCCTTTTTTATTGCAGTGCGTATTAATACTTTTAATACCGTCCTTTGAAATGACCACGATTTCACCCGGCAGAACATCACGCAGGAACTTTGCGTTAATGCCGCTAAGCGCACAGCTTTCGCTGACGGCGGCATAACCCGTAGGCTCACCGTCGTCATTATGCAAAACGCCGATACAAAGCGGGCGAATCCCGTTCGGGTCGCGGGCGACAATCAGCTTTGTCGGCGACATGACGGCAACAGAATACGCGCCTTTAAGTTTAAACATAGCTTTTTCAAGCGATTCTTCAATTGAACCGCAGGTAATGCGCTGTTCTGTAATTGCATAAGCAATCACCTCCGCGCCGTTGGAGGACTGGAAAATCGCGCCCTTATTTTCGTAGGTTTCTTTAAGCTCCTGCGCGTTCACTAAATTTCCGTTATAAGCAATCGCCATATTTCCTTTGATGTGCCGTACTACAAGCGGCTGGGTGTTATGGTGGTTATTCGCTTTGGCGGAAGCGTAGCGCACGTGCCCGATTGCGATTTTGCCGTGATTGAGACGTGTCAGTTCTTCGCTTGTAAAAACCTCGTTCACAAGCCCCATGCCGCGTTTATAATTAATAATGCCCCTGTCGTTGACCGCTATGCCGCAGCTTTCCTGTCCCCTGTGCTGAAGCGCGTAAAGCGCAGTGTAGGCAGACGCGGTAACATCGGAAATTTCGTTGGTATAAATCCCGAATACGCCACATTCTTCGCGCAGTTTATCAAACATTGAATAAACCTTCCTTTTTTGTTTTTCGCAGAATCAGGAATTATATTTCGCGCCTGCTTCTTTATCGATTTCAAGGCATTTTTCGTATTGCTTTTTTTTGAAATCGGCGAACTTGTCCATCAAGGAATCATCACCCGTACCGAGGATTTGAACTGCTAAGTACCCCGCGTTCTGCGCGCAGTCAATCCCGACGGTTGCCACGGGGACACCCGGAGGCATCATTACCATTGCTAAAAGTGCGTCAAGCCCTTCAAGGGCTTTATTTTTAAGCGGCAGTGCAATCACGGGCAATTCTGTATGCGCGGCAAGCACACCCGCAAGGTGCGCCGCCATACCCGCCGCCGCTATGATTACGCCGTAATTCTCTTTACGTGCGTTTTTAGCGAATTCGGCGACTGCGTCGGGCGTTCTGTGCGCGGAAAGAACCCGCACGGTGACATCAATCCCGAAATCCTTCATTACGTTAATTGCTTTTTCAACAACAGGCATATCGTTGATACTGCCCATGAATACCGCCGCTTTTTTCATGTGTTTCTACTTCCTTTATTATTTTTATATTGGTTATATATTTATAATATTTTTTGTAGGGGCGCACACTGTGCGCCCGCAAAAAATACGAAAGCGCGGGTTACGAGCGCACACTGTGCGCCCCTACATTAGGTTAATTAATCCAATTCCCTATATTTCGGATTCCTAAGGCATACAAAACTGGTTATAAATCCAATCATACCGACAATGAAAAACATGACCGCAAGCCCTGAGCCTTTTTCCGCGCCGAAAGCAAAGGATAATATTTGCTGAACCGGCGATGCGGTTTCCATGAAAGGTTCAAAAACACGGTCTGCCAATAACCCCCCAAGCAATAAACCAACCGGTATGGTGCTGTACTGGATTGTATCCCGTGCCGCGAACACACGCCCCTGCATTTCAACCGGCACTTTTGTCCGCATGATTGCCGTCAGGTTTGCGCCAAGAAAGGGTAACGGCAAGTTCCCCGCGAAAGCAAAGAAAGCCCAAATCGGCAGTGCGCGCCCGAAGCTGAACAGCAAATCACCGAAAAGAAACGAAATGCCGCAGGTGAAGAAAATTATTTTTATACGGCTTTTTACGGGTTTCATCAGTGTAACAATTACGCTCCCCGTGAGCATACCGATTCCGACCGCCGCTTCCGTGATTCCGCGTGAAATCTGATTGCCGCCCGTCCGGCTGAGAATCATAACGGGTAACATGCCGTAACTGCCCATTTTCGCGATGAAGTTAATAAACGCGAAAAATAAAATAATACGAAACAGTGTCTTGTTTTTCCGCAGGTGATGAATCCCAGCCGTACAGCTTTTCAGGAAGGATTCTTTCTTTTCATTTACCACTGGTGCTATTTTGGGGATTTTGATGAATACAAGCAGGATTGAAAACGCAACCGCAAAAGCGGCAAGGTCAATTATCAATACGGTTTGCAGACCGCCGAACGTAAATATCAATCCCCCGAGCGCGGGTGCTAAAATCGTTACAACAGAGCCTGAAAAAGCATTAAAACCGCTTGCGCGGACATACTGCTCTTTCGGCACTAATAAAGTAGTGGCGGCGTAGGAAGCGGGTGCTTGAAATGCGTTCATAAAGCTGAGTAAAAAGTTAATGATGTATACATGCCGGATTTGCAGATTGTTTATGAAAAATAAAATCATCACAACCGCTGTACCGACAGCCGCTAATAAATCGGATAACAGCATAATCCGTTTCTTGTCAAGCCGGTCGGCAAGCGTTCCGGCAATGAAGCTGAACAAAACGGACGGCGTAAGCGTGCAAACGGTCAGCAGTGTAATGCTGAGTGCTGTTCCTGTTTGGCTGTAAACCCAAGCAATCAGCGCGAAGCTTGTCATTGACGTGCCGAGATTCGACACGGATTGCGAACTCCAGAGGATTAAGAAATTCCGAAGCCCTTTAAATATTGTTAATTTTTTCATGGCTTTGCTCCTTTTAATTTTTAATAAATTAAAAATGCAAAGCCCGATTCGGACGGCAGAATTGAATACACGTTCTTATACCGCTCCATGCAATTTCCGTCCGTTATCAGACCTTGCACGGAGCTAAACCGGCTGTGATTATCATATAATACGCCTCCCGTTATTGCTTTTTTAAATAAACAATAAAATTTTATCCGTGTTTCACCCGCCTGCGGCGGGTGAAACACAAAAACAACTTTACCTGCTGTTTATAGTATAGTCGTTTAATTTGAAAAGCCGTTTGCTTTTCAAATTAAACGGGTTTCCGCAGTCTGCGGACTGCGGGCGCTGTCGCAACAGCGCAATCCCCAATTAACTTTAAAAATCGAAACGATTTT